>Ga0163151_10008193_pt1 | contig 11898 bp, 7 predicted proteins | sample OliLakLV19MP5IB2_FD_145596 | JGI IMG/M metagenome (GOLD analysis project Ga0163151, IMG submission 145596) | Freshwater microbial mat bacterial communities from Lake Vanda, McMurdo Dry Valleys, Antarctica - Oligotrophic Lake LV.19.MP5.IB-2 | ecosystem: Environmental > Aquatic > Freshwater > Lake...
CAGGGGTATCGTTCAACGGCTCTGCAAACATAACAATCGCATCTACAGACCTTTCAGACACAGCTCTCCTTGCAAGACTTGCTTCGCCTACATTCACAGGAACCGTAGTGCTTCCAAGTGGACAGGCTCTTATCGCACCCGCTCTTGGTACACCTGCTTCAGGAGTAATGACAAACGTCACTGGACTTCCTCTTTCAACAGGAGTCACTGGTAACCTTCCTGTAGCAAACCTTAACAGTGGAACTTCTGCTTCTGCTTCTACTTTCTGGCGTGGTGATGGAACTTGGTCTACTCCAGCAGGTTCAGGAGATATGGTATTGGCTAACGCTCAAACTAACACTGGTGCTAAAACTTTCAATAACGCAACGCTCTTAATGAGAAACGTGGCTGATACATTCAGTTCACAGTTTACAAACACCAACACCGCAGCGAGAACATACACCCTCAAAGATGCCGCAGGTACTATTGCTTTCACTTCTGACATTACAGGAACGAACAGTGGAACGAACACTGGCGACCAGACTATCACCCTCACAGGAGGCGTGACAGGAAGCGGTACAGGAAGTTTCGCAGCTACTGTGGTTACAAACGCCAACTTAACAGGTGTAGTAACCTCAACAGGCAACGCTACCGCAATCGCAGACGCTGCTCTTTCTATCGCAAAAACAAGCGGACTTCAAGCGGCGATTGACTTAAAAGCTAACTTAGCCTCTCCGACATTCACAGGCACTGTGGCAGGTATTACCGCAACAATGGTAGGTCTAGGAAACGTAGACAACACTTCTAACGCTACCGAACGAGCAGCGACAAGGACTCTTTCAGGTGCAAGAATAAATCGCAGGGTTGCTACGGTCACACAAGCGGCTGCTCCTGCAATGAATACGGACAACATGGACATTGCTCAGATCACTGCACTTGCCCAGGCGATTACTTCCATGACAACAAACCTCACAGGAACTCCTGCTGCTGGGGATTACCTCATGGTGCAGATAACCGACAACGGAACAGCTCGTGCTATTACTTGGGGTGCTTCATTCGCTTCTGGTACAGCCAACCTTCCTACTACTACTGAAGCAAACGTAATGCTTCGTGTTGGTCTTCAGAGAAACAACGCAAACACAATCTGGGATTGTGTCGCCGCACCGACAACTGTTTCTGGCTCAGGAGATATGGTTCTCGCTTCTGCACAGACGAACACAGGGGCAAAGACATTTAATGCCACAACACTTCTACTTAGAAACGTAGCTGGAACCTTCAACGGCTCATTCACAAACACGAATACCGCAGATAGAATCTATACACTACAAGACCGAGCGGGGACACTTGCTGATAATACTGACTTAGCTCTCAAGGCTAACTTGGCCTCTCCAACCTTTACAGGAACAGTAACTATCCCAACAGGAGCGTCAATCACCACACCAGTCCTCACAGGACTTCCTACTGGCACGGGTGTAGCTTCTGCTGCCACTGCATCAACCCTAGCCTCAAGAGATGCTAACGCTAACCTTTCAGCAGATAACTTGCTACAGGGCTACACCACTACTGTTACCGCAGCAGGAACGACAACCCTCACAGTAGACAGTACATACCTACAATTCTTCACAGGTTCTACAACTCAAACATTGACACTTCCTGTTGCATCAACACTTGTGCTTGGCCAGCAATTTTATATCCGAAACAACAGTACGGGAGCGGTAACAGTTAACTCATCAGGAGCTAACGTAGTGCGTATCTTAGCTGGAAACACTCGAGTGATCGTAACTTGTATTCTTACTTCAGGAACAACAGCTGCTTCTTGGAGTGCAATGTATGTGGGAATAAGTATTACAGATGGGAAGATACTATCAGCATCAAACACTCTTACCCTTGCTGGAACAGACGCAACCACAATGACGTTTCCTGCAACTTCTGCCACGATTGCTCGCACAGACGCAGCTCAGTCATTTACAGGAGTACAAACATTTGTTGCACCTATCCTCGGCACACCAACATCAGCAACACTTACAAACGCAACAGGGCTTCCAGTATCAACAGGTATAGCAGGACTTGGAACAGGCGTAGCTACAGCTCTGGCGGTAAACAATAATGCCGCAGGTGGATACTCACCTATTGATGGAACAGCGACAATAACAAACAAACGACCACAACCTCGCACCAACTCAACAACTACTGCCGCAACCCTAGCTCCTTCCCTTGCCACAGCCAATGTTTATTACAGAACTACTCAAACAGCCACTCTTACGATTGACGCTCCTATCGGGACTCCCGTTATTGGAGAAACTATCCTTATTTACATTGACTCAGTGGCAGCTCAAACTCTCACAATAAACGCTACTTACAAAGTATTTGGTGCAGCTTTCCCAGCTACCACTACAGCAGGAAAGACTTTTATGATGAGTTGTCAGTTTAACGGCACAGACTGGAAAACTTTGTGGGCTAACGCAATATAAAATGTCACTTCTTACCAACCTCATATCGTACTGGAAATTTGATGAATCTTCAGGAAATGCTGCTGATGCTCATGGTTCTAACACTCTTACAAATAACGGCAGCACAGCTTTTGCCACTGGTAAAATAAATAACGGGGCTGACCTTGAACAAAGCTCCTCGCAATCTTTTAGCATTGCAGATGCTTCTCAATCAGGTTTGGATATTGCAGGAAATTGGTCTGTATCGGCATGGATTAAGGTAGAGTCTTTCGTTGGTGGCGCATTGTCGATGGGTATAATTAACAAAGATGTTATTAACAAAAGGTCGTATTCATTTTCCCTAGAAGACGATGGAAAACTGAGAGGCGCTTTCTGTAGCGATTTAAGTGGTTCTCAGAGAAGCACTCGAAATGGGAGCCATACAGCATTAAGCACTGCCACTTGGTATCACGTTGTAATTGTTTGCACAGTTGCTACTCCAGCCATTGTTTTTTATGTGAATAATACAGCTGACAGTGGAGCGATGGGTGATTCAAGTGCAACTTCTGTGGTTAATGGTACGGCCGACTTTTATTTAGGGTTTAACCAAAGAGAGGGAGCCTTCGGGACCTATTTTGATGGAATTATAGACGAAGTAGGTATTTGGGACAGGGTACTAACTTCAGACGAAGTAACCTCACTTTACAATGGAGGTGCAGGACTTGCTTATCCGTTCTCATCCTTCCAAGCCACTCCTATGATGCACATGATGGCTTCAGCTTCAGGTTTGGTATAATAGATATATGAAAACTAATAATTTACAAGGAAAAAGATTTGGCAAGCTCGTCATTATTGAAGATGCTGGCTCAGACAATGGTCGAACCTTGTGTGTTCCTTGCCACAAATTAACAGAAACCTTTGCTGGCAGAGGAATGAAAAAGTCCCACAACACCAACCCCAAGTCAAACATTAAGAGTATTAACACAAATGCCCTTGCCAATGTGAAAACATTTGACACTAACGCATAAAATTATGAACGAAACAACCCTACAATTTGTCGCAATATTGGTCACGGTCGCAGGGCTTCTCGGCTGGCTTTTGAAGCAGGTGATCACATACTTTATAAGGTCATCCGAGGAGAAATCTGCCTACCTTGAAAAGCTAGTGTTTGCGAACCAAGTCAATACCGAAAACTTCGTGAACACGATCAACCATCAGCGTACTCTTGACCGAGAGATGCAGGAAAAAATCGACAAATCTCTCAACGAACTACGCGTTGAAATCTCCAACTCCAGCCGCATCAATGAGAAAGTAATAGATTTCCTTAAAAAACCATGAGTTCACAACCAATAGTAATAAATAAGTGGAACGAGGGAATTGCGGACTCACCGCACGTGGGCTTAGGCTTGATCAGAAATGGTGATATAGAAGCATTCCCAGGGGCCCTCAAGGTTGGCCGAAAACCTGCCTCAATTTTTCATACTGCATTCTCTACTACTTTTACAGCAGTTGCCGCCACTGATGTTTGCACAACTACATCAGTAGAAAGAACAGGAATCGCTGTCACTTTCACAACGACTGGTACGTTACCAGCTGGATTAAGCACAGGAACTATATACTTCTTACGTAGAGAAAGCGCCACGACATTCAAGGTGGCCACAACCCTCGGTATCGCTGGGGTTGGTACGGTCGTCGACATCACAGATACAGGCACGGGTGTACACACGGTCACTTCTGTGAACCCAGGTCAAATCAATCACACTGTCAAAGATTACATACGTTCAGCTAGTAACTATCAATACTTCTTTCAGGACTCAAATGCACAAGTATGGTGGCATTTGCCTACCTCATTTGGTGGCACATATGGTGGTGGTACTTTCTTGCTTTCGGGAAATACACTGACTGATGGCGTTGGAAACGGCCTGACTTTATTCACCGCTTCAAATGGAGCAGATCGTTACCTATTTGCATTCAGAGATTACAAAGTGGATGTGGTGAATGTCCGATACCTGCCTATCTACACTTGGACAAATGGCTGGCAATCCAGCTTAGATTTCATGACTACTGACTTTGCTAGTGCTGTAACCAACTGCTTGCAAGTTGGTGGTCGAGTCAATCCCGTTGGGTCCGAAGAGCCTGTTGTGATCGCAAGTGCGCAATCATCGGGTGCTAGTTCAGCATCTACACTTAGCTTCAACATAGTAGTTCCAGCTGGGTACTCCGACTTATCCGTTGTCGTGATATCGGGAATTGCAGGCACTGGTGCTAATGGTGAAGTGACAGGTGTTACCTTTGATGGAAACGCAATGACTGGGCTTCAATCGGGCTCAGCATCTTCTAGATTTGATACCCGATCATATGTGGCACCAGGGATTGGAAGCAAAACAATCGTGGTAACTTATACAGGCGCTATTACTAATCGTTGGGCGCAAGCATTCATATTCAACAAATCGCATCAAACTACTCCATTTACAGTTTCCACCCTTGAAACTGGGGTTGCGGTTACAACACTCCTAAACGTAGTCACACTTACAGCTACTAAACAATTACCGCTTACACTGACATTCTCTAATGGGGCAGCGGCACATACTCCAAGACCATTACAAGTACCGATTGTCCCAAGTACCAGCCTATTCTCGTCTGCCTCCGTGTTCTCATCGAGCTTCTTTAGCTTAGCGACTAACTCGAATATCCAACACTATGCAATAAAAGCACAGGATGATATCGTGTATTTCTGCAATTCCCGACTCATCGGAAGTATCAAAGAAACTATCGATAGAGTGTTCGATCCATCAACCTCTGCAACCTATACATTCAATTACAGCGCACTTGATTTGCCATCGGATGAATATGCAGAATGGATCGAAGAACTTGGCGCGAATCTAATGATCGCTGGTGGTAACACAAACAAAATCTACCCATGGGACCGCACATCCTCTTCATTCAACATCCCCCTCGAAGTGCCAGAGGTCAGCATTAAAAGACTCAAAAACAATGGTGGACTGATGTACATCCTTGCTGGTACAAAAGGCAATATCTATCAAACCCAAGGCACATTCGTCGAGCATGTAAAAAAACTCCCAAACTATGTGACTAACAATGCTGGCACTCTACAATCAACGATCGTGACATGGGGTGGAATTGCTTTGCGCACTGGCGCGCTTCTGTTCGGTGCTGGTGTTCTAACCAGTGGAAACAGTGGAGTATATTGCTTATACCCCGATGGTCGATTGATCATTGATAGTGTGCCATCAACAGGTTCGGCCAACGCCACTGCCCTGCTTGCAATTGATGAGTTTTACTACATGGGATACTCTGGTGGAGCTGACCTAGTTAGTGCTTCTCGCTACAGTTCATTTGAAACAGTTGTGCATTCTGACTTCTTTCCAGTTGCTACTAAAACAGAAAAGGCCACATTCTCTACATTGGAAGTAGTAATTGCTAAACCTGCTTCCACAGGAAATATCAGGGTAAGCTATCGATTAGATACAACCAGTGCATTCACTACTCTAGATACATTTGTGGCAGATGGAGTGGCTACCACATTCAAAAACGACGGCATCGGTCTTATTGATATTGAAAACATCCAAACTCAGGTCGAGATGGATGGCGACATGGAATTATTGGAATTACGATTAATACCATGAATGAAGAAAACCTACAAAAACAAATAGATTCATTGAGAAGTGAGATAAAAGCTCTTAGGGATGAAAAACTGCTTAAATTGCATACTCACAACGGATTTGATTCAAGTAAAATTCCATTCTCTAGCGTGACTGCTATAAATCGACTCTATTCTGTAGAAAGAGGGGGCATTTTGGATATGTTGAGTAAGGATGAACACTTCTACATATACGCTGATCCAGCCGAGCCAGGAAGTGAAGACCTTGTCATTGATGCCGCTGTAGCTGGAAAAGCCACATTTATCAAAATCGGTGCGAACGCTAGTGGGGTGAAAATTAGCAATCTTACCAACGCCTCAGCATCAGCTCTTTCAGGAACTCAAAGAGATGTTGAAATATTAATAGGCGGAATTTCCTACTACTTTACTGTGTATCCAACAAAAGCTTAAAAATATGTAATAATAAAATCAAATGAAATCTTTTACAAAACTTCGAACAGACTACGGCATAGATTCCAAAAATACTTCCACCGCAAATCTTGACTGGGGAAGTGGAATCATGAGCGACTTCCATCGCCGACTCTTGGCCAAAGCCGACTGGCCTTTTCTCCATCGTCTACGCACTGCCGCCACAGTTGCGAATACTACTTTTGTACCTCTTGCCTACGATGTCGATCAAGTCGAAAGCGTGTTTGTGACGGTTGGTACTTCTCGATACAACCCTGTCCCAGCCCCATCAAGGGCATTCTGGGACCGCCTGCACTTCTCTCTCCAACAGTCTGACTATCCTCAATACTGGTTCGTATTCAATGGCGAACTCGGCTTATGGCCACGGCCTATGACAAGTTCCAATGTGATCTCGATCAATGCCAAGATCCGCGCAATTGACCTCAACACTGCTGACATCACGAGTACCACGATTACCACCCTCGCAAATAATACTCAAGCCCTTACAGTATCAGCTGGTCTGACCACCCAAATGGCTGGCTTTTGGATTCGCCCAACATTCAGTACCACCGCAAATACTGGCGACGGTTTGTGGTACGAGATTGGATCCGTTACAAATTCAACTACAGCGACACTGGTGCGACCTTATGGTGGTCTATCAATTGCTGTCGGTACTGCTCCTTGTACGATCGGCCAAATGACACTTTTGCCAGAAGCGTATCAAGATCTACTATCGAACTACGCATCATTCCGTTACTGGTCAAAAGAAAAAGATACACGTGCGGATATCTTCAAAGGAATGGTCAACGAGGGCATGGCTGACCTGTTCAAAACATACGGAGTGAATGATGTGTCGATGGTGCTTGATGACGGAGAAGAGCGCCCATTATTAAATCCCAACCTGACCATTTCACTAATCTAACCAACATGGCTACAAAACCAATATCACCATTTCAGTCGATATCAAACATGTTCAAAGGGTATACCAATCCCTTTGCTAGTTTGTTTGGTCAAAAACCTGCTACTCCTGCGATCACACCACCTGCCACTCCATCAGCCCCTATTTACCCCACTCCGACGGGGTCGCCCATTCCTGCCCCTGTGACTCCACAACCTGCCCTAAATACCTCCTTTTCATCGCCTGTGGTGCCTCAGGTGAAGCCTACCACCCCTGTGACTCCCGTTATACCAACTCCACCTATTTCTGCTCCCCAAGCGCCTGTTGGCCTCAAATCCCCAACCCCTGCAGTCCCACAGGTATCTGATGAATCCCAGAAAGCTGTTACTCTCGCTGAAAAGGCTGTCCAGCAGTCCTCCCAAATCAGTCCCGAAGAACTCTCGACTCAAGCAGATCTCGACAAACTAATCGAGTCCACCAAAAAAGCATTTGTGGGTACTGAAGACAAAGCGATTCCACTAGAATTTATTACTGGCCAACTTAGCTCAATCGAAAGACGTGCCAATGTTCTCGCCGAACCTCTCGAAAAGAAACTCTCGCGCATGCAAGCACAAAGAACCTCGTCACTCGAAGCTTCGAAGTTTGCCCTTGATCGTGCTGATAAAGCTGTTACTCGTGAAACCGATGCGGCGAAATTTACAATCGAACGTGGCGACAAACAATTCGAACAGGACTTCGACCTCAAGAAATCCGAACTCGCCCAGCAAAATGCAGATCGAGAATTTGCACTATCCGAGGAGAAATTTGACGAAGATAGACGTCAATTTGGTCTTGAACACGCTCTCAAATCTCGTGAAACGGCACTCAAAGAATCAGAGAAAACTGGCACCACGGTAGAGGCCCAAAGCGCAATCCTTGATAACCTGTCCCTGGTCAGTACCCTCCTATCTAGTGGTGCTCTCGGAGCGATATCTGGTATCAAAGCACCGACTGCATTTTTCTCAGGTACTAATGCCGCACTGGCAAAAAATCAGGCCCTCCAACTGAAAAGTATCCTATCTCTTGAAAGCAGACAAAAACTCAAGGGATCAGGTGCCATCTCTGACTTTGAAGCGAAAACTCTCGCGGATGCTTCTTCCGCTCTCGGCATAAATAACAAGGGCCGATCGAACCTCAAAGACGTCGACTTCGAGAATCAACTCAAAAAGGTCAAAGGCGCGTTTGCCACTGCCGCTGGCCTTGAGGCCGTGGTTAAACTAACCGATCCTGCAAGTGGTAAAAGTGAAGTTATATCAGCTGGTCGGGCAGGTATTGATCAAGCAATTCGCGATGGATTAAGGGTCGAATATCAATAAAAATATGGCTATAGACTTCTCAAAATACGGCACAAAGGTTGATACAACTGCGACTAAAAGTGGCGTTGCGAAGCCTGCCGCCTCTCCAACAACTTCACCATTCGCAAAGTACGGAACACCTGTAGATGTTTCACAAGAAACAGTTCCTAAAAAAGAGGGATTCATAAAAACCCTCGCCAAAGATATTGCACGCCCTGTTGCAACCTTGGCGGCTCGACCATTTCAACTTGCCAAAGCATTAGGTGGCGCCACAGAAGAAGAACAGGCGGTAGAATTACCATTCGGTCTCGGTAGGGCTGAAACAGTCAGAACAGGAGCGGATGTATTAAAAGATGTCGGCCGAGCCGCACAAACAGTTTCTCTTGGAGTAGGTGGCGCGATTCCCAAAGTGGGAGCAGGTGCTATTGGTAGAACAGCATTCGGCCGAGGAGTGCAAACTGTCGCTGGAAAAATTGCCACAGCTCCAGGTGCAATTCCAGTAGTAAAAGGGGCGGCCTTCACTAGACAACCACTCGGTGCTTTAATTAGACAAGGCGCTGGTATTGGCGCAAAAGGTGGAGCTTTGTTTGAGGGTGGACGAGCAACAGAAGAGGGCAAAGACTTGGGTGGTGTAATTACAGATACTGCTATCGGTGGTGCATTCGGCCTTGCCGCTGGTGCCGCCATACCTGCGGTGCTTCGTGGTGTTGGAAAACCATTTGGAGGAATAAGATCAAGATTTGCCACACCTAAATTGGAAAGATTCCAAAATGCAATAAACAAAGAATCTGATGAACTTCTCTCAAAAACGAAAGGTATCATCGGAAAAACCCAAATCCTCTCAGAAGGCAGAAATATCCCTGTGGATAAATACATTAAAGATCCACACATCTTCAAAGGTTTGAATGTTGAAAATTCAAGAATAAATCCTGATGGTGCGGTTGCGACAGTCAGAAATAGAATAGATATTTTAATGGATTCAAAGGCCAAATTATTGCCAGAACTAGATAGAATTACACCAAAAAAATCAAAAGAAATTATTAGACAAAAGGCAATATCTAACCTAAAAGGAACGCCTGCGGACGTACTTGATGACATATCTAAAATAAATAAACAACTTGATGCTTTACCAGATGAGCTCTCTGTTTCTGAAATAGATATATTTAGAGCGCAATCAAGACAATCTGCAAGAGATGCCAAAGGACTATCAAAAACCAACGAATATGCCGCAATAGAAAAAGCCACACGAGATACGGTTTTTGATATCACCGACAACTTACCTTTTGACACAAATAAAGAATTTCAATCAATAAACAACGAGATCAAAAACCTTATCGGCATGGAAGAATTCCTAGACAAGACCATAAGAGGTCAGATAGTAAAAGGCGGAAGACTTACGAATGTTGTTGGAAGAGTGGTCGGTGCCATCGCTGGGTCCAAAGGAGGACCGCTCGGTGCCATCGCTGGGTCCGAAGTTGGTGGAGTAATTGCCGACATAATCACCAATACGCAACTAGGCAATAGTATGAAAATGAAATTGATCAGAAACATCACTGATGACCCTGCTGTATTAAAAGAAGCTGAGAAATTCTTACTGAAAGTTATGAATTACAAACCTCCACAATTGCCCGCTCCTGCAGCAGGTGCATTTAGGACACAACGAAGTAGTGTCGATACAATTAGATTGCCATCAAAAGCTGCTTCGACAATAGAAGCGCAAGAAATAGCTAGAATACAAGCTCAACGATCCCAAGGCATAGAAATAACCCCGAAAGACCTTAACAATATCCAGCAACCGACTAAAATTGCGAGTAAGATTTCCATACCTGAAAGTATAGCACAAGAGCCATATATTCCACAAGATAAACTTCCTGTAATCAAATTTGGATCAAAACCAAAGCCTCAAAAAAGTGATTTGCCTGTAATTGAATTTGGTGAAAAGACAAGTAGACAAGCGAGGAAAATCGCCTCTCAACGCCCTGAATCCTTTGGTGCAGTTGGTGGTATTGAACGCGATAAAGAAACAGGTGAAATCAAGTTCAACCCTGAAAAAGCCATTCTCGGTATTGGTGCTATTGCCGCATTTAAAAAAGGACAGTCTAACTTCGGCAAAGACAAAGCATTCCAAGGTCTCAAGGACCTCTCCACAAAGCTCATAGAGAAATTCAAAGGAATGCCGAACATCATCAATCGTCAGAAATTCAACGAAGTCCTAAATCGTGCTACAAAAGAGGGTCTGAAAAAAGCTGATGCTGATTTGATAACAGGAATTGCTACAAAACAAGGCGATCAAATCAACCTCACTCAACTCGCCAACGAAGCTCAATCTCAACTCGTTCCACTCACTCCAAGTATTGTCAAAAGTCCACGATATTCAAATGTTGGCTCCGACTTTATTGGTGACGGAAAGTATGGTGAAGTGGTATATCAAAGTCCAATCAAGACGAGTGCTGGGGATGTGCATTTTTCACCACCCCAATTCGGTAATGAATTAGCTCGTCTTTCTATAGCAGAACGCAGAACAATGGACACACTAAATACAGCAAAAAGACTTGGTGAAACATTGACAAAAGAACAAACGACAGAATTAGCAAGATTGATTGAAAAGACAAAAGAAAAAGGATTCCCCAACTACTTCTCCCACATCCGCTATGAAGACAAAGGCAATGTTCGTAAGATAATGGAAACACAGAGTGATTTATTTCAGAAAGGAAGATTGGAACTTGAAGGATTAAGATCAAAAGGATTAAGTTCTGCAGAAATTTTACAAGGGAAAACAAAAGGAATATCAACATCAAGAACAGAAGAACTTTCCAAACTTCAACCTTATGCCTCTGACACCTCAGCTCACCTCCGCACTTTCCGAGAAGAAGTAAAACGAGCAGCAAAGGATGGCAAAACGACTCTCTTAATTCCTGATGGAGATACTGCTATGAGAATTGAGGGATTGGGCAACCCTAATATGTGGGAATTCAAAGATCCAGGTGGTGGGTTTGGATTTTCTCAATTAGATGAAACTAAAATGAGTATGGGAAAAGAGGTACTTACAAATGGCGGTCGCGATCCTTGGATAATCACCGACATCCTCGGAGATGGGAAGTTTAAGGCTGTGCCAAAAAGGGATGTTGATAGATATGGAAGTTTTGAAGCATACATAAAAGGTGAAACACGAAAAGGTGCAATTGAAGA
>Ga0163151_10008195_pt1 | contig 11897 bp, 7 predicted proteins | sample OliLakLV19MP5IB2_FD_145596 | JGI IMG/M metagenome (GOLD analysis project Ga0163151, IMG submission 145596) | Freshwater microbial mat bacterial communities from Lake Vanda, McMurdo Dry Valleys, Antarctica - Oligotrophic Lake LV.19.MP5.IB-2 | ecosystem: Environmental > Aquatic > Freshwater > Lake...
TGTCTAAAAAATGGTACGGTTTTAGAAGTAGACACTTCAATAGAAGTGAAATTATCTAGAATTAATAAGAAATTTGAACAAGAAATAAGAGCAAATATAGAAGGTAAAGTACAAGATTTCTTTGCTATTTACAATTGGGAATACGAAAAAGAACTTAAAGATGGAGATTTAATTAAACATTTATCTTTAATAAAACAAGTCGATGGTTACGAAATCATATTTACTACAAATGATGAATCTAATTCTGGATCTGTTGTTTTAACTAGATTTTACGAAATTATAAGACCTGGGGAAGTTGATATTACTTTTATCTATCAATGAGGAAAAATGACATTAGAAATAACAGATAAAAACATCAATATTGAAGAACCAGTTAGATTTGTTCTTGAAATAAAAAATAACAATGATTGTTTGATAAATCCTTATCAAATAGATTCTGTCAAGATTTATTTTGTAGCAAGAGAATTTATTACTCCTTCCGCTACACTTTATGAACTTTCAAAAGATGACCAATCTCTCAAAGCACAATATGAAGAAGCTAGAGATGAAGTATGTTTGAAAAAATTAAATCCTGTAGTCGTTGCGTCTACCGCAAATTTGACACTGAGTGGTTTACAAACAGTTGACGGAATAATTTTAGTAGTGGACGATAGAATATTAGTAAAAAATCAAATTGATCTTTTGGAAAATGGAATTTATATTGTTTCTTCTTCTTCGTGGGAAAGAACAGACTCTTTAGTTTATAAATCTTATGTTTTTGCAGAAAGTGGAATTGTCAACATTGGAAATGGATGGTTTTTATCAACGAAAAATCCTGTAGTTGGCACCTCTGATCTTAAATTTTTGCAGTTTTCAATTAATGGAAGTCCATCATCTCCAGATATCCACTCTGATAAGGTTGTATCTAATTTAAAACTTCAAAAAGACGCTTCTGTTAGAACGAGTGATTTTTATTATAAAGATGCAGAAGTTGTAAAAATATTTGGAGGATATACAGATCCTAACACTAGTGAATTTTATCCGGCTTGGTTAAACCCAGACTTTGTGGCTCCAGAATTAAAAGACAAAGTTATAAGTGACAATTTACTATCTCCCATTTACAATGGAGACAATGTTGTTACTGGCAAATTTGAATTAATTTGGGATCCTTCTGGTTATCGAGAGGGAGATTATTTTATTTGCTGGACTTGGAGACCTACTTTTTCCAATGAAACAGTTTCTAGTCACTTTTATTTTTCTCTAAATGGAGGAATTGGATTAACAGCTAGTATTCCAACACATCGCACAAATCCAGAAAAATACAATATTTTATTTGATCGTTACACAGCAGAAATGTTCAAAACATATCTTTCAAATAATGATCTTAGTCCATTGGTTATAAAGGGATTTAACGAAGCAGTTGGTGCTGGTTTCATTATGATTGAAAATCTAGCTAATCAAATAATTGATTTGTTAGATGCAAATGCAACGCATGAACAATTTCTTCCTTTGTTGTCAAATATGTTTGCTTTAAAAATAAAAAGTTCTGATCCCACTTTGTGGAGAAGACAGATAAAGAAAGCAATTCCAAATTTTAAAAGAAAAGGGACAATTGTTGGATTAGAAAATGCATTTAAAGATGCAGGAATGGAATTAATTAAATTAACTAAATTGTGGCAAATAAGATCAAAATACATTTATCAAGAACATTTTGTTTATGATGGAGTAAATACAGAATTTACACTTTCTCAACCTCTTTATCTTCCTGTAGATACCAATTTTGAATTATGGTTTAGAGCTAGTGATGGATCTTGGGAAGAGGTTACGGATGATGCTGTGATATTGGTGGAGCTTTATTCTGACCATATCATTTGGATTGGGGATATTGAAGAAGGGGATTCTATTAGGATTTTATATCCGATGATGGAAATACCAGGTCCAAAACAAAGTATTGAAGATTATATAAGAACACTATATTTAATGGATACTAGAGATGAAAGAGATCAAGAATATCCTCCTAAAAACTGGAATACTAGAGTTTTAGAAGAAGATGATCCAATGTTTAATATTTTAATTCCAGTAAAACATCCCATAAAAGATCCAATAATTTGGGGTTGGATACGAACAGAATTTCCATATAGCGAAAATGCATACAATATGGATTCTTATAATGGATCCAAAAGAGAAAGCTTAAATCCATGTGATATAGATAAAGAATTTATTGATTCTTGTAGTGATTGTCAAGCTAGCGTATTTAATATTGATTTGGAAGTAGAAGGTCTATCTGATGCTAGCTTTTACGAAGCACAACAAGTAGTAGAAGAATTTATGCCATTTCATTCGTTAGTTCATACTTTCAATTTAAATGGATCTAAAACAGAATTAATGGGTCCAGCAGAAGAACAAATAGAAGCATTAATAACAATAAGTGGAGAAGAAGTTTTAATTGCTGGCGAGGGTCAAAATGTATTTAATCGTGATGTTTCCGCTTTGGAATTAGAAAATGTTAGAAGAGATGTTCTCGCTAGTTTCTCGTCGGTTGAGAGTCCAGAACCTTCTTTAACTTGGGCAGGAACTCTTAAAAATACAAAAGTTTGTTTATATTCTTCTTCAACGAGTTCAGAGTCTGACTTAAATGATCCTTCTTTTCGAGGATTATTTCAAGGATTTAATGCATATAACATTAATACATCTTATATAAATATTGATCCTTTTGAAAGTAGTAATCTTTTAGAAGTACTTGGATTAACAAATAGATATTATACAATAACTAGTATAAATACAAATTATGCTGAGATTTATGACGATGTAAATCCTTTGGTGATTGGTCCTCTTTTTGAATATAGAATATCTAATCTTTTAGGAAGTTTTACATTAAATATAGATCAAACAACAAAAATTATTTTTAGTGATGCAAATGCAGAATTTTATTCTTACAGATTAGTTTCTCAAAAAGATGTAGATGATTCTGTTTCTATTGGTCCTGCTTGGACATTAAATTTTAATGATAAAGAATATAAAATATTAGATTTTCTACCTGATGGTTCTTTGTTATTAGAAGAAGTTTCAACAATAGCACCAATTTCTGGGTGGGAATTGATAAATGCTTTGTCTGTAGTTGTTCAAACTGGAGCTGGTGGATTTATTTCCACACAATATTTCGGATTTGTTGAAGTAACAGATCCTCCCATTTCTGGTTTGAAAGTTAGAATTGGAGATTATATTTGTTTAGATTGGTTTTCTTCGCCACTGTATTACAGAATAAAGTCGCTTAAAAAAGATGATGAAAATAAATTTTATATAGAAAATTACAATTCTGGTACAGTTGCTGGAGTTTTATCTAAAATTTATCGTAGAATTATTGAACATAAAGTTGGGCAAATAGCTTATGAAGGACTAAAGTTAGAAAGTTTTTATGATTTAGAAGCATCATTATCCATATCTAATGGTGCGAGTATAGATCCTGAAAACATCAATTCCGAGAATATTAAAGAAAATTACCTTATTTTTATAAATAGTGAATACTACAATATTTTAGATGTTACTGGTTCAAATATAACTATTGAAGGTCCACTAGATAGTTATACAAAAATTGGCATCGCAGTTGAATTTAATGTTTATAAATTTACAAAAGAAAGCCTTTCAATTAAAGCAAAATACATTCCTGATATTCCAAAGTTTGATTTTGGCACAATTGATAGATCTGGCAAAGCCTTGATTTATACAAATCAAGACAGTGCTGGATTGAGCTTTCTTTCAAAAACATTAAACTCAACAAAATACGGACATCCTATAGATGTTGCAAATCAGCAAGAATCTATTGAATACAAAATAGAATATAAAGAGGAAAAATGAAAGAAGATATGAAATTAAGAGGAGATGTTTCTATTATTATAGAAGAAATGAATAAAGAAAATAAAGTTATAGAATTTGAAAATACGATACTGAGAACAGGCAGAGAGGCATTGGCTCTTTCTTTGGCAAATAGAATAGGAAGTGATTTTGATTTCTTTATAAGCAGGATGCTTTTTGGAGATGGCGGAACAGTTGGTGGCGTTCCAAAAATTGTACAAACAGAACGAACTGCTCTTTTTGGAACAGTTCGTGTTACAAAGCCTATTATATCAAATATTGATCAAAATAATGGTTCTCAAGTTATATTCACTTCTGTTGTTTCTTACGATGAAGGGAACGGATTTACATTAAATGAAATGGCTTTGCAGATGCATGGAAGTGTTCCACCAGAAGGGTTGGATCCAAGTTTATACAGTATGGCAACATTTCCAGGAATTTCAAAAACATCATTAATGCAATTAACATTTAATTGGAGAATTTCTTTCATCTAAGGAGCAATATGCCAGATATTAATAGTATTCCAGAAGTTTTATATCAACCAAATCAACCTTATCATTATCATTATGATAATCTTCCATTGAGAAATATATTAACAAGAATAGGACTAGTTAATATACAAGTTGATACAAATACTGATCTTATTAGGGGAGCAGCAGGAACTGCTGGTTCTATAGATGCAAGATTAAATGTTGCTTTAGATGATGCTGGTAATCTAAATGCATCAGCTATTGATGCGGCAAGTCACAATATTGGATATCATGCCGATGGAATAGGTGCTGATCTTGTTGAATATGTTCGTATGACATTAGAAGAAAGAGATAAATTAAGTTTAATTGAATCAGAAGCAAATAAAATATTTATAGAAGTGGAAGATTCTTATCCAACTATTGGCATTACAACTACGCTTGATACCGGAACTGTAAAATTTGAAGGGTCATCAACAATTTTATTAGATTTTGTTGCTCCAAATATTATCAAATTTTATTCCGCCCTACCTCCAGATGTTTCTCATAGGCATTATTATGGAGTTACTCCAGCTAATCAAAATGTAATGACGCCAGATTACACTAACTTCATAACAACTTCAATTAACACTCCTTATCAAGAAGATACTTTAAGAGTTTATATTAATGGAGTAAGAATTTATGCAAATGCAGTTCCAGTTCCCAATACAGACGCGACTTCTTTTCTTGCCACCTATGTTGCATCGGAAGATTATACCACTGGAGATTTTGCTCTAAACCGTGCGTTAACAATTAATGATATTGTAAGAATTGATTTTGACGAATTGTTTTTTTAAGGTAATTATGTGTTTTAATGATTTTCAAAATTCAATTAAATTTGTAATACTATCTCCAGAATATAATTTTATTAGATTGAAAGATACTTTTAGATCTATAAATAATCATTTTTCTTCAGATGCTAAAATTATTTGTTCTGTGGCAAAAGGAGTTAAAAAAGATCAATTGGAAGAAATGAAAACATTATGTCCTTCTTTCAGAGGAGGAAATACAATAATGTCTCTTATAAATAATGGAATGAAAAAAACAGAAAAAGGTTGGATTTTTTTCATTATGGAAGGAGCTAGGTTTCCAAGTGGACTTATAAAAAGATACTCAACCTGGCTAAAAAGTGATAGGGATGTTTTATTTCCAATATTTATGAATCATAATTTAAATGGAAAACCTTCTTTAATTTTGACGAATTTTAGTGAAACTACCCTTAATGGAACGCTTATTCACTCAAATTTATTTTCAGAAGTTGGGGAATTTAGTGATAATCCAATTAAAATATCTAAAGAATTTTGGATGATGGACGCCTTGGAAAAAAACGCGAATTTTAAAGCAATATTAGGCATAAAAATCATTTAATTTTTTCTCTATTAACATATGAGTGAAATTATAAAAGAAACCGAAAAATTAGTAAAAGCCTGTAATATATCGGGAAGACATAGTACATATCAATTGAAAAACTTTGTTATTGGCAAAGAATTGACCCTTCAAAGCAAAATGTGGAAATGCCTTAAAGAAATGGAAGCCCGATATAACACCTCTAAAAACATAAATTTAAGCATAGAAGACGCTATTGACGATTTGAAAATACTTGAAATAAAAATTAATATTTTGGAAAAAAAGAAAGTAAAAAGTGAACTAAATAAAGAACAAAAGGAAATTCGAATAAGAAAACTGTCAAGGAAAGAAATGGCAATATCTGATTCAATTTTCGAAATGGAAAGGAGATTAAAAGAAACAGAAGAAGAAATTAAGTTCTTTTTAGAAGAATATAAAGAAATGGAAAAGATATCACCTTTGCTTCCTCAAGATGATTGGCAAGTAAATGCAGATTACTGGAACCAAACTTTTACTAAAGAACTTCAATTAAGGATTATGCTCCAAAAGCCATTAGATTTGGAATTAGTAAAAAGCATTTTAGCTTTAGACGATAATGCTTCAATTAAAATAGAAATGATTGGAATATTAAATCAAATAAAAATTCAACAAAATAAGGTCAACATTGAGAAGAATAGCTAGTACAGACGCTGGATATATTAGTGGTGATTTGTCATTATTCCCAACTATTGTGGATGATAGAGACAGTCTATATCGTGTTGAAAACAACGCAGAAACAAAATTAAAATCAGGTATATCTTATAATTCAAAGCAAATTATTGTATTAAATACAGCAGGATTTCCAGATAAAGGATTGTTACGAATAGGTTCGCTAACCGGAATAACTAATTCTCCGGAATTAATTTATTACGGATCAAAAACAACTACTACTTTCAAAAATATCACAAGAGGATTTGCTGGTTCTCGTCAAAATCCGTGGCCGTCTGGTTCTTATGTTACTAACAGTGTTTGTGCAGAACATCACAATGCCGTCAAGGATGCTTTGATTAATATGCAAAAAAAGACAGGATTGAAAATATTACCAGAAAATAATACTATAAATCGCAAATTAAAAGATTTGGAATTAAGATACCTTTCTCCAAAAGCAATATTTCGTGCATTCCCTAAAAAAGCATTACCAAATACTCCCATTAGATTTCAGAGTCTTTGCGAAGGGGATATTATTAGATATCTCTGGGATTTTGGAGATGGAAATCAAAGTGTAGATCAAAACCCAACTTATACCTACGCGAACGAAGGACTTTATACTGTAAAATTATATTTAATCACAACTGATGGTGCTCAGGGAATTTCTACAAAAAATAATTATATTACTATTTCAAATGAAGAGTTTCGTCCTTTTTTCTATGTTAAGAATGTGAGTGGAAGAACATATCGTTTTATAGATCAAACAGACGGATCAATTATACAAAGATTTTGGGTCTTTGGAGATGGTGAAAAATATACAGAACTAGATCCAAATATTCATGAATATGAATACACATATTTAGATGCAGGCACTTATTCCCCATCTCTTCTTATCGCATTTACTGGAAATTCAATAAAAAGAACATTTCTAAAAACAGAATTGGTGGTAATATGACAATTCCAACATCTAGTTTATATCCTGACAATTACGACTCTGATGAAAATTTATTTTTAGTAAGAGATTCTTTAAGATTAAGATTATTGGAAGATTATAATCCTGGGGACACAACAATCACTGTTGATTCTTCAACTAAAGATTTTCCAGATTCTGGAGTAGTTACTTTGACGGAACAATGTAGTGAAATAGATTATAGGGCACTTAGTTTTTTTTATGGTTCAAAAACAGATACTAAATTTAACGATCTTGAAATTCTAACTGAATTCATTGCCTTAGACTCAGTTAAACCTAAAAAAGCTACAAATGTAACTATGAATGTAATAGCAATGCATCATAATCATTTAAAAGATTCATTGATTGCAATTCAATCTTTTTTTGGAACAAAATACACAATAGATAAAGATACAATAACAGGTAGAGTTCGATATCTTGAAAATTTAGCTTATCGTCCAAAAGCTTGGTTTTCATTGACTCCACAAATAGGACTAGTACCAATAACTGTTACTTTTAAAAATGAAAGTTTAAGATTGGGGTCAAGTTGGATAAGGCAAACTTGGGATTTTGGTGAAGATGCCCCTGTTGTAATCGAGGCGGCAAATTTAGAAGAATACAATAACTATACAGATATTATTGGTAGTGTTACAATAAATGGAACAACTATAACAAAAGTTTATTCAAATATTGGGATTTATACAGTTAGTTTATTGTTGGAGAATGAATGGGGTAGTAATATTGTTGAATTCGAAAATGTAATTACAGCAAAACTTGAAGCTCCTGAAAAGGCATCAATTTCAATGATTCCAACAGATGATCAAACATATACTCCTGGAGCTATACTCATTGATATTGGACCAAAAATAAGATCTTTAGCAAACGAATTTGTACAATTAACTATTGAAAGTGGAGAGGATATAGATCGTTCAGGATATTCTTATGCAGGGGAGCCTCTTGACATCCTTTTGGATCCCATTGATCCTATTATTTATTATACTTGGAGTTTAGAAGATGATTTAATTCATGCCAATTCCAACTCAACAAAAGCTTCGTATTCTTTAGGTGGATTATATGATATCGTATTGAGAGTAGATACTAGTTTTGGAGCTTATAGAATTACAAAATGGACAGATTCTATTGATATAATCGAATCAACAAATCTTTGGTTGTTTAATTTTAATTCTTATAATGCTAATGGAAGTGGAGTTGTAAAAACTTATGAATTTGGTTTAAATAGTGAAACTTTTAAACTTCTAGGAAATCAGAATTTAACCGTAGATAGAAATTCAAATTTCCTAGATATTTACGATGATCCAGATTATAATGAAAATACTACAGATCGAGCAAAAAGTGAATTTTTAAAAAATACATTTTTCACTCCTGCCGGAACTATTACATCAGGCAATAATGGAAATGGAATTTTATTCTGGGCAAAGGGAGGAGCTTCTTCAGATTCTGGCGAAATAGGAGCAGCAAAATATAATGGATTTGATGATACTTATGATATTTTAGATGTTATAATAGGCAGACCTTGGAATTGGACATCTTTTAGTTCTTTAACAAAGTCTTATTTTCTTTTTGGGGGAGAAGTATCAGGAGTTCCAAATAGCAATCCAAGTTCTCCATTAAGAACAGATTATGAGTTGTCTACAACAACAGCGTCAAGTTTAATTACTTTGACCAATAGTGATTTTGAAAATGGAGCAGATGAATTATTGGAACATCCTTCAGAATTTAATATAGATGGACTTGCTACAAATGGATATTTTGCCACTTATAGAAGTACTTGGAAAGATTCCGTTGGTTATATTTTAAGAAACTCAGCAGTCAATGATTTTTTTAGAATTTCTAGTTTTTATAAAACTAATGGAAATATATTAAATCCTTTTCTTACTATTACTAGACTTCAAAATATGACGGGAAGTGCTAAAACAGAGGGAGAGTTTGTTGCATTATCTAATGGAATATTTTTCTTTAATAATTCTGGGGAAGTATCTGCGTGGAATGATTCTACTTTGACTTGGGAAATAGGACAAGCTGGATCTTCTTCGTTGACTTTCAGATCTGTTCAAGATGATACTGTATCCGGATTTGATTCTAAAGCAAATACTTTATTGGCAGCTTCAGACAAAGGTAGTATTGCATATCTTAGTTACGATTATAGTGATAAAGCATTTATTAAATTTAATGGAACAGATTTAACTTTTACAACAACTAGATATAGACCTCCAGGAAAGCAGTTCCAAATGGGGGTTTATTAATGTCAGTAGGTTTCCCTCCACAGCCAAGATTTCCAATATCTTTAGATTCAGATCAATCACTTTATTTAGTTTATAATACAAGTGAAGCTAAAACTATTGTAGAAAATCAACCATACGAAGATGAAGTTGAAATTGAACCTGTTGGCGTAGATGAACCTGAAATTTGGGCAGATAATGGATTTGCCAATATCTCTGGGGAACTTTTTTATTATGATTCAGTATTAAAAAATATAAATGATAAGGTTTATAAATTAAAAAGATGCGCAAGAAATATAGGAGGAAAACAAACTAGACTTAATCCTATTGGAACTTGGGTAAGAGGATATGTTATAGCCGAGCATCATAATCAATTAGTTGATACGACAATTAATACACAACAATATATTTTTGATATTGAAGAAGACATGATTCGATTAGATACAGAGCCAGTTTGTGTTGATGATGCTCCTTGCGTAGATGTACAATTAGAATCTCAAGTTTTAGAAGCTGAATCCACCTCTCCAAATTGTTCTGGAAGTGTTGTTCAATTTAAATTAACTATTTTTGGAACATTTGATAGCTTTGTTTTGAATTTTGGAGATGGTCAATCAACGACAACGGAGTTGGAAGGAACGCATCTTTATAGTCCAGGGTCAATAATTGACCCGGTAGTCACAGTTAAAAATAGTCAATGCACTGTTGTTCAAACAACAATTGTGAGAGATTTACTTGATATTCCAGAAGAGACAGAAGAAGAAACGCCTCTTCTTTTGATACCAGAGGTGCCTGATTTTCCAGATATAAATATCCCTGATTTACAAATTTCAAATCAGCAATTTGAACTTCCTCCAATTGTATTTCCTTGTATTGATCCTATTTCAATTGAGTTTCCTACAATTAAAATTCCTAGTATTATAATTAGTATAGAAATACCTTCGATTACATTAATTCCTAGTGTTATAACATTCGGTCCTGGACCAACTTTCTCAATACCTCCGTTTGGTCCTGTACCAACTTTCTCAATACCTCCGTTTGGTCCTGCACCAACTTTCTCAGCGACAATACCTCCGTTTGGTCCTGCACCAACTTTCTCAGCGACAATACCTCCGTTTGGTCCTGCTCCAGTTATTTCAAATGGAACATTTACATTTGGTTCTGCTCCCGATATTCCAAATGGAACATTTACATTCGGTCCTGCTCCAGTTATTCCAAATGGAACATTTACATTCGGTCCTGCTCCAGTTATTTCGACTGTAGAATTTACATTCGCTCCTGCTCCAGTTATTTCGTGTACAGAATTTACATTCGGTCATGCTCCAGACTTACAGGTCCAATTCCCGCCTACTATACCAACAATAGATATAACTGTATCGTTATTAGTGCCAACTTTACCGTTGAGCGTAGATTGGGGCACTCCCCCAACTTTGCCGTTGAGCGTAGATTGGGGTATTGTCCCAACTTTGGAAATTGATTGGGGTACTCCCCCAGATTTACCGTTGAGCGTGAATTGGGGTGCTGTCCCAACTTTGCCGTTGAATGTGGAATGGGGTACTCCCCCAGATTTACCGATTGAATGGGGTACTCCCCCAGATGTGCCGATTGACTGGGGTGCTGTCCCAGATTTGCCGATTGACTGGGGTGCTGTCCCAAACATAATGGTCGAATTTCCGCTTGCCATACCAACAATAGATATAGCTGTCGATGTAAATGTGGATGTATTGTTACCAACTTTGCCGTTGAGCGTAGATTGGAATGTTGGTAATATCCCAGAAGTGAAGATTGACTGGACAACACCTATACCTACTCTTGATGTAAAATTCCCAGATGTTATGCCTAACTTGACGATTGATTGGAATATTGCTGGGCTTCCAGAGGTACAAATAAATTGGAATACTCCTCCAACAATATCTTGTGTTGTTAGCGTAGAATGTCCTACGACTCCAACTCCATTTAGAAAGAACATGACATTAGATGATAATTTCGTTGATGATTTTAATGACGATGATTATGAAATAGAAATTAATGGACTTGGAATTCCTTCTGAAATCAAGATTGTTGTTCCAAAATTTCCAGAAATTAAAATTTCTCATAATATCCCTAGTTTCATAGAAATAAAATCAAATATTCCTGAAAAGATAATGATCTATCAAGATGAAAGTTTGCCAAAAGAAATTAGAATTATTTCCGATCCAATTCCAGAACAAATTTTATTAAATGCAGAGGCTGTTCCTAGATCTATTGAAATAGATGCATCTAAAATTCCAGAATTTATAACATTAATTGCTCCAGATCTTCCTAGTATAATAAAACTAGATGCTTCGGACATTCCAAATT
>Ga0163151_10008200_pt1 | contig 11893 bp, 8 predicted proteins | sample OliLakLV19MP5IB2_FD_145596 | JGI IMG/M metagenome (GOLD analysis project Ga0163151, IMG submission 145596) | Freshwater microbial mat bacterial communities from Lake Vanda, McMurdo Dry Valleys, Antarctica - Oligotrophic Lake LV.19.MP5.IB-2 | ecosystem: Environmental > Aquatic > Freshwater > Lake...
GTCAACGATTTTGATATTCGCGGCCAAAGCACTTTGATCAAACCGATAGCTGATCTGTGCAAAATCCTGGCCGGGCACTGTGGGAGCAAAAATCTCGGGCTCAATGCGCACAGCATTTTCATCGATCGGGCTCTCGGGTCGTGAATTGGAGTTGAGATAGCCGGGTGTGGCATAACCTGATGCCGAGTTGGCCGATTTCCAGTTGTCGGCATGGTTGGTGGGTTCTGTCAGGGTGATTCTTTCAAGGGAAACACCCTCCTTGTCTTTGAGCAACTGCGAGTGATAGCCATCATCATAAACAAAGTAGTCCATCAATGTCCCTTCATTCGAAAGAATAGCGATCGAACCCTCATCATCACTCATTGAAGGTAGTGAAGTGTTAAAAATATTTTCTTCGAGAGCATTTGGATATTCATTTTTTATCACACTTCCATTGACTGTAAAAACGAGATATCCCTGAGGCTCCAGAATGTAGTCGACCTCAGTAATCAATTTCAGGTTAATAGATATTTCTTCTTCGCGGTTTGCCAGCGACCAGCCGTTCAGGTTAATGTATTTGGGCGACAGATTGATAATCTCAACGAAATCGGCTCCACCTGATCGCGGGTTAAATAATACCTCGTTAATCAATACATCACCAGGTTCAGCCGACTCGGGCAGTGCAAAGGAGAGTTGGTTAAAATCTTCTAGTATAAAGTTGCCGTTGCAGTCGCGTAGGTTAGTTATCTCAAGGGTGTAGAGTTGTCGGGGACTCAAGTCTTGCAACAGAACTAATTTTATTTCCCTCAGCGAAAGTGACGTAAATGATGATGATGTCACATCGATTGGAGGTGTGATGTTAAAGGCAACGGTGGTGAGTGGCTTCTCCAACTTTTCATCAAAGCGAAGTAACAGTTCGTTGGGGTTCATCACCGTAACAGACAATAATTTTGGCCCGGTAAGATCAGGCTTGTTGGCGTTGACTGAATTTACTTTTCCCGGTGTTCCTCCCTGGGCATCATCAGAAGCAGCCCAGTTATCTTCTTCACCACAGGGATTATTTGTGTCAATTAATTCCAGTGTCCAACCGCCTTCTTGTTTGTCCTCATCGCGATACCATGCTAACGAATAACTCAATGAATCAATTAAAAGTCCTTCCTTCGTTTTGAGTGTGAGCGACTCTCCACCGTTGTTCAGTGTTGGAAAATTTGATACGCCTTTTGTGTTTGATGAAGAGGAAAAAAAGGAAACATTTGCGTTGGCACAGACAACCCAGTATTGATTGGGCAAAATAATCTGAGAGGTAAAAGTGGCAACGGAATTTCCATCGGAAAATTTCCATCCATTCAGGTCAATTGGATTTGTACTGCGATTGTATATCTCAATGAACTCTGCTTCAGGTAGGCCTACCTGCGGACTGGGGTCTGCAAAAAATTCGGTAAGGATAATATCTTTCGCATTCACCGGCATAGGTTGAAAAAACAGGAACGATTGATTTACCGGCACGATCGTATTTCCAACCAGATCCTGTACCCCGCTAATGCCAAGCACATGGGTGACACCATTGGTAAAGGGTTGTGAGAACGTGAGGAGCACGGTCTTCTCATCAGGTTGAAGTTTGGCCAGCGTGGGGGTTCCAATATTATTGGATCCGCTATAATGAGAGGTAGTCTGTGCCGATGTGGCATTCAATGACTCATTGAAGAGCAACGACAATTGCGTGTTCGATAAAACCTGTAACGAACTTAATAAAGGAGGATCCTTCTCAACCACAATGTCTCCTGCATAGATCTCATCAAAGAAATGCTTATTGAAAAAGGTTGCCGTAGATTGCTGGATGCGAAAGCCAAAAAAATTGCTGGTTGAAAAGGAATTATCCGTCACAGTTCCTTCCAACAGATAATTGGTTCCTCCCAACGCATCGCGTTCGAGCGACCAGGTATTGTTTGCGCTTCGAATTACTTTTATCCGCAAGGGGTTGTTTGAACGATTGGTGACCCCATCTGTTCCGTTGATGAGTAGGCTGGCAACTCCCGCAGTCATTTTATACAAACTGATTTCATCCGGTGTGCCCCCGATGCGCACAAAGTATCCGTTGTTGGTAGCACTCAGCAGATCAGCTTGCTCCGACATAAGATAAACGTCCACAAAATTGGCGCCCGATGTATTGAATTGTAGCTGCACATAAAAATTCCATTGTGCCTCCATGGCTTTCGCGGAGGGAGTGGTGATATAAAAGGAAGAACTTGCCACGGCCGAGTTTGACCTTAGCTGACCGTTGACAACCGTCCAGTTGTTAGCATTATCGGGTGTCCAGGTTGGGTTGGTTGTGAGATCATCATCCGAAAAATTGTCGGTTACTTGTGCATAGCAAACGAATGCAGAACAAATCAATGAGAGTATGATGAGTATTTTCTTCATCAGATGCGATCAATAAAGTATTTTTACAACTCTTAAATTAAAAAATTAAAATGAAACTAGCAGTAGTAGGTGCAACCGGCCTGGTGGGCCAGGAAATCCTGAAGGTGCTCGAAGAGCGCAACGTTGAGTTTGATGAATTGTATTTAGTAGCCTCCGCCAAATCGGTAGGCCAGAAAGTAAAATTTAAGGGTAAGGAGTATGTAATCATTGGCATGGAAGAGGCAGTAACCATTGCTCCGGATATAGCCATCTTCTCGGCAGGAGGTGGAACTTCATTAGAGTGGGCTCCTAAGTTCGCATCGAAAGGAACGGTGGTGATTGACAACTCTTCTGCCTGGAGAATGGACCCTACAAAAAAATTGGTAGTGCCTGAAATCAATGGCAAAGAGCTTACCAGCGAAGACCTGATCATTGCCAACCCAAATTGTTCTACGATTCAAATGGTGATGGCGTTAGCGCCATTGCACAGCAGGTATAAAATCAAACGCATTGTTGTTTCAACCTATCAATCCGTAACCGGCACTGGTAAAGATGCCGTGCAGCAGATGATGGAAGAACGTCAGGGTATTACCAATGGCATGAAGGTGTATCCGCACAAGATTGATATGAACGCATTACCGCACATCGATTCATTTTTGGATAACGGTTACACCAAAGAGGAAATGAAGATGGTGAATGAAACCAGAAAAATTCTGAATGATCAAACGATTGGCGTTACGGCCACCACCGTTCGCATTCCAACCATCGGAGGTCACTCCGAGGCCGTGAATGTTGAGTTTGAAAATGATTTTGATCTGAAGGAAGTGCGCCAGATTCTGGAAAACACACCAGGGGTGATTGTACAAGATGATGTGAAAAACAATGTATATCCAATGCCCATCAACTCTCAGGGAAAAGACGAAGTGTTTGTAGGTCGTATGCGGAGAGATGAATCACAACCGAATACACTGAACATGTGGATTGTTTCAGACAATCTCCGTAAAGGTGCTGCCACCAATGCCGTGCAGATTGCTGAGTTTTTGATGGAGAGAAGTTTGGTGTCTTAGTAGACGCCTGGAAGGAATACGGAAGGGAAGAAATTGCTAAGCGATTCTTCCCTTTTAGTTTCCAGCCTGTCAGGCTCAGATCGGCACAATTTATTTACCTGAGTTTGCTATCGGTCAAATTTTATCCAAATTTAAATATTTATTTGATTTACAGCCCTGGGGACGCTACCCTTGATGAAGTTACTGTTCCCATCAAGGGGAAGAGGGATTTCAAAAAAAGGCATGTTTGGACATCTAACCTCATCCATTATATGACCGTCCAACGGCCCTTGGATATATTACCCTGGAAGTCAAAATACCCTGATGAGACGGTAATAATCACTCATGGTTATCCTAAAGGCTTCCCGGTCAATTTGTTCATCTAGTATGGGCACCAGGAAGCCTTTACTTTTTACCACAATTTTCTGATTAGCCTGAATAGCCTCATAAAGGTGACTTCCAAATTCAAGCATGCGTTCGCGGCCACGCTGATTCAATATAACGGTATCGGATTTAGATGTGGAGGAATCAGAGATAATGACCTCCAGATAGCCTTCTTCACTAAGCAATTCATTGGTATCGATCAACAAATAGGCTTCATCCTTCAGCCAGTTAATGACAATCACTGGCAGAACGATAGGTCTTTCATTTCCGAGATAACGATCACTAAAACGATAGGCCTGCCACGTACCATCAGGGCTGGATTGGTCGTAAAAAACCTGTCGCACATTTCTGAAAAACAATTCCGAATCATCGCCAATCTCAAATTGAAACTTTGATCGGTCTACCTTTTTGTCATGATCGATTTTGCAGCCCGCCAGCAGGAGAATAAATAGTAATTGACTGATTAAAAATGGTTTCAACATAAATCCTTAAATTTGCCTCCCAAATCAATAACAGAAAATTATGAGTAAAGGATTAATAACAACATTAGTAATTATCGGTATTATCGTTGTGTTCGTGGGTGGATTTTTCATGTGGGGAACGGGTGTATATGACAGCGCGGTAAGGTCTCAGGAAAATGTAAATGAGGCGTTTGGTAACGTTCAGGCAACGTACCAAAGAAGAGCAGACCTGATTCCTAATTTAGTAGCCACCGTAAAAGAGGCCGCTGAAAATGAAAGAGGAATTCTAACTGCGGTAACAGAAGCCAGAGCAGGTATTGTGGGGGCAAAAACTCCGGAGGACCTGGATATTGCCGGAAGAAAAATCAATACCGCGATCAACCTTGCATTTGAAGCATATCCCCAGATTCGTTCTACTGAAAATTTTCAAGAACTTCAGTCTCAACTGGAAGGCACCGAGAACCGGATTAACGTAGCGCGCCAACGGTACAACGAAACGATTAAAGAATATAACTCCTATGTAAGAGGTTTCTTCAAGCGCATGGCACTAAACATGTTTGGCGGAGGAGAAGATTTTAGTCCGAGAAAAGGATTTGAAGCAGCCGCGGGATCAGAGAATGCTCCTAATGTGCAGGATGCTTTTAATAAATAAATCAGGAAACTCTTAAAATAAAAAAGCCCCGATATCTCAGGGCTTTTTTTATGATACTGATTTCGGAATTAAATCTTCTTCACTTCGCGGGTTTCATAGCTTTCAATCACATCACCGACCTCAATGTCGTTGAGATTTTTAATGCTCATACCGCAATCAAATCCTGATCTCACTTCAGCGGCATCGTCTTTGAAACGTTTCAGGGCGGTCATCTCACCTGAATAGACTACGATACCCTGACGTATCAAGCGAATTGGATTGCTGCGCTTGATGTAACCATCCGTTACCATACAACCGGCTACCGTTCCAATCTTTGAAATCTTGAATACTTCGCGCACTTCTGCATTACCAACAATTACTTCTTCCATCTCCTTCTCAAGCATACCTTCCATGGCAGCCTTGATCTCGTTGATGGCATCGTAGATGATGGAATATAATCTGATTTCTATTTCTTCACTATCAGCAATTCTTCTCGCGGCTACAGAAGGTCTCACCTGAAATCCAAGGATGATCGCATCCGAAGCAGAGGCCAACAATACATCAGACTCTGAGATCTGACCAACGGCTTTATGAATAATGCTTACCGCAACTTTCTCAGTTGATAGTTTCAACAATGAATCCGACAAGGCTTCTACGGATCCATCCACGTCACCCTTAACGATCACGTTAAGCTGCTTGAATGAACCGATTGCCAAACGTCTGCCGATTTCATCGAGTGTAATATGCTTTTTGGTGCGAATACTTTGTTCACGGATAATCTGGCCACGCTTGTTGGCAAGTTCTCTCGCTTCGCGGTCGCTCTCCATCACCTGGAATTTTTCACCCGCCTGTGGTGCGCCATCCAGGCCAAGCACCTGTACCGGTGTTGAAGGCCCTGCGGCTAATACCTTTTTACCAGTATCATCAAACATGGCTTTTACACGGCCATGGTTTGAACCAGCTACCATCACATCACCTACCTTCAACATTCCGGCTTGCACCATCAATGTGGTTACATATCCCCGACCTTTATCCAGAGAAGCTTCAATGATTGAACCGATCGCCTGCTTATCCGGATTTGCTTTCAGGTTTAGTATTTCTGACTCCAGCAATATTTTTTCAAGAAGGTCATCAACACCTTGTCCTGTCTTAGCCGAAATGGCCTGGCACTGATATTTTCCACCCCAGTCTTCAACCAGGATGTTGATCTTGGAAAGAGAGTCTTTTACTTTTTCAAGGTTGGCACCCGGCTTATCAATTTTATTAATAGCGATAATAATAGGTACACCAGCCACCTGAGCGTGATTGATCGCTTCTTTTGTCTGAGGCATTACATCATCATCCGCAGCTACCACAATAATAGCAATGTCAGTCAGCTTGGCACCCCTCGCCCGCATGGCGGTAAATGCTTCGTGACCGGGTGTATCAAGGAAGGCAATTTTGTTTCCGCCCTTGGTAGTTACCGAGTAAGCACCTATGTGCTGGGTAATACCACCGGCTTCTGAAGCCGTAACTTTTGTTTGACGGATATAATCCAGCAAAGAAGTTTTACCGTGATCTACGTGGCCCATGATGGTAACGATAGGAGCACGTTCTTTTAAATCTCCTTCTTCTTCTTGTTCTTGTTCCTGAAGCTCTTCTTCCTCAGTAGAGGAGGTGAATTGAACATCATACCCAAACTCATCGGCAATTACAGTGATCGCTTCAGCATCCAATCGCTGGTTGATAGAAACGAACATGCCTAATCCCATACAGGTAGAGATTACATCGTTTACCGATACATTCATCATCGAAGCCAGATCGTTGGCGGAAATGAATTCAGTAACTTTTAATGTTTTGGATGATTCCTGCTCCTGCAACAAGCGTTCTTCTTCTGCTTCAGAAATAGCCTGACGTTTTTCCTTGCGGTATTTGGCGCCTGTGGTTTTTTTCTGTCCGCCACTGAGTTTCGCTAATGTGGCACGTATCTGATCTTGAATTTCTTTATCGGTAGGTTCTGCCTTTGGCTGACGAGGAGCAAATGGTTTTGGTGGCTGACGGTGAGGACCACCACCTGGTGCATGAGTAGGTCGAGGGCCGCCCGGACCTTTCTGTTCATTAAAGTTAGGAAGGCGCTTGCGTGGTCTTTTCTGAGCGGCAGCTTTGCTTAAGTCAGAAGAGGCAACGGGCTGTTCCTTTTTCTTCTCAACAGGAAGTTCTATTCGGTCAACTACTTTAAGGCCTTGCAATCTTCCCGCCCTTGCTTTGATCAACTCAAGTTCTTCAACATGAGGTTTCTCAGGCACTTTCTCTACTACCTTCTCTTTTGCTACAACAATTTCCGGCTTAACTTCTTCAATTGGTTGAACGGGCTCGCTTATTACTTCTGGCTCGGCCTCAATCTCTTTCTCCTTTTCCTTTGGTTTTTTCTTGTCTTTATCAAGTTCAATCTTGCCCAGTACTTTAAAGCCTTCCAGTTTCGGCTTGTCCAGTTCTACTTTTTCCGTTTTGTGTTCTTCTTTGGGTTTTAAGATCTCCTTTGAACCAAGATTTTTGATCAGAACGCTTTCTTCCTCGTCCGTTTTCTTGCGATGTACTTCATGCTCAGATTTGGCGGGTGCAACTTCAACATGTTTTATTCCAATAGTAAGGCCTGAAGCTTCCGCTTTTTCTGAAGCGGAGGAAGCAAACTCCTTCGAAATCATGGCAAACTGCTCTGGAGAAAGCTTTGCGTTAGGGTTATTTTCAACACTAAAACCTTTTTTGGCCAGGAAATCCAGAATGGTATTATGGCCCACATTGAGTTTTCGTGATGCTTGTCCTAACCTTATTAACTTTTCTTCAGCCATGCTCAAATATCGCTATTTAAATTATTTTTACTCGTTTTTATTCGTGTTTGACCTTATTCAAACTCCTTCTTCAACACGTTCAGGATTCCGTCAACGGTTTCCTCTTCCAAGTCGGTTCTGCGAACAAGTTCTTCTTTGTTAAGATTCAATACACTTCGTGCCGTATCCAAACCGATACGTTTTAACTCATCGTTCACCCAACTTTCAATTTCATCGCTGAATTCGTCCAGGTCAACATCTTCTTCCTGCAACTCATCCGTTTCTCTGAACACATCGATTTCCATTTCTACCAATCTGCTGGCAAGCTTAATATTCAAGCCCCCTTTTCCGATAGCCAATGAAACCTGGTCGGGCTTTAAGTAAACCGCCACGCGTTTGTTTTCCTTATCAATTTTGATGCTTACAATTTTGGCAGGGCTCAACGCGCGCTGGATATAAAGCTCAAGATTTTCGGTATAGTTGATGACGTCAATGTTTTCGTTTTGCAACTCGCGCACAACGGCATGAATGCGTGAACCCTTCATACCCACACAAGCTCCTACCGGGTCAATGCGATCATCGTATGACTCCACGGCAACCTTTGCTCTTTCACCCGGCTCGCGCACAACTTTCTTAATGGTGATTAGTCCGTCATACACTTCGGGCACTTCCTGTTCGAATAATCGCTCAAGAAATTCTGGAGAGGTACGTGAGAGGATAATCTTAGGGCTTCCATTCACCATATCCACTTTATGAACCACGGATTTCACATTTTCACCCTTGCGATAGCGGTCTTTTGGAATCTGCTCACTGCGGGGAATTGAAATTTCATTTCCTTCCGAATCCGTTAAAAGCACTTCGCGGCTCAATACCTGATATACTTCTCCGGTGATGATTTCACCTACAATGTCTTTATACTTTTGATACTGAATATCTTTTTCAAGGTCTTTCACCTTCTGCATTAAGGTTTGACGCGCGGTTGTTACCGCCCTGCGACCAAAGTCTTCCAGGTAAATTTGCTCGGCAACTTCTTCGCCTACTTCAAAATCGCTTTCGATTTTTTGCGCTTCGGTTAAACTGATTTTATCATGATCCCAAATGTCTTCAGAGTCATCGTCTACGATTTCGCGGAAACGCCAGATTTCAAGGTCACCCTTGTCGGCATTTACGATAATGTCGAAGTTATCATCTTCGATATACTTTTTCCGGATCATGTTGCGAAACACGTCTTCCAGAATGCGGATCATGGTAGGCCGATCAATGTTTTTTTGTTTGGCGAAATCGGCAAACGATTCAATAAGTGTCGATGTATCCATAGCTGTCACTATTTAAAAGAAACTATTACAATTGCTTTTTCTATTTCACTAAAAGGTATTTCTGTCTGAGTAAATTCTTTTTTCTTTCCCTTTTCTTTCAATTCTGTTTCCATCACAATCTTTTCATCGGAAGTTTCTTTTAATAAACCCACTACGATGACTTTATCTTTCCGGTGAACTTTCAGTTCGCGCCCTACATTCTTGGCAAACTGTCTTTTTAATTTCAGCGGTTGATCCAAACCGGGGGTTCCTACCTCCAGGGTGAAATTGTCCTTGATCAAATCGATGTTATCTAAATCTTCGGAAAGAGAACGGCTTAACAAAGAGCAGTCATCAATGGTTATTCCATGATCGCCATCCAAGACTACCGTAACCTTGTATGGTTTGTGCTTGCTCAATATGACATCCACCACAAAATGACCAGGGTCTCTCAGGTGTGATTGGGCCAAATTCTTAATTTTTTCAACAACGTCCATCAAATTTCTATAAACAAAGAGGGGACTTTTGGGTCCCCTCTTTTGAATTTTTCCAAGAAGTGATGCAAAGGTAACGGATTTTTACTTTATAGCAAATTATTATGTTAATTGGATGATATGGTAGGTAAAAGAAGCCTTGGGTTATATGAATCATGGGCTATTCTTATTTTGATGATTGTCAGCTCCTGTACGCTTGAAAAGGAAAAAGTAACAGAGCAATTGATTGAGGTACCGGTGCCGGATTTCAATTCTGATTCGGCTTATTTTTTTGTGGAGAAGCAGGTGAAGTTTGGTCCCCGTATACCTAACAGTCCTGCGCACCGGGAGGCTGGCGATTATCTCGTAAATCAATTTAAAATGTATGGAGCCAGTGTAACGGAACAGGAATTTGCCACCGCCACTTTTGATCATCAAAAACTGAAACTCAGAAATATCATAGCCAGTTTTTATCCGGCAGTATCAAAAAGAATTTTGTTGGCTGCCCATTGGGACACACGTCCGTTTGCAGATAAAGACCTTCAAAATAAAAATGCTCCATTTGATGGTGCAAATGATGGAGCTAGCGGTGTTGGGGTTCTTCTGGAGATAGCGCGGGTTTTAAGTCAAAGTGAGTCGCCTTCAGTAGGTGTTGATATTATTTTATTTGATGGAGAAGATTGGGGCGAACAGGAGAACACTAGAAATACTATTTCTCCACCTGAAGGACTCGACTCCTGGTGGTGCCTGGGGTCACAACATTGGTCTAAGAACAAACACAAGAAAAATTATTCGGCTTCCTATGGAATATTGCTCGACATGGTGGGTGCCAGGCGCTCACAATTTTTTCGCGAAGGAGCCTCCATGACCTATGCGCCTAAAATTGTCGACAAGGTCTGGACCCTGGCAGGTAAAATAGGGTACTCAGATTATTTTGTAAAGAAAAATGTTAACGCCATCAAAGATGACCACATATATGTTAATCAACTCGCCAGAATACCTATGATTGACATTGTGCATTACCAAGCAGGTATCGGCTTTTTTGGAGACTATCACCATACACAAAAAGACAACCTCTCTATCATCAACAAAGAAACGTTAAAAGCCGTTGGGGCTACATTACTTCATGTGATCTATTACGAAGAACCCTGATTAGCGCATGTAACTATCAAAGTTCTTGTGATCGCGTTGATAGAGTACTTCCTGAGGTAATGATTTGAAATATTCGTAGGTGATTTTGAGGCCTTCCGCCCTGGAAACTTTTGGTTCCCATCCAAGAATTTTTCTTGCTTTTGTAATATCCGGTTGACGTTGCTTCGGATCATCTTTCGGAAGATCCTTATAAACAACTTTTTGTTTTGTGCCGGTAAGTTTTACAATTTCTTCTGCAAAGTCTCCAATAGTGATTTCACTTGGATTGCCAATGTTCATAGGCTGCGCGTAGTCAGACAGAAGCAACCGGTAAATGCCTTCAACCAGATCATCCACATAACAGAATGATCGCGTCTGCGAGCCATCGCCAAATACCGTAAGGTCTTCTCCACGCAATGCCTGACCTATGAAGGCAGGTAATACGCGTCCGTCATTTAGGCGCATGCGAGGCCCGTAGGTATTGAATATTCGTACAATGCGTGTCTCTAATCCGTGAAAAGTATGGTAGGCCATGGTGATTGCCTCCTGAAAGCGCTTGGCTTCGTCATACACACCTCGCGGACCAACCGTATTGACATTACCGTAATATTCTTCCGGTTGCGGATGTACGGTTGGATCACCGTATACTTCTGAAGTGGAGGCGATGATGATTCGTGCCTTCTTCGCCTTTGCAAGACCTAATAGATTATGAGTACCTAATGATCCCACTTTTAGTGTTTGAATCGGGATCTTTAAATAATCGATTGGGCTTGCGGGAGAAGCAAAATGTAAAATGTAATGAAGCTCACCCGGTACGTGAACAAACTTACTAACATCGTGATGATAGAACTCGAAATCCTCTAGTTTAAAAAGATGTTCGATGTTTCTAAGGTCACCAGTGATCAGGTTATCCATGGCGATAACGTGATACCCTTCTTTAATAAACCGATCGCAAAGATGAGATCCTAGAAACCCGGCACCCCCTGTTATTAATACTCTTTTCCTAGCCATAAATAGTTTCTCTTCCAATACTAAAATACGTGTAACCTAGTTCTTTCATGTGGGCAAGGTCATATAGATTGCGCCCGTCAAAAATCACTTTATTTTTCAGAAGAGATGACAATTTATCAAAGTCAGGAGTACGAAACTCCGGCCATTCTGTAGCAATGAATACGGCATCCGCGTTCTGAGCAGCTTCATAGGGCGTTTCACAGAATTGAATTTTGTTGCCCAGTATCCCTTTCACATTCTCCATTGACTCCGGATCGTGTGCTTTAATGGTGGCA
>Ga0163151_10008204_pt1 | contig 11890 bp, 10 predicted proteins | sample OliLakLV19MP5IB2_FD_145596 | JGI IMG/M metagenome (GOLD analysis project Ga0163151, IMG submission 145596) | Freshwater microbial mat bacterial communities from Lake Vanda, McMurdo Dry Valleys, Antarctica - Oligotrophic Lake LV.19.MP5.IB-2 | ecosystem: Environmental > Aquatic > Freshwater >...
CTCACGGAAGGAAAACCCAAACTCGCCCTGACGTTGCCGGTGGATGGATTTTCAGAGTCGGATCTGCTGGGGCTCGCGGGGTCGCTTGAGCAGGGCAGTGAACATCCGCTGGCGCACGCAGTTGTTGCAGGTGCCCGTGAACGGCGTCTCCCGCTCGAAGCGGCCAAGGATTTTCAATCCACCACCGCAGGCGGCGTCACCGGTACCGTGGCCGGGCGGCGTGTATGGATTGGGAAACCAGATTTTCTGCGCGAAAACGGGGTGTCCGGAATTGAGTCGCTCGAATCTCTCGCGGCCCCCCATCAGGCCGAGGGTGCGACCGCCGTATTCGTTGCTGTGGATGGCCGGGCCGCGGGTGTTCTCACCGTTGCGGACCCTGTCAAGGCCACCACCCCGCAGGCGCTCGCCGAACTGCGTGAACTCGGAGTGCATGTCATCATGCTCACAGGCGACAACGCACGCACAGCCGAAGCGGTCGCCGGCAAGCTGGGCATAACGGACTTCAAGGCCGGAGTCACCCCGCAGGACAAACATCAGAAGGTGGCTGAGCTCAAAGCGGCGGGCCGCGTGGTCGGCATGGCGGGGGACGGCATCAATGACGCACCGGCGCTCGCTGCGGCCGATGTTGGCATCGCGATGGGCACGGGCACAGACATCGCAATGGAAAGCGCCGGGGTGACCTTGGTGAAAGGGGATCTTCGAGGAATCGTCCGGGCGATACGCCTCGGGCGGGCCATGATGCGGAACATCCGGCAGAACCTATTCTTCGCCTTTGTTTACAACGCGCTCGGCATCCCGGTTGCAGCTGGTCTACTGTATCCCTTCTTCGGAGCGCTACTGAGTCCGATCATCGCGGGAGTCGCCATGAGTTTCAGTTCGGTTTCCGTCATCGCTAATGCGCTCCGGCTGCGCACTACAAAAATCTGATGAGACAACTAAGGCTCAGGGCGATGCGCGGTTAAATTTCAGAAAATCGCTCCGCGATTGCATTATCCAGTTCCGCAGCTAAATGCAGCTCAAGATCCGCAACCACGACTGCGGAGACAACTGGCATCCCTTTCACGTCGATGAATTTCTTGTAGAACGCACCTGCTGCATCGCGATCTCCGTCACGCACCATTTCGAAGAACGAATCAGGCATCGTCGTCACCGGCGGGGCCGTTTGAGCCGGGACGGCGGGAATGGAGAACAACAAAGCAAAGGCGATGATGACGACGATTCGTTCGATCGGTTTCATTTTGAAGTCATGACGCTGGCATTTCTATCCGGCGGTTCCACACCCAGCAGATGGCGCACAAAAAAATCCTGCATCCTCCTCTGGCCATAACTTCCACCGGACCCGTGGCCGCCGCCGGGCACGACAAGAAGATCAAAATCTTTGTCCGCCTTGATCAGCGCATCAGCGAAACGCAACGTCGATTCCGGCGGCACATTGCTGTCAAGCTCGCCAACCACGAGGAGAAGCCTGCCCTGAAGGTTTGCGGCGTGTTCAATGTTTGAGGACGCGGCGTATTGCGCCCCGACCGGATAGCCCATCCATTGTTCGTTCCACGACGCCTTGTCCATGCGGTTGTCATGACAGCCGCAGCTTGCCACGGCAACTTTGTAAAACTCCGGATGAAACAGCACGGCACCGGCGGCGTTCTGGCCTCCTGCCGAAGTGCCGTAAACGCCAACCCGCGTCAAATCCATGGACGGATATTTCCTCGCAGCGGCCTTTATCCACAGTATGCGGTCCGGGAAACCGGCGTCCTTCAAATTGTGCCAGCAGACATCGTGAAACGACTTGGAACGATTTGCCGTCCCCATGCCGTCCATCTTCACGACGATGAATCCGAGTTTGGTCAGCGATTCGTAGCGCGCGCCGGAGCTGAAAGTTTTCGGAACAAATGAACTTTGCGGACCGGCGTAAACGTCCTCGATGATCGGATACGTTTTGCCGGGATCGAAATCACGTGGCCGTGCGATGATGCCCCAGATGTCGGTTTTGCCGTCTCGGCCTTTGGCGACAAAAACCTCGGGCGCCGACCATCCGTTAGACCTCAGATCCGATATGTCAGCCGACTCGATCTGGCAGACGAAGCTCCCGTCGGAGACACGGCGGAGTTCGTTCACAGGCGGCAGATCGGCACGCGAGTAAGTGTCGATGATAAACCTGAGGTCCGGCGAAAACTGAATGGTGTGATTGCCGTCGCCTGCCGTGAGCCACACTAGACCGGTGCCGTCCAAATTCACCCGCCCGTGATGAATCAGATAGGGATCCTGAGACGCAAAAACACCGCTCGCGATGAACCAGACCTGACGGTTCAACTCGTCGATCCGTTCGAGCCCGCGCACAACCCAGCTGCCGGTCGTGATCGGGTTTTTCAGCCGGCCCTCCACGGCGTCCACCAAGTAAAGGTGCCTCCAGCCGTTGCTTTCGGAGGCGTAAACGATTTCCACGCTGTTCGTCAGCCAGTTGACCGCTTTCAGGTTCAGATTCTCTGTGTGCGCCGTCCAGATGAAGGTCTCGGTCTTTTCGTCGATCAGGTTTCGAACCGCGCCGTTTTGAGCCTCGATTTCTATGACACGGAAACGTTGATGCCCGCGGTCAGCCTGCTCATACGCAAAACGACTTCCGTCGGGCCTCCACCGCAGCCGCGGTCTCAACCATTCGTGTTCAAAACGATCAACTTCCGGCTTCGCCTGTTTGCGTCTGTCCACGTCGAATACGTTCGCTTCGTATTTGGCGAACTTGTCACCGGGCAGAGGATACGGGCGCGTCTTGAACTTGGCGCGCCCGCCATCCTTGGGCGACGATTCCACCAGATAAACCTCCTTGCGCTCGCCCGGCTCAATACGAAACGACACAAGAGTCGCGGAATCGGGCGACCATGAAAATCCTCCATAAGCCAGACCCTCCTTCCCGTCCTGACTGAGCTCGATTTCCTTCGCCTCATCGTCACGAGGTCGGATGAAGAGATTGTGCTCCTTGATGAACGCGGTCCATTTACCGTCGGGTGAACGGTCGGTTGGTCGGTCGCGGTCAGCGTCGCCCTCATCTGCGGATGCCGACTGTCTGCCACGACGTCCGGGCGGCTGCGCGGGCTCGTTGGTGCTTTTTTCTCCGCCGGTGTTCTCCGTCCTGGCACAATCGTAGGAGATCAGATGACACTTCCAGGTCATCCCGTCCGCCTTGAACCGAATCGCTTTCCCGCCCTCCAAGAATTCAATGTGATCGAAAGGCAGTCTATCGGCCTCATATTTTGTGCCGGACGCCTTCGACAACGCCGCAGCCAGTTTCGCGTGGTCGAACGCCGGCTCGCGAACTCCGCGCTCCGCATCCACCAGGACAAATTCCCTGGCCCCTTCTCGGAGCGTGTTGCAATACCAGAAGTCCGTGCCGTTTGTGAACCAGTGCGGTGCAACAGTCTCCTTGAACAGACGTTTCACACCTTGTTCGCCAGACGTGGATCGTTGCGGCGACTCCTGGGGTGAGCCGGGTGGAAAAGAATCCTCACCAGCTCCGGCAAAGCCCGCTCCTGCCAGTGAACCGAGCAGGATGATCAGGACTGTAAACTTGATCCGGCCTCTGTTGAGTTCAATTTTCATGGGTTTTCATGGGTTTCTCCGTCATTCAAACGGATGTCCGCTGATTCTGGCATTGTGCCGGGAAATGTCTTGGACAGGAATGACAGCCCGCCCGTGAAATTGAGGATACCTGCGGTTGACACATCATTTAAAGGGCAGAGGTGTAAAGCCCGCGCGGATGATTGGACGGGGATGTGCGGGCCGTGGCGGGTGAAGTCATGATGTTGCTCAGAGCCTGTCTTAAACCCTTAAGGTTTCCGTTCATTACACGTCAAACCGGGCCGCCCCCGGCGCGGATGCCCCAGCAAAGAGGATCGTGAGGGTTCAACAACAGCGTGGACTCGGCGTTCACGAAAGCAGCGCCGGTTATGGTAGGAATGATATTCTTGCCGGAACGCCGGTAACTACCGGTGAATCTGCTGCCGATGATGCTGCTTTGCACCCACGGCTGGCCTTCAGCCAGTTTGTTGTCCGCAGCGAGGCAGGCCAGTTTCGCGCTGGTGCCGGTCCCGCAGGGAGAACGGTCATAAGCCTTTCCCGGACACAACACGAAGTTGACGCTGTCCGCATCCGGGTTCCCCGGGTCGGCGAACAATTCGACGTGATCCACCTCGGGGAAACCTTGCGCATTGACCGCCTGCCGGACGCGCCACGCGTAGTCCGTCAGCTGATCCAGCACGTCCAGGCTCAGCTTCAATCCATGATGTTCGACCAGAAAAAACCAGTTACCGCCCCACGCGACATCCCCTGTCACCAAACCGATGCCGGGAACATTCACGCTTACTCCTTTCGCCCGGCGATAACTCGGCACATTCATCACCGACACGCCGCCGTCAGGATGAAGTGTTGCCGTCACCACACCCACGGTGGTTTCAATGCGATGTTCGCCGGTCTTGATCCGACCCAGATGCGCCAGGGTGACTATCAAACCAATCGTTCCGTGCCCGCACATGCCGAGGTAGCCGACGTTGTTGAAAAAGATCACGCCGGTGACACAGGTCTTGTCGGCGGGCTCAACCAGCATCGCGCCCACGAGCACATCCGAACCACGGGGTTCGTTGACCACGGCGGAACGAAAAGCGTCGTGCCGCGTGCGGAACGAATCCAGTTTTTCGATGATCGTCAATCCTTGCAGCTCCGGACCTCCAGCCACGACGATGCGTGTCGGCTCCCCGCCCGTGTGGGAGTCAACAACCTGCACACGCTGGAAAGCGGACGCGCCGCCGCCTTCGATCCCGGAACTCTTCACTTGGGAGAGATTCATGCGGTCTGGCGTTTGGGAGTTTTTGGACGCCGGTCAATGCCGTCGTGGATGATCTTGAGAATGTGCTTGCGTTCCTGGCCGGTGAGCGGGAGGCGCGGGGCGCGCACCCATTCCTGGCCGAGACCGGTTTCCTGCACCGCCAGCTTGATGTATTGAACGAACTTTGTGTTCACATCGAGGTGCAGCAACGGCGTGAACCATCGGTAAATCTCGCGGGCCTTGTCCCATTCACCACGCCGAGTGAGCTCCCAGAAATATTGGTTCTCCGCCGGGAACGCGATGCCGGTGCCGGCCACCCAGCCGTCAATGCCGAGGATGCTGGCTTCGAGCGCGAGATCGTCCACACCGGTGAAAATCGCATAACGGTCACCGACAACATTGTGCAAATCCGTGATGCGGCGAACGTCTCCGGAACTTTCTTTAAGCGCGACAAATTTTGATTCGCCCGCAAGTTCGGCAAACATCGCGGGGGTGACGTCGTTGGCGTAGCTGAGGGGGTTGTTGTAGATCATGATCGGCAGGCCGCTCCCCTTCGCCACCGTCCGGAAATAATTTAGGGTCTCGCGCGGGTCGCCTTTATAGAGCATCGCGGGCATGAGCATGATGCCGTCTGCGCCGAGTTTCTCGATGTCCCGGGTGTAACGGATCGCCTCGTCGGTGCTGGTTTCGGCCACGCCGCTGAGGACTGGCACCCGGCCTTTCACTACCTTGACCATCACCTCCATCAGGAGGCGTTTCTCTTCGGCCCGCAACGGCTGGTTTTCGCCGAGCGAACCGAGAAAGATGATGCCGGACACGCCGGATTTGATCAGCGCTTCGACATGCGACGCCGTAACTTCCAAATCGAGGGATTGATCCCGTTTAAGTTGGGTGGTGATTGCAGGGAAAACACCCTGCCAGTATGGTTTGCTCATCGGTAATTTCAGTGTTAATGGTCTGCTGCTTCGAAGGGAACTTCCCCATCAATTGTTTGCCGCGCACTTCTGGACAAAAAAACTCTTTTTCAACAGGCCGACAATAGATTCATTTTGGTTGAATCTGCAACGCTCCAGGATTTTCGGAATCGGATTTGGCTGGCGCTGTTTTTTTCACGATGCTTCTGATCATGCACCTACGGCATCTCTCAACAGGCCGCAAAAATTTTGGCCGTCGCGCAAATTTTATCGTAGTCTCGCCGGCCCGGCTTGGCGCAAAATTACGGCTGCACTGTGAAATCTGACATACTGGCAAAAACAGGTTTGGCCACAGGTTTGATCTCCAATCCGACCGCCCTGCTGGCGATGGTCGAGGAGCTCTTCGATCATGTTCCCGAGACCGTATTTTTGAACAAAGATCAACGCGGACTTTATCTGGCGGTCAACCAGACGCTGGTGGAACGGTGCGGGCTGCGGGAAAAACACGAACTCATCGGACGACGACATGTTCGCGCGGTGTTTCCGAAGGAACTGGCGGAACGTTACGCCGGTCGGGCAATCCCTCAGCCCCCTCAGCCACCGCACGCAAGCGTTCGAGAATATAATTGAAGCGCCGCGATTTGATTCGCGAAGGAATGCCAGTCTCACCCCATGTCAAAATGAGAATTGCTGGGAGTCCGCCGCTTGCTATTGCGGTGATGCTTGGTCATTGTTTTTCCCGTGGTTTCCTTATCTGACCTGAGACACCTGCACCAGATTCTGAACCGGCTCCGGCGGGCGCTCGCGAGTCCGCCTGCGGGGATTGCAGATCTTTCGGGACGTTTTTTGCTTTTAGAGAAAGAGGTGATCATTCCGGCGAAAGCGCTGGTGCTGGGTTTGTTGGCCTATTATCTCTTTTTTTCCCAATGGGCGTCGCAGGCCTCGGGTTCCCGCGATGTGGTAGTGGAGAATGTCCAGGGGTTCTTCCCGTTTTACGTGGGGATGAATGTGCTTCAAGCCCTGCTGATGTATCTGGGGCAAAAACGACTTTCCATCTCTTTCATGTTTTGGATGGTCTTCACCGTAAATTTGGTGGACGGATTTTTCTTCAGCAGCCTGGCCGTGGCCACCAGCGGTTTTGACGGTGTGATTTTCTGGATATTTCCGATCCTTATCGTGCGCAACGCGCTGACGATCAACCTGGGAACTTCGCAGATCGCCCTGAACGTGATGGTGACGGTTTTTTACCTGGCCGCAGGCTTGGTTGATTTGAGCATCCGGACGGAGGAAGCCAAACACCTGAGCTATTTTTATGATCGCCTTCCAAAAGCGCAGAACAAGGTGAGCCGGGCCAAGAGGGAGAATCTGCCCAGCAAATCGATGGATGTTCATCTGATCAAGCGGTTGCTGGACGAGGATCAGGAGGGTGAGGCACAGGAGGAAACAGGTGAGGGACTTCTGCTTCGTCTGACGGTCCTCTGGTTGATGACCGGGTGGTGTTATGGATTGCAGTTGCTGGTGTTGAAACAGCGCCAGACCGATGCGGAGGTTCAGGAATACGGAATTCGGCAGGAACAGTTGCAAACTGCCGGGCGGCTTGCGGCCGAGATTGCGCATAAGTTGAAAAACCCGCTGGGAATAATCAACAATGCGGCATTTTCGCTCCAGCGCGGTTTGCAGGAACAAAAGCCCTCGATGCTGGAACAGATTGGCATCATCCGGGAAGAGGTTGAGCGGGCGGATCGTATATTGACCGAATTGATGGGATATGCGCAGCTCGCCGAAGGCAAGGTTGAGAGGGTGGATGTGGCAGAGGTGCTGGATCAGGCGGTCTGTCAGGTTTTTCCGCCGGGGGCCAATTATTCCACCGAGATTGTCTGCAACTACAACAAACCGGTGCCGACGCTTTTGATGCAACGCGCGCATCTCCTCGAAGTTTTTATGAACTTGCTGCAAAATGCCCGGGAGGCGATGAACGGAGAGGGGAAGATAGAAATTTCGGCCACCGCAGGGCCCGATTATTATGTAAATGTGGAAATTCGAGATAACGGGCCGGGGATTTCGGAGGAAAAACTGGAAAAGGTTTTTGAACCCTATTTCACCACCAAGGAGAAAGGGACCGGCCTGGGACTGGCCATTGTGAAACACAACACCGAGCTCTACGGTGGCGCCGTCACCATTGAATCAGGACTTGGAAAGGGAACTTGTTTCCAATTAAGGTTGCCGGCCAAACCTATGTTGCGCCTTAGAAAATGAGTTCTGCACTGCCACCAGTTTTAATCGTGGATGACGAGAAAAACATGCGTCTGTCACTGAAAGCAGTGCTGACGGATGAGAATTATCCCGTGCGCATGGTGGATTCGGCCGAGGAAGCACTGGCTTTGTTGCTGCGCGACGAGGTTTTTATGGTGATCACTGATGCCCGACTTGGAGGCATGAGTGGTTATGATCTGCTGCCCGAGTTGAAGAAACGATATCCTGAACTTCCGGTATTGATGATCACCGCCTACGCGACACCTAAACTCGCGGTTGAAGCGATCAAGGCCGGGGCGATTGATTACCTCGCCAAACCATTCGCACCTGAGGAGCTTCTGCATGCGGTCGCCCGGTGTGCCGAGCGATATCGGTTGATCCGTGAAAACGCTACGCTCCGGGCCAGAGCTACGGAGCCATACCGGCTTGAACAAATTGTTGGAGATTCCACCCAGATCCGGGAGTTGCGTCGGCTGATCCAGACTGTCGCCCCCACCCATGCCACGGTCCTGATCCTGGGAGAGAGCGGAACGGGAAAGGAATTGATCGCCGGGTCGCTTCACAGCCTGAGCCATCGTTCGAAGGAAAATTATGTCCGGATCAATTGCGCCGCCATTCCGGAGGCATTGCTTGAAAGTGAGCTTTTCGGGCATGAAAAAGGAGCGTTCACCGGGGCTTTGAAACAAAAAAACGGTCGCGTGGAAGAAGCGGACGGAGGGACCATTTTTCTCGATGAGATTGGCGACATGAGCCGGCCATTGCAGGCCAAGTTGCTGAGATTCCTGGAAGATGGCAGTTTTACCCGTGTGGGCGGCAACGAGGAGCTCAGGGTGAATGTCCGGCTTATCGCAGCCACCAACCGGGATATCATTGAAGCGATACGTCAGAATCAGTTTCGTGAAGATCTGTTTCACCGCTTGAATGTGGTCCAGTTCCGGCCCTCCCCTCTCAGGGAGCGGGGTGGTGATATTATTTTGTTAGCCGAAACTTTTTTGAAGATTTACAACGGAGTTATGAAGAAGCACATCAGAGGCCTCAGCTTGCCGGCCAGGCAAAAATTGCTGGGCCATCACTGGCCGGGCAATGTCAGGGAGCTGCGGAACATTCTGGAAAGGGCGGTGATCCTGGAATTGTCCGAAGAAATCCAGGCGGGCAGCATTCCCGATTTTCACCTGGAAACTCGCCTCAAAAAAAATGATGAACCGGTTCTGTTTTCCGGGCACGGCTCGCTCGATGATTTGATGGCCGGTTACGAACGGCAGGTGATCCAATCCGCCCTTGAGGGAAACCGGTTCAACCTTTCAAAAACCGCCGAGCAGCTCAAACTCAGCCGTCACGCCCTTCGTTACCGCATGCAACGCCTGAATCTTCATGGCGAAAATGAAGCCGAGGATGAAGCCGACAACAACCCAGGCAGGGAGGGGAGCCATGGGCGCTAATTTTCTCCTGGCGGATACAAGTGAAGCCATTGATGCATTGGCTTCAAAAAAGAGCACATCCTTCTCCAGTCCTTACCTGGGGGATGTCGGACTGGTGCTCGGGGGGATCTTCATCCTGACCGTCCTGCTTTTTATCTGGGCCAGCTACATTCGTAATCCGAAGGAAAAGAAACCCAGATCGTCATCAGGGGAGCTGGGGAAGAAAGTCGAAACCAGGTTCGGAGGCGACGGGAAGAAAAAAATTAAGGTGCGCCGACGGCGGCGCACGCACCGTCCACGAAATCCCACACTCGCCGAAACAGGTGGGTTACCCCCGCCAAAGCCAGAAAATGAAAGCCCAGGTTCCAAGTTGAATGGAGAGCAAAGCCATAACAAAGAAGAGCGCCTCTAACCTAGCTCTGGCCTTCATTCTCCTGCCGCAGGAACGCAGGGACGCCATGAGCGTCCTCTACGCTTTTTGCCGCGCGGTGGACGACATTGCGGATGAGGAAACAGTCCCGTTGTCCGACCGGCGTGCCGAGCTGGAGAAATGGGGTGTGGAGATCAATCTCATATTCCAGGGATCAAACCCGTCGATCCCTCTTCTACAGGAATTTCAGCCGGTGATCAAAAAATATGGACTCTCCCAAGTCCATATCCTTGATCTGCTCAGAGGAGTGATGATGGATCTGGAACAGAATCGTTATCCCAACATGGAGGAGCTTGAAGTTTATTGCCACCGGGTGGCTTCCGTCGTCGGCCTGCTCAGCATAGAAATTTTCGGATATTCCAACCCTGCATGTCAAAAATATGCCGTCGAGCTCGGGAAGGCGCTTCAACTGACCAATATTTTGCGGGACGTCCGCAACGATGCGGAGCGGGGGCGTATTTATCTTCCTCTGGATTTGTTGAATGAATTTAAGGTCCGTGAGGAGGAAATCCTCAAGTTTCAATATTCTGACCGGTTTTTCCACCTGGCCTCTCACGTGGCGGAACGCGCACGCAGATTCTATTCGGAAGCCCATGCCACACTGCCCGCAGCGGACCGCCGGTCCATGATCGCCGCCGAGCTGATGGGCTCGGTCTATTGGAGACTGCTCAACAAGCTGGAAAAACAACGATTCGATGTTTTTGGACCCAAACCGGCTAGGCTGAACAAGGCTCACAAAATTTTTCTCATACTCCGCACTTGGTATCGATTGAGTTCCGGCGTGGCTCAGCCGAATTATGGAACCGTCTAGCCAGCTTCGCCGCCTGGTGGTCAATGCGGATGATTTTGGAGCCTCTGCCGAAATCAATGAGGCCGTGATCCATGCTCATGAGGATGGGATACTCACCAGCGCCAGCTTGATGGTGAACGAACCTTCCTGCGCCGCCGCAGTCAGACTGGCAAGGAAACATCCCGGGCTCGGTGTGGGACTTCACCTCAGCCTCGTCTGCGGAAAAAGCTCTCAAGAAGGCGCAGTGGTTCGCGGCTTCACCAGAACTGGAGGGAGGTTCGGGGACAATGCGCTGACTGCGGGCTGTCGATTCTTTTTTGACCGTTCGTTGCGTCCTCACATCGAGCGCGAGCTCCGGAATCAATTTGAAAGGTTCGCCGCCACCGGTCTGAAGCTGGATCATGTGAACGGACACCTCAACATCCACCTCCATCCCACGGTGTTGAGAATTGTTCTCTCGCTCGCTCGCGAGCACCATGTCAGGACCATGCGTCTGACCTTCGATCCTTTTTTGATCAACTGGAGGATTGCGCGCGGACGCCACGGCTACCGGCTGAGCCACGCATTGATCTATGAGTGGCTCTCCCGGCGGGCGCGTCCTTTGTTGCGCCGGGCGGATATCCGACATACGGACCGCGTTTTTGGACTGCTTGAAAACGCCCGGATTTCCGAGCCGTTCATTCTCAACCTGCTGGATCATCTCCCTCCCGGTGACTCGGAGCTGTATTGTCATCCGTCCACCACCGAATTTCGCCACGAATATGATGCCTTGATTTCAGCCCGTGTTAGGGAAAAAATGATCGGGGAAAAAATCACCCTGCTTCGCTACCAGGATTTATAGATGTTGAAGTTGATCGTAATCTTAGTTTTTGGCCTGATTTGCGAGGCCGTTGGTGTCATCTGTCTCAGTCACGGTCTCAAGCAGGTCGGCGGCCTGGAGTCCGTTTCTTTCCACACAGTAGTGACGCTGGTAAAAAAAGCGGTCACCAACCCGCCGCTGATGCTGGGAGTCTTTTTCGAAACGGTTTTTTTCGGCACGCTCATTTATTTGATGTCGAAGGGGGACGTCAGTTTTGTCTGGCCGCTGACCTCGCTTGGATTTGTTCTCACCACCCTGGCGGCGCGGTTTGTCCTTCATGAACATGTCTCGCCACTGAGATGGACCGGTGTGGTGTTGATCATGCTTGGGGCGGGTGTCATCACTTTCAGCGAAAAATTCAAGCAGCAGCGGCTGCCTGTGGCTGTTCCCGCGACCTCTGATATTCCCGCCCC
>Ga0163151_10008205_pt1 | contig 11890 bp, 10 predicted proteins | sample OliLakLV19MP5IB2_FD_145596 | JGI IMG/M metagenome (GOLD analysis project Ga0163151, IMG submission 145596) | Freshwater microbial mat bacterial communities from Lake Vanda, McMurdo Dry Valleys, Antarctica - Oligotrophic Lake LV.19.MP5.IB-2 | ecosystem: Environmental > Aquatic > Freshwater >...
GACATCCCCATCAGTTCGCACATGGCGGCGTCGCTCTACGTTCGTGTCGTGTTCCTGGACTGAAAAGAGGGCACGTCGAAGCACCATCCGACGCGCGACGGGATGAGAGTCGCATGCCGAACGGCCCTCTTCGACGTGCCTGTTCTCAATGTCAAACTCACGCGGTCGCGGCTTTCGCGGCATCGACCTCGCGGTCGAAGGACTTCATCATGTCTTCGACCACCGTTTTCCAGTTTCCCGACTCGCGATACAGCCGGCGTTGTCGGTCCGAGGCGATGTCCACTTTTTCGTCGGGCCGCAACGCCGCCAGATAATGTCCATCGCCGGACTCGTTCGCGATGGGCAACATGCGTTGAATCAGTTCGTTGAGGTCGTACGCCAGCGGCCGCCGTTTGCCGGCCGGCGAGCGGATATACATCGCCTTGAGGCCGAACCGCGTGGCGAGCCATTTGTTCTCGATGGCCACCCAGTGCTTGCGCATGTCGCCGCGCCGCAGGTTCGGCCGCTCCTCCAGCAATCGCTGGCTGGCAATCACCAGGCTGCGGATCAGCGCCACCAGCCCGAGCGTGGTCTTCCACGTCGCCGGCATGTCGCAAATGCGGAATTCAATCGTGCCGAAGGACGGACACGGGCGGATGTCCCAATAGATGTCCTTGGGCGACTGAATCGCCTCGCAGTCCCGCATCACGCGGTAGTAATTGCGGAACTCCTTCCAGTCCCGAAAATGCTGGGGCACGCCCGCATGTGGCAACAGCCGGTACAACGCCGCGCGCGACGAGGCCAGCCCGGTGTCGACGCCGTTCCAGAAGGGGGAGCTCGCCGACGCCGCCAGCAGGTGCGGCAGATACTGCACCAACTGGCTGGTGATGGCCATCGCCATGTCGCCGTTCGGCACGCCGACGTGGACGTGCAGGCCGAACACCACGCGCTGATACATCAGCCAGGCCAGCCGGTGCTGAATCCGTTCGTACCGTTCATCGGGGGAGACCACGCTATTGGTGGTCCGGTGAAACGGATGCGTGCCCCCCAGGGCCAGGCCGTAACCGTGCGAACCGGCGATGTTCCGCAATCTTTGCAGCACGGGCTGCAGCTCGCGCTGCACCTCGCCGGCGTTGTGGCAAATGCCGGTCTTGACCTCAATCATGGACTGCATCAATTCGGCCGTCACCCCGGGCAGCGATTCCTCCTCGCACGCCTTCAGGAGCCGCACCGCCCCGGGGGCCAGATCGCCGCTGTCTTTGTCGATGATCTGCAGCTCCAACTCGACCCCCAGCGTCGTCGCCGGCGACGGCTTGAAAATCAGCGCGTCGGCGCTGGCCAGCTTCTCGTCGGGCGGTGCGCTGAGAACGTCGGATTGCGTCATGGAACATCTCGACGGATTCGGTTCGGCGTCACGGCGGCGTCGACAGGTGAGGAGACGTACCGCCTGTCGACTGCGAAGGGCACTCCCGCAATCCTCGTGCCGGGGCCGCTTTCCCCTCCGCATGGGACGACGGGGACCGTTAAATGGCTGAAATCTCGGGGATTACATCGTTCTTCCCTGCCGCCCGGCAGATTGCCTGCCACTCGGGTGGCACACCGCTTGCTTTACCTGGGGGTGCAAGCCGATGAGTCCCCACTCAAGTTCTCCAGAGGGAGCTGGCACGATGGTGGCATTGTTGACGACGCCGAAACGGCAAAGCCAACGGGTTCAAGAAATCTGTTCGGAGCTGGAGCTTACGCTCAAGCAGCGGAAGCAGATCAAAAATCCGCGCGTCCGCCATCTGCTTAACAATCGCATTCTGGACCTCCAGGCCGAACTGATCGTGTTTGGCTGGCCATAAGTCAACTGGGTTCATCGCGGCGCAGACTGATCGGGAACTGGTCAGTAGCGTGCAAATCGTCCAGGGAATGCCAGGGATGGGCTTGGAACGTCTGGATTTTTCCGGGATCGATGGCCACCCCTGCGGAACCTTTCCCCAATTCCGAGCGAGTCACCCATGAGCACCACCTTCCTTCCGCTGCCCGTCTGCGAAGAAGACTTCGCCCGCAGCCTGGGATTCGAGACGTTCGACGACCTGATCGACGCCTCCGAACCGCTGTTCTCCCCCGTCGGCGAATTGTGGTTCGTCGCGCCACTTAGCAACGGCGATTGGCTGGCCTGGCTCTTCCCGGATTACGACGACATCCATGAATTCGACTCCTACGAGGCGGCCCTCGATTTCGTCCAACCGGGCGTGCTGGTCTAATACCGGGTTGCAGCGTCGGCTCCGGTTCCCTCGCTTCACCGTATGGACCCCACTGTGTTGGTTCAGTGCGCCTCGTCTCCACCCGGCGAGTTGGGTCCACCCCTGGGCGAGGGGTGGACGTGTACTGTCCACACCTGGGGCGAGGGCGATGTTCTCAAGCTGTTCCATCGCGGACGCCCCGTCGAAAAAGTGGAGCGCGAATTCCAGGCCCTGCGGGCGATTCAGGCGTTGGGCTTGCCGGTCCCTGCGGCGCGGGAACTGATCGAGGTGGACGGTCGCTACGGAATCGTGATGGAACGAGTCGCCGGGATCTCGCTCTTGCGGCGGGTCCAGTCCCAGCCCTGGACGCTCTTCGCCGCCGTTCGCGAACTGGCGGAGTTGCACGTCCGAATCAATGCCTGCCGAGCGCCCGCCGGGCTGCCGTTGCAGCGCGAATGGATCGCGAAGCGCATCGACTCCGCGACGAACCTGACGGAGAGGGACCGGGAGCGTGCCCGGTGCTGCCTGGCCGATTTGCCGGACGGCGACTTGCTCTGCCACGGCGACTTCCACCCCGATAACGTGATCTTCACAGCCCGTGGCCCGGTCATCATCGACTGGGACACGGCGACGCGCGGCGTACCGGCCGGCGACGCCGCCTGCACGTCTCATCTGATTCAACGGGCCCACCTGCCGGACTCGTCGCCCGCCTACATGCACGCCCTGCTGGCGACGTTTCGCGGGCTGATCCATCGCGGGTATTTGAGCCGGTACGTGCGATCGGGATTGGCCACCCGGCCGCAGATCGTGCTCTGGCAGGCGCCCCTCGCCGCCGCGGCCATCGGAGGGCTGGCGGACAGCAATCCTCTGCGGGCCACTCGTCCGTAGCGCCTGTTTCGCAGCTTGATTTTCGTGTTGGAAGGCGATAGAGGAGTCTTTACGCCGAAGGCGTTGCACAACCCAGCCCAGGGTCGCGAGTCTGCGAGCGCACCCTGGGTTGGTCGTCGCGCACAAAAGTCCAACCCTGAAAGGGTTGCACAATTCCGGGGCGATGGTGCAACCCTTTCAGGGTTGGCCGAAATCTCTGAGGCCGCTATCCCAGGGTGCGCTCGCAGACTCGCGACCCTGGGCTTTGGTGTGAAACGCCTTCGGCGTAGAAACGCTAGAACCCGAATTCTCAGGTGTGAACAGCACTAGCGCCGACATGAGATCGGAGCGATCCGTCTTGACCGGCGAACCTTTCTGCCCGCCGGCCTGTCCGAGAGCCCACCAGCTCACTCGCGACGGGAGGTGCATCATGCGGTCCGAACACTTCGACGAAGGCTCCTTTTATCGAGCCGATGAGCAAGCGGCGGAAGGGCTTCCCGTCGGAGACCGCGGTCAAACGGGGCGTGCGGATCGTTCACGGCGACAAGTTGCTCGAAGAGAAACTCGGCCGGAACGACCTCTGCCCCTGCGGCTCCGGGCGGCGGTTCAAGAACTGCTGCCTGACGAAAGGCCGCTTTTGACGGCGTGAATCGCGGCCACTTTTTTCCGCGAGTGAACGGACCGAACCCACCCGGCGCTGCCGCGCCGGGTGGGTTTCTCCATAATGCGGGGCACACCTCGTGCCACGGGCCAGCCATGCTCCTGACCATCACCACCACCCATTCGCCGGCGACCGATCTGGGTTACCTGCTGCACAAGCACCCCGATCGGTTGCAGAGCTTTGACCTCAGTTTCGGGCAGGCGCACGTGTTCTACCCGGAGGTCGCCGACGAACGGACGACGGCGGCGCTGCTGCTCGATGTGGACCCCGTCGGCATGATCCGCGGCAAGGGCCGGGACCGACGCGACAGCGGCCCGCTGGGGAACTACGTCAACGACCGTCCCTACGTGGCGTCGTCGTTCATGAGCGTGGCGCTTTCGCAGGTCTTCGGAACGGCCCTCTCCGGGCGCTGCAAGGACCGTCCGGACCTGGTCGGGCAGCCCCTTCCGTTGACCGTCCGCATCGACGTCCTGCCGGTCCGGGCGGGCGAGGGATTCGTGCATCGAGTCTTCGAGCCGCTGGGATACACCGTCGAAACGAACCGGCATGGGTTGGATGAGCGGTTCCCCGAGTGGGGCGACAGCCCGTACTTTTCGGTCGTGCTCAGCGGCACGAAAACGCTGTCGGAACTCCTGACGCATCTGTACGTCCTGATTCCTGTCTTCGACAACGTCAAGCACTACTTCGTCGGCGACGACGAATTGGAGAAACTGCTCATCAAGGGAGCCGGGTGGCTGGCGTCGCACCCGGAGAAGGAGCAGATCACCCGGCGGTACCTGAAGCATCGGTCGAATCTGTATCGGGAGGCCTTGGCCCGGTTGATCGAAGAGCCGGTGGACGACGCCGATGAGGAGCCGCAGCCGGATCAGCAGGAAGGTGCGCTGGAGCAGACGCTGAGCCTCAACGAGCAGCGGCACGGCACGGTGCTGGCGGCGTTACGCGGCAGCGGGGCTCGATCCGTGCTTGACCTCGGTTGCGGTGAAGGAAAGTTGCTGCGGGAACTCCTCGCCGATCGGCAGTTCGAGCGGATCGTGGGCCTGGACGTGTCGATCCGCGCGCTGGAGATCGCCCAGCGGCGGCTGAAGCTCGACCGCGTTCCCGAACGTCAGGCCGAGCGCATCAAGTTGATTCATGGCTCGCTGATCTACCGGGACAGCCGGTTGTCCGGGTTCGATGCCGCGGCCGTGGTGGAGGTCATCGAACACCTCGACCTGCCCCGAATGGCGGCGTTGGAACGGGTGCTGTTCGAGTTCGCCCGGCCCAAGACCGTCGTGCTGACGACGCCCAACCGCGAATACAACGTGATGTGGGACACGCTGCCCGCTGGTGACTTCCGTCATGCCGATCATCGGTTCGAGTGGTCTCGACAGGAGTTTCAGGATTGGGCGAACCGCGTCGCCGCACAACACGGCTACACGGTGCGATTCGTGTCGGTCGGCCCGGTGGATGAAGCGGTCGGTTCGCCAACGCAGATGGGAGTGTTTCAGTTAGTTGAGAGCGCCTGAAAATCTCGGTCGGGGTGGCCGGGGCTGGACCGACCAACGGGAGGGAAGCCCCGGTGAGCGCGCGACCGACCGGGGCTTCGCCGAAGCGGCTCCAGCCCCGGCCACCCACCACGTGTTGATCGACAGAAGACATGCTTGCCCAAAGCTGCAAGCGTGGCACCCAAATCCGTAAGCCGCCGAACCGGTTGAATATCGCCAGAAACGACGTGTTCCTCAAGATGCCGATCTCCATCCCCAAACTTTCCCTCGTCGTCCTCATCGGCCCCAGCGGGTCGGGGAAGAGCACGTTTGCCCGCAAGCACTTTTTGCCGACCGAAGTGCTGTCGTCGGACTATTGCCGGGGGCTGGTCAGCGACAACGAAAACGATCAGGCGGCGACGGGGGATGCGTTCGACGTGCTGCATTACGTCGCCGCCAAACGGCTCGCACGGGGGCGGTTGACCGTCGTCGACGCCACGAACGTCCAACCTGAAGCCCGCGCGCCGCTGGTGCAGTTGGCGCGGAAGTACCATTGCCTGCCGGTGGCGATCGTGCTGAACCCCCCCGACGACGTCTGCCACGCGCGGAACCGCAGCCGCGACGACCGCACGTTCGGCCCGCACGTGGTCCGCCATCAGCGGGCACAACTGCGACGGTCACTCCGCGGATTGAAGCGGGAGGGCTTCCGGCACGTCTTCGTCTTCGAGAGCCCCGAGGAAATCGATGCGGCGGTGATCGAGCGCGTGCCGCTGTGGAACGACCGGACCCACGAACACGGGCCGTTCGACATCATCGGCGACGTGCATGGCTGCGGCGACGAACTCGAAGAACTGCTGGAACGGTTGGGCTATGCAGCGGTCATCGGCATGGGTCTGCCCGCGCTTGAAGGAGGGCCGGTTTATTCACATCCCGACGGACGCAAGGCCGTCTTCGTGGGGGATTTGGTGGACCGCGGGCCGCGCGTCCTGGACGTGCTGCGGATCGTCCATAACATGGTCCAACTCGGCTCGGCGCTCTGTGTGCCCGGCAATCACGACATGAAGCTGCTCAAGAAGTTGAGCGGCCGGGATGTCCAGATCACGCATGGACTGGCTCAGACGTTGGCCGAGATTGACGCCCTGCCCGAAGCCGACAAGGCCCCGTTCTGCAAGTCGCTCGCCGAGTTTCTGGACGGGCTGGTGAGCCACTACGTCCTCGATGACGGGCAGCTCGTCGTCGCTCACGCCGGGATGAAAGAGGAGATGCAGGGCCGCGGCTCGGGCAAGGTGCGCGATTTCGCCCTCTACGGCGAGACCACGGGGGAGACCGACGAGTTCGGCCTCCCCGTGCGCTACAACTGGGCCGCGGAATACCGCGGCTCGGCGATGGTCGTGTACGGCCACACGCCGGTGCCCGAACCGGAATGGTTGAATCGGACCGTTAACATCGACACCGGCTGCGTCTTCGGGGGCCGGTTGACCGCGTTGCGTTATCCCGAACGGGAGTTCGTCTCCGTCCCGGCGAAGCAGACCTATTGCGAACCGTCGCGCCCGTTCCTGACGCCCGAACAGCAGGCCCCGGCGTTGACGGCTCAGCAACTGCACGACGACATGCTCGACGCCGACGACGTGCTGGGGAAGCGGATCGTGACGACGCGGCTCCACCGCACGATCACGATTCGCGAGGAGAACGCGACCGCGGCCCTGGAAGTGATGAGCCGGTTCGCGGCCAATCCGAAGTGGCTCATTTATCTGCCGCCGACGATGTCTCCCAGCGAGACCACGCACCAACCGGGCCTCCTGGAGCATCCCGCCGAAGCGTTCGCCTATTTCCGCAGCCAGGGGGTGCCGCAGGTGGTCTGCGAAGAGAAGCACATGGGCTCGCGGGCCGTCGTCGTGATCTGCCGGGATCACGCCGCGGCTCGGGAACGCTTCGGCGTGACAGACGGCGAAAGCGGCATCGTCTACACCCGCACCGGTCGCCGGTTCTTCAACGATCTGGAATTGGAGCGGCAGCTTCTCGACCGGCTGCGGGACGCGCTGACCGCCGCCGAGTTTTGGGAGGGCTTCCAGACGACGTGGGTCTGCCTCGACTGCGAACTGCTGCCGTGGTCGGCCAAGGCGCAGGAGTTGTTGCGCTCGCAGTACGCGGCGGCGGGAGCGGCGGGGAACGCCGCCTTGCCGCCGACCGTTGCCGCCTTGGCGGCGGCCTCTCAGCGACTGCACGGGCCGGACGGCGAACGGATCGTCGCCTTGCAGGAGCAGTTCCAGGGCCGACAGGACAACATCGAACGGTTCATCGCGGCGTACCGTCACTACTGCTGGCCGGTCGAGTCCCTCGATGACCTCAAGCTCGCTCCGTTCCACATTCTGGCCACGGAGGGGCAGGTTCATGCGCATCAGAATCACGTCTGGCACATGGAAACGCTGGCGAAGATCTGCGAACGCGATCCGAAACTGCTGCGGGCGACACCGTTCCATCTGATCGACGTGACCGATGCCGGCAGCGAGCAGTCGGGCATCGCCTGGTGGGAGGAGCTCACCGGGCGGGGCGGCGAAGGAATGGTCGTCAAGCCGCTGGAGTTTGTGATGCGCGGCCCCAAGGGACTCGTGCAGCCGGCGGTCAAGTGCCGGGGCCGCGAGTACCTGCGGATCATCTACGGCCCCGATTACACCGCCGACGAAAACCTGTCCCGGCTGCGGAGTCGCGGCCTGGGCGCCAAGCGGTCCCTGGCCCTGCGCGAGTTCGCCCTCGGCCTGGAAGCCCTGGAGCGCTTCGTCCGCCGCGAACCGCTGCGGCGGGTCCACCGGTTCGTCTTCGGCGTGCTGGCTCTGGAAAGCGAACCGGTGGACCCGCGGCTTTGACGAAGTTGAACTGAGTGCCGACAACCAGATCAGGAATACCCCTCATGCCCCGAGTGAAATGCTGGCAGGTCGATGCCTTCACCGATCGCCCGTTCGGCGGCAATCCGGCCGCCGTCTGTTGGCTGGAACAAGCAGCGCCGGACGATTGGATGCAATCCGTCGCCGCCGAGATGAACCTCTCCGAAACGGCGTTCGCGCGGCGGCTGGACGAAGGCCACGAGCTCCGCTGGTTCACGCCGACCGTCGAAGTGGATCTCTGCGGGCACGCGACGCTGGCCACGGCTCACGCTCTGTGGTTCGCAGGGATCGCCGAACGGAGTGAGCCGCTCCGCTTCCACACGCGGAGCGGTGTTCTAACGTGTACACGGGAGGGGGAGTTCATCGAACTCGATTTCCCGGCCTTGCCGGCGACGGCTGTTGCTCCGAACGAGCAACTGTTGGACGCGCTCGGCGTCGAAGGTCCGCAGTTTGTCGGCCGGGCGAAATACGACTACCTCGTGGTCCTCGACTCACCCGAGGCCGTGCGATCAGTGCGACCCGATTTCCGCAAGCTGGTGGAAGTGCCAACGCGGGGCGTGATCGTCACCGCCCGGGCCGACGATGGTCGTTACGACTTCCACTCCCGGTTCTTCGCCCCGGCGGTGGGGGTCGACGAAGACCCGGTCTGCGGGTCGGCCCATTGCACCCTCGCCGTTTACTGGGCCGAACGGCTCGGGAAGCGAGAGTTGCTGGCCTATCAAGCCTCGACCCGGGGCGGCGTGTTGCGACTGCGCGCGAACGGCGACCGGGTCGTCCTGGGAGGCCAGGCGGTGACGGTCTGGCAGGGAGAGTTGCTGTAATCGATTGGTTTTTGCACCGTTTGGTGACATCATCGAACAATGACCGCCCTTTCCCCTGCCGACTTCACCATTGAGTTTCCTGATGCCACTGCCGTGTACGAGCAGGGGCGCGAGCGGGGACTGCACACGGGAGCGCAGGTGTTTGTCTCGCACCACGGCCGGGTGCTGGCCGACGTGGGATTGGGGGACGCGCGACCCGGCGTGCCGATGACCGCCGAGCACCTCACGCTGTGGCTCTCGGCGGGGAAGCCGCTCACGGCCGCGCTCACGGTGCGGCTGTGGGAGCGCGGTCTGATCGATCTCGACGCGCCCGTGGCGGCGGTCATTCCCGAGTTCGCCGCGAACGGCAAAGGCCGCATCACGCCGCGGCACATCCTGACGCACACCGCCGGTTTGCGAACGGTGGAGACCGGTTGGCCCACGGCTTCGTGGAACGAAACGATTGGTCGCATTTGCGCAGCGTCGCTGGACGCCGACGCGGTCCCCGGTGAGACGGCGGGGTATCACACGGCTTCGTCGTGGTTCGTGCTGGGGGAAATCGCACAGCGACTCTGCGGACGACCGTTTGTCGACGTCATCCGCGATGAGATCTTCCAACCGTGCGGCATGACGGACACGCGGTCGTCGATTTCTGCGACCGAGTTGCCGACGTTATCGGAGCGCATTGCTCCGCTGTGGGAACGCAGCAGGACCGGCCTCGCGTTGCTCGGCTGGCACGAGCCGCCGCGGGTGACGTCGCCGTCGCCGGGCAGCAACACCTGGGGACCGATCCGCGAGCTGGGCCGGTTCTACGAGACGCTGCGCACCGGCGGGCTGCTCCAGCCCAAGTCGTTGTCGGCGATGACCGCGCGGCAACGGGTCGGACAGTTCGACGCGACGCTGGGACACGTCGTGGACTTCGGTCTGGGGGTCATCATCGACTCGAACCAATACGGGGCCGACACCGTCCCCTACGGTTACGGACGGTTCTGTTCCCCGCGGACGTTCGGCCACGGCGGGGCGCAGTCGTCGCAGGGGTATTGCGATCCCGACCGCGGGCTGGTGGTGGCGTACCTGTTCAACGGCCGGGCCGGGGAGCCGCAACACAACCGGCGATGCCGAACATTCAACGAGGCGCTGTACCGTGATCTGAACATCGCGCAACAAGAAGCCCAGGGATAGCAATCCCTGGGCGTCCGCGTTCACGCGCTCACCGCCGGCCGCGCGAGGCGCGGTAGCCGTACTCGGTCGCGAACCAGATCGCGAACTGTTCCCGCGCGTGGGAGTTGGTGTTGCGATGATCGAGAACGTGGCCGATCTCGTGGATCAGCACGTTGTTGAGGTAGAAGTCGCGGATCGTCTCCGGCGTCCAGGTCAGCCGCCATTCGCGGCCCCGTTCCGACCACACGCCGCCGAACATCTTCGCTTCGACGAGTTGCTCCGGACGCGGGGGGCGGATGTAGCGCTCGGTGAGCGACGCCTCGATGGGGTACAGATAGACGTTGCTGCCCCATTGCATGCCGTAGCACGGGAACAACCGCCGCTTGCGGGTCATGGTGCTGAACTGCACCACCTCGACGGCGTGGGCGAACTTCTTCGGCAGCGCGGCCATGCGGTCGCGCACTTCGGCGGCGGTCACGGGATGCAGATAGCCCTCTCCCGCCGGGTGTGCGATGAACCGCGCACCGGTTGGCTCCTCCTGCGGTTCGTGCCACGCTTCGGGCGCGGCAAACGCCTCGGCGGACAAGCCGGTCGCGCCCCGTTGGCGATACGCCGCAGCCGGACGAACGGTGCGGGGGCTCCGACCAGTGACGGAGCCGGGAATGGTGCGATGATGGTGGTTGGCGCGCGGTCGCATAGTCGTGTGGCGGAACCCACCCTGGTTCCGATCTTTCGGGGTGTCGCCTGGCAGGAGCCGTTCCCCATGAGGCGGGAACGGGCACCGGAGGGAGGTCGTCGGGGAGACATCCAGGCTGGTATCAATCCATCCTAGGGAGGCCCGGTGACAGGGGGCAACTGTACACCGTAAGTGACAGTCCGGGCGGGGGTTGCGAGCGGCTTTTTTCCGGGAGGAAATTGGACGCCGAGACAGTCGTCCGCAGGGCCTCTCCGCGGGGGCGGCTTAACGTGCGGGCCGTCATCGGGTTGCGGACAGCGCGGCGCGCGCACCGGCAACTTGAGCGTTTTTCGCCCCCGCGACGATGTTCACCAAGAATTTTTAAGTCACTACGTAGACGCTGTTTACGACATTCACCGGTTGGGGATTTGCCGGACGGGCAAACTTTGAGGGAGGCCGCTTATGGCTCGACGGCGCCCAGCCAGGGGGGTTCGCCGCTCCCTTGACCGCCCACATTTTTCTGCGCCGCGTCATCGGCCGGAGCCAGGAATTTCGCAGCCGTGGAATCCGTACTCGCGAACTTCAAGTTCGGCTCGCCCTGACGACCGCCATCGCCCCAGATCAGCAGCGCGCCTGGCGGCGGTGGCTCTTGAGCAGGCTTGCTCGACCAGTTCAAGCGCATCGCACCGAGCATCTGACGATCGATCAGCAACTTGTCGTCGAACCCTTGTTCGACCTGGGTTTCCGGACCGCTCAGCTCGACGAACAGATTGCGGCGGATCGTCAGTCCCTTGGCAGTCGGTTCCGGTTGCTGCTCCACGCGCAATGCGGTCTGGCCTTTGTAGAACGTGTTGTTGACGATCGCGAAATCGCGCCAGCTCGTGCCTCCCTTCAGTTCGATGCCGAACTGCGTCTCGGCGAACACGCATTGCACGAACTCGAACGAGCTGGTGTCTTTGCCGCCAATCGACACGCCGGCAGCGAGCGGTCCCAGGAATCGGCATTTCTGAAAGCTGACGTTGCCGCAGTCGATGCCGTCGCTGCCGACCGTCGCGCGAACGCCGACTGCCGACGCGCTGCCGGGCTTCAGCCGCATCTCGGACAACACCAACCGGTCGGAACTGAAGCTGGAACCCAGGCCCCCCACGAGCGCAACGCCGGCTTCCGTGAAGC
>Ga0163151_10008211_pt1 | contig 11880 bp, 10 predicted proteins | sample OliLakLV19MP5IB2_FD_145596 | JGI IMG/M metagenome (GOLD analysis project Ga0163151, IMG submission 145596) | Freshwater microbial mat bacterial communities from Lake Vanda, McMurdo Dry Valleys, Antarctica - Oligotrophic Lake LV.19.MP5.IB-2 | ecosystem: Environmental > Aquatic > Freshwater >...
GCGCATGAGGGTCAGAGGAATTGACAAAAAAGTTGCCATTGTCCTGCAAACCACCGATGAGCGTATTGTCGCCGGGGGTGCTTTTATCAATGATAGCGGTATAAAATTGCGAGGTGATGTAGCCGTCGTTCAGGTACGACCATTCGACAAATGGTGCGAGACAATTTTCCGTACGGTGAATGCCCCCATCGCTGCCAGTAATCATCACATTTGGGTCGGAGGGAAGAAACACCACCTCATGCAAATCCGGGTGGTGGTTGGGGTACAGTTCAAAAAATGGGAACACTGTACCGATTTTGTAACCGCCAATTTTGGTTGTGTTGTTGGCCGAAGCAAAGCCATCGGTGCTGCGCCAGAGGTTGGTGCCGCCGATGACTACCGTGCCTGTACCGGGCTGCACTTTTACGACCAAGTCATAGCCACCCTGAGCGGCGCATTGGTCAAATTCAGTGCCCGTGCTTGGCAGGTTAGCCGAGCGGTTTTCCCACTGCCCCCCTACCCCTGAGCCATCGCCGCTTACATAAGTAAATTTAAAAAGACTTGTCCAATCGTCCGATCCGATGTAACTGGTGTAATGTCCGCTTCCGGGCGTTGTCCCAAAGAAATATACTTCGTCTTCGTCATCCGGGTTGAACCCTATGACGAGACGATTGTAAACATTGGGCATGAAAGCAGGGGTAATGTTGGTCCAAGTCGTTCCGTTGGTGCTGCGCCATATACCTTTTTGCGCCCCATCGCTGCTGAGGCTAGCGTAGGCTACGCCCGTGGAAGTGACGGCAATATCGGTATAGTATGAAAACGGTTGAGCACTGGCACTGCCTCGCACTACTGTCCATGATGTGCCTCCATTCGCGCTGCGGAAAATTGCACCATAGGTGGCAGCATACACCACATCCTGGGTGGCTACGGGATCCGTCGCAACACGCCACACGCCTTGCCACACATTGCTGAACAAGTGCGGGTTGCCTCCGGCCGTAGCATTGACAGGAGTCCAGGTATTACCACTATCAATGCTCTTGAACATCCCATCGCCGAGGTAGTATGCACCAGGAGCAGAAGACGATGCGCCGTAGAGTTCGCCCGAAGTGTAGTACCAAATGTTGGTTTTTCCGGCTCGGATGTCTTGGGCAATACCGGTGCAGCCTGGGTGGGCGTTGAGCGGGGTTTTGCGCGCCCAAGTTTGGCCACCATCTTCGCTGAGCCACATTCCACCCGAAATACCACCAGCAAGCAGCCGATCTTCATTTGTCACGTCTATGGCGAGTGCGCGGGTACGGCCGCCCACGTTCCAAGGCCCGCGCGACATCCATTGGCCGTTGCCCCCGCGCTCCGCCACTGCTTGTGGTAGCGTGGCGGCATATTGACGTTCAAGGAATTGGATACCTGCCGGAATTTGCCCTGTGGCCGGATCAGCGAAGCGCATACGTTGCCATTCGCGACGACGTGGGCCGTTTTCTTCTGAGGCGCCTCCGGGGATTTTCAGACCGCTGGAAAGAGGTTTCTCTTGGTTTGAAAAATAGAAAAGGCCGCATGCGGCAAAAAGTAGTGTTGCAAAAACAGGTATGAATCTTTTCATGGAAAAAAGTTTTAGGCGGGAAAGGTAAAAAGGGTCGTCTAACTTTCTGAAAGTTTGTATCGAAGAATCAGATCAGAGAAATAAACTTTTGTGGAAACCGCAACTGATTAGGTGGAACACAGATGACACGGATGGGACACGGATTTGCACAGATTTTTTGTGCAACCCCCTAGAAATCTGTGCAAATCCTTGTCCCATCCGTGTCATCCGTGTTCCACCTAATCAGGCACTAGAAAACCAAAATCACTTTTCAGTGTTTCAATGCTAAATTTTAAAACACTCAATTTATGTCCATTCGTATCATTCCAATAGAGCAACAAGGCCAAGGCGCGTTTAATGGCGGTGAAATCGTGGAAAACAAGCCCATTGGATTTCCGCAAGACCATTCGAGCATTCGGCCATACTCCAACCTTTTTTACTGGGCGCACGCCCGCGCCGTCACCGACAGCACTATCGGTCTGCATCCGCACCAAGGGTTTGAGATTTGCTCCTTTGTGCTCAAAGGCGAGATCCGGCATTATGATACCAAACTCCGCGAATGGAGGCCGCTCTCTGAAGGCGATGTTCAAATCATCCGCGCTGGCAACGGCATCAGTCACTCCGAATGGTTGGGGAAAGGCGGTGAAATTTTCCAAATCTGGTTTGACCCAAATTTGGCGACAACGCTTTCAAAACCTGCTAGTTATGACGATTATCGCGCAGCAGAATTTCCTGAAAAACAAGTAGGCGGATCTCGGGTAAAAACACTCATTGGCCCCGGAAGTCCGTTTCAAATGGATACGCCGGGAGTCGAAGCTTTCCGTTTGGAACTCGGAAGTGATGGTTTCCGTTTGAAAGCCGAGGCGGGCAAAATATACTCTGCGTACCTGCTTGAAGGAACTGCGAGTTTTAATGGCGAAACAGCGAAACAGTATGATTTCGTACAGGTGACAGAGCAGGAAGAGATTGTGCTGGAATCGGCTACAGGAGCGAGTATTTTCGTCATAGCATCGCCAGTAAATCCGGGATACAGCACGTATGGGCAGTTGAGGTAAAATATTTAGAAAGGGAAGGCTAAGCGCATTGAGCTAGTGGCGAGTCCACTAGTTCCAAGCGTTTTCGCTCAACTGTAATATCATACGTTGTTTGCAAGCGCATCCAGAATTCAGCGTCAATCCCCAGCAGCGTTTCCAATTTGATTGCCATTGGAGCATTGACATGCCGCTTTTGGTGCAATAGTTCGCTTAATTGGCTAGGCTGAATATTCAGTTGTGTAGCAAATTCAGATTTTTTCAACTGCCGAGCCTCAATTTCCATGAGTAGCACCTCCCCTGGGTGAATCGTCGCAGAGGTTTTAATCGGACTCCCTGATTTTCCAACTACTTTATATGCAGACATAACGAAGTATTTTAAAATAAAGGGGCAGAAACTTACGGGCTTCTGCCCCTTAAATTATTGGTAATGGTTGGTAAGGTCTTCTACAATCAGTTCTTCTGCTTTCAAGAACTCCTCACCTTGGACAATTAATATCAGCCTATACTTTTTATCAATTCTTACCGAGCAGTAATCTTTTAAGTCACCTGTTAATCTTTTAAAATTTAACCCTCTAAATTGTTGAATCTTATTGATCATAAAGAACAAATTTGAAACAAAGCTAAGGTTTGCTTTTTAAAAAATTTACAAATTTTGTAAATTTTTACCCTCGCTCCGCCAACTCCAACCAGCGCATCTCTTTCACATCCAAGTCCTCCTGCAATTTCCCCAGCTCAGCGGAGAGTTTGCCCGCTTCTTCGGCACCGAGATCTACAGCGTTGAACCGCTCAAGAATCTGCTTTTTGCGGCTTTCAAGCGCGGCGACTTCCCTGTCGAGTTTTTTCATTTCGTTGCGCTCGGTACTCGAAAGCGTGGAGGCTTGAGGGACTGCTGTTGACTGTTGTCCTGCCAATTGCCCACTGTTACTACCCCCTCCTTCGTCAAGACTCCGGCGGGTAAAACTGCCTGTTGCTGCCGCCTCACTGCGCTTCATAGCCCTATACTCTGCGTAGGTGCCGTTGAAATCCTTTATTTTGCCATCCCCTTCAAACACAAAAAGATGATCTACCAGCCGGTCCATAAAATACCGGTCGTGCGTCACCACCACCAGACAACCGGGGTAATCTTCGAGAAAATCTTCCAGCACTTGCAAGGTCAGCACGTCCAGGTCGTTTGTCGGCTCGTCGAGAATGAGAAAATTCGGGTTTTTCATCAGCACGGTGAGCAGGTAGAGCCGCCGTTTTTCGCCGCCGGAAAGTTGGCTGACGTACACCTGTTGCTGTGGGCGACTGAACAGGAATCGCTCCAACAACTGCGCCGCCGAGAGTTCCTTGCCTTTGTCGAGCGGGATGTAGTCGGCAATGTCGCGCACTGCATCAATTACGCGCCGATCTTCTTTGAGATGAAGCCCCTCCTGACGGTAATGTCCGAAAGTTACGGTGTCACCCACCACCACCTTACCTGTGTCGGGCGGCAGCATTTGGGTAATGATTTGAAGAAAAGTTGACTTTCCTGAACCGTTCTGACCCACGATACCAACACGTTCCCTGCGCTTGAATTTGTAACTGAAATGCTCGATTAAGTTCTTGTCACCGAATGATTTGCTGATGTTGTGCAACTCCACAATTTTACCGCCCAGCCAGGTTTCCTTGATAGAAAGGCTCATTTCATCTTTGGTCTTTTTCAGCGAGTCGTTGACCTCTTTTCGATTAAAATAAGCATCCACGCGAGCCTTTGCCTTAGTAGTACGGGCTTGCGGGGATTTGCGCACCCAGTCGAGCTCGTTTTTGAGGAGTTTGTTTTGGCGATCGTAAGTGGTGGCTTCGTTTTCTTCTCGGAGTGCCTTTTTTTCGAGGTAATCCGAGTAAGAACCGGAGTAGCGACGCAGTTGGCCGCCTTCCAGTTCGATGATGCTATCACAAACATTTTCAAGGAAATAGCGGTCGTGCGTTACCATGAAAAGGGTGATGCCAGGCTGTTGGAGGTATTCTTCGAGCCATTCGATCATTTCTATATCCAGGTGGTTGGTCGGCTCATCGAGAATGAGAAAATCAGGTTCTTCCAGCAGGATTTTTACCAAAGCGAGCCGCTTTTGTTGTCCGCCGGAAAGGGCGCTGACTTTCTGCTCATATTCGTTCATCCGAAAGCGTGAAAGCGTTTCTTTCACCTTGGCTTCGAAGGTCCAGGCATTTTGCTGGTCCATCTCCGCAATAGCCTCCGTGAGCTCGTGCCCGCCTTCGCGATCACTTTTTGAAGGCTCGTCTGTAGAGCTTTGGCTATGGCGGGCAAGTGGATTTTCATTGTGGAGGAGTGCCTTTTCATAACGCTGCACTACCCGTACGAGCGGGTTGGTTGGATCGAGCACTGCGCCCAGCACATCCATACCCGGCGGAAAGTTCGGTTCCTGGTCGAGCCAGCCAATGCGGATGCCTTTGCGGATGGTGATTTTCGACCCTTCGCCTTCGCTGCCTTCTTTGCCCGCGATGACGCGCATGAGGGTGCTTTTGCCCGTGCCGTTTTTGGCGATGAGGCCGATTTTTTGCCCCTTGTCAAGGTGGAGGCTGATATTTTGGAAAAGCAGCTTTTCGCCGTAGCTCTTGGAGACGTTTTCTAGTGTAAGGAAATTCACGGAATGGACTTTGGACGGTGGATTTTTGGACGATAGACTTCGGACTGCCGTGCACGGGACTCCTCACTCCAAAAAGGGCGGCAAAGGTAGGTTTTTCAGGCTGGGACGAGGAAGTTTCAAAAAGGGGATTTGAGTAGAGGTGGTTAACACATTGGAAAGGGCGATTTTTTTGCGTCTCAAAAATAAAATTTCAGCACATCGCTACAAAAACCTAAACACCAATTCCATTTCAAATCCCGCCCGAATGACCGAAGCCGCCGTTTTTTCGCGGGCATTGTGGTCGTTGGCGTATTGCTGGCGTTTTTTGTCCAAAAGTTTTTGGAGCAGGGATTCGTACTCGGCCTGGTCAATCGAATCGAGGGCCTGGCCCACCATGGTTGGAGATATATCGCGCATCCAAAGTTCTTGACGAATGCGAACGCGGCCCCAATTGTTATACCGGAATTTGCCCCCGGCGAAAGCCATAGCGAAACGTTCTTCGTTGAAAAATTTGTCCTCCTGCAGCACCTTGAAAATCTGCTCCGCATCGGCCTGCGACAGACCGAATTCTGTCAATTTGCTGCGCACTTCCTTGGGGCAGCGCTCGCGGTAGGCGCAGAAACGCTCCATTTTTTGAAGTGCTTCGTCGGGGGTTATTGGAGTGGGTTTTTGAAACTTGGACATTGGAGGGATACTTTGGATTTGTTTGGGTTTGTTGCCTTGACAGGGGTGGAACACGGATGACACAGATGAGACACGGATTTGCACGGATTTTTCAAATTTTAATCCAAAAAATCTGTGCAAATCCGTGTCTCATCTGTGTCATCCGTGTTCCATCCCCTATCAAAACCAGGCTTCTTTTTCCTGGCTTTCTCTACATTTTCCAACACCCGAAACTGCACAATTCTGGTTATCAAATCCACAGGCATGGGTTGGTATCACAAATCCCCCAATTGTGGCCTTAGCACCAACTCCTCCACCACAGCGGCATCGCTCATATCGTAACAGCCCCAAACTGCTTTGGCCACATCGTTGGCTTGCATGAGCCGCTCATACGGCAAATCCACGCCTGCCCAGGAATCTGACCAAGCCGCGCCGGGCATAATGGATGTAACCTTCAGGCCTTTGGGTTTCATCTCTTCGCGCAGCACTTTGGAAAAACCGAGCAGGGCAAACTTACTAATGCTGTACGAGCCGCCATTCGGGTAGGCCATAAAACTGGCGATGCTGCACATATTGAAAATATGGCCGCGCCCTTGCGGGATCATAATCGGCAACAACGCGCGGGTGAGGTGGTAGGCGCTATACAGGTTGGTCTCCAATTGGGTTTCGAGCCTGCCCTCTTGTTCATCTGAAATCTTGCCGGGCAAGAAAAGGCCCGCATTGTTTATCAGCACATCGAGTCGCGGAAAGGTGTTGCGCACGAAATCCCCAAACTCCCGAACCGCTGCTTTTTTGCTCACATCAACAGAAAAGGTGTGCAGTTTTTGCTGCGGGAATTGCTCCGCCCAATCGCGTTCCATCGCTTCCAGATCTGCTTCGGTACGGGCGCAAACACAGAGGTCGAAACCGTTTTGGGCAAAAATTTCGGCAATGGCACGTCCCAGCCCTTTGGTCGCTCCGGTGATTACGGCGGTTCTGTTGCTCATGATGTGTGGGAGATTTTGGGCAAATGTAGGGAAATGAGGTTGAGGGGTTTGAAATGTTTGTGGGGTTTGAAAGTTGGATACATACTACCTTTCTGCCCTTCCATTATTGATTGTATGAGCGAAACAACCAACCAATCACCGCCCGCCAATCGCCCTCCACCCTCCCTCTGGCCCGACCGCCTGCGCAATCTCGCCACGGTCATGGTCATCGGCATCCACGTAGCCGCGCCCGTTGCGCATGGCGAAGGTTTGGATTTCAACGGCTCTTTTTGGTGGGCTGGCAATTTTTGGAATTCCCTTACCCGCCCAGCCGTGCCTCTTTTCGTGATGCTGAGTGGTTATCTTTTACTGGGGAAAGACTATCCGTTGCCCGATTTTTTGAAAAGAAGGTTCTCGCGCGTGGTGATACCGGCAGTGTTCTGGATGCTCATTTATTGCTTCTATGGGTACCTGGCTAAAGGCACTCCTGCTACTATTGGAGAGGCGCTCAAAAGCATCGTGACCGGCCCGGTGCATTACCACCTGTGGTTCATATACCTTATCATCGGATTGTATTTAGTATACCCAATTTTGCGGCCCTGGGTGCGTACCGCCTCCAATCGAGACTTTATGTATTTCTTCGTGATGTGGTCGGTAGGCACCTGGATTTACAAAGCGCTGGCGGTGTTCTGCCAAATGCCGATTGGTATCTATTTCGAGCTGTTCACAAACAACTGTGGCTATTTTGTGATGGGCTATTTCCTCGGAAGCCGCACTGTTTTTGATCAGTTTCCTCCAAAATTGTTTGCCGCAAGCCTAATCGCGATAGGAACCGCTGGCACCATGCTGGCTTCTTACTGTATCAATACTTTTTTCTGGGACGGACACACCAATGTCTATTTCTACGATTACCTCACGCCCAATGTAGCCATTTCATCTATCGGGTGGTTTTTGCTTGCTAAAACGGCATTCAACAGCACCCCGCTTCTGGACATTGAGCGAGATTTCTCTGCAGCGAGTTTTGGCATCTACTTCGCCCACGTTTTGGTTATGGATTACTGTGGCAAATTGGGCTATTGGCACAGCATGGCGCACCCCGTGTATGTTGCCCCTTTGCTTGCTGCCATGATCGCTGGCCTGACTTTTTTGGCCATCGCGCTCATAAGGGTGTTGCCTGGCGGACAGCGGGTTACTTGAAATTGATGTAAAGCGCAGGATCCACTGATCGGCCTTTATGCCAAAGTTCAAAGTGGATGTGCGGGCCGGAGGTGTTTTCTCCAGAGTTGCCAATAATGGCGATGGCTTCGCCAGCTTTTACATTGTCTCCTTCGCGGCGGAGCAACACGGAGTTGTGCTTGTAAATAGTCACGACGTTGTTCGGGTGCTGCACCGCGATGCTATAGCCGGTCTCCACGGTATAGCCTGCTGAAATTACCGCGCCGTCGGCAGCACTTTTTACCGCCGTGTTTTTTGGAGCACTCACATCAATTCCAAAGTGGTTTTTCGACAAATCAAACTTGGCGGTAATCTCGCCGCTCACGGGAGGCATAAAGAAAAGTTGCTCCAAGGGTATGTCGCGCGCTAAACTGGTAAGCGGCGCGGCAGCGGTTTTGGGGTCGGAAGTAAAGGTACCTGTGGCCACTGCTGCGCGTAGTTTTTCGTCCTCTGGGATGCGGTCTATGTCTTTAGGCATCGTATCGGCAGTGTTTTCAGGCTGGCCTTGTTTTTTGACCGCCTCTTCGCTCATGTCTTTCAAATCGCCCGTCAGGATTTTGCGGATATTATCATTGTATCGGCGGTGGGCCTCAATTTCATATTCAAGGCTGGCCACTTTGCCAGTCAACTCTGCTATTTCAGAATCGCGTGTAAAGTCGCCATAACCGGGGATGTAACGCTTCAAAGGCGTCCAAATAATGAGCATCGTGACCAAAATAGCCGTGCCAACAATGAGCGAGCTAAGTCCAATATACACCGCCAATGGCGTGAGTTTTACGGACGTGACCTCCTCAAAAGTGTCATCGTTCATGATGACAAGGCGGTATTTGTCGCGCAACTTATCCATCAGGCTACGATCGTTGTCGCCGTGCCTGCGGAAGAAATTGACGAATTGCTTTAGAAAAGCGAAAAATTTTTGCATCCGTGATGGTGATTGGTTTATTGGTGATTGGTTTATTGGTGATTGGTACAATGGTGATTGGGTGATTGGGGGACTGGTCAATTCTCGCTCTTTTACCATTCCACCAATCACCCAATCACCATTGTACCAATCACCAATAAACCAATCACCAATTCAGCTTTGCCTCGCATTTGAGCAGTTCCTTTTTGACGTATTCGCTGGGCAGTTCGAGGATTTTTAGCGCGTTTTGCAAGTCAGCTTCATCGGAAGGGTGGGCTGGCAAGAGTTGTTTCATACGGCGGAGATTGCGAAGGGCTTGTCCCCACACTTTGGCTTCTACAAAGGATTCGTATTCGCGTTGGCTTATTCTAAACTCGCGGACGAGCGTTTGGTTCGCATTGTAAATACGTTTATCAATCAAATCGTCTTTTGAATCAATGAGTTGAGGGTCCACGCGCCAGTCGTTGTGCAGGGTGTCGTGGGAGAATTGAGCATTGAGCAACCGATAGGCTTTCAAAGAATCTTCCGCCAATCGGTAATGTTTTAGCGCAAACGAATAATTATTGACCAGCATCAAGGAATCAGCAAAAACAAAATTGCTGTCTACCGCTTCGAAGGCTTTGTGGAACTGTTTGACCAACTTGTATTCGGCGCTTACATCTTTATGAGGCTTGGTGTTTTTTAGAATCCAACTGCGGCGAGGGCGTTGGCTCAAATCGTTGTAAGCGTGGTCAGCAGCATCGTAAAGTTCGTGGTGGACGTAAAATTCGGCCTGCCGGAGCTGGCTTCGAGCATTTTCTACGTATTCGTCAATGAACCGAATGGCAAATCCCAAGCAAACTAAGAGTGATAGCAGCGAGGTGATGGCCACAGTACGCGCCATTTTCCGCTGCCGCCGGGTCGCGGTAAGTTCTGCTTCAACGGCCTCGCGGCGTTTGGCCTCTTCGGCCAATTGAGCACGATATTCGGCTTTTTGGCGGTCGGCTTGCTCCTTGTCCCGGCGCAAATTGCGCGATTCGATGACAGCCGGCAAAAGCGTGTCGTGGCTGATTTCATAGTAAAAATCATCGAGCCTGGGTTCTTTGCGTAGCAGCCGGCTTTTGTCCACCAATGTATCGAGGAAATCGGCCGTCACTTGAAAATCGCTGATGAGCGTGTCATCTACCACGCTGTTTCGGCGGTTGCCAGGTGTGACGAGGCTTTCTTCTATAAGGCGACGGGCTGTTTGGTGGAGATCATCCGCTGGTTTGGCAGTCAAGGTTTTATCGAGTTCCGAGATAGGAGCTCCTTGCTGTTCTTTTTGCTTAATGCGCTCCAGGTACGCCTTGGGGAAGAGACTGAGTTGGTTTTGGTAAAAATTACGGATCGAGTTGCGCAGTCCTTCTTTGCCTTCATAAAAAAGGCTGTCAACCTCAAAGCCTTCCTCTTTTTTAGCATCAATGATGCGTTCTTCAACGTCCTGACAAATTATCTGGAGGTTGACGGCTTCTATCTCTTCTGCTTTGTCCGTTGTTTTGCCCTCGGCTGCCGCGTCGCGCCCTGAAAGGAAATCCAGCATTTCTTCCAAGGCGGCAGGTGCATAAAGAAAGGTCCGGCTTGCATAATCACCTGCTTGTTCGGCGGGTTTTGTGATGGCGATGCGCGCCTTTTCGCGATCGAGTGGGAGCAATTCGTAGCGGTTGCGAAGAATGCCTGGAATGCTTTTGCTCACGCGGTCAATCATGTGGAGAAAGTCAGAGCGGATACTCAGCACGATGCGAACGTTGGGCTGTTGCTCCCACCATTGCATGGTTTTTACATCCAAATGGCCGTACTCGAATTGCTCTAAAAGGATGGCCCTCAATTCCTCGGGCATGGTTTCATTGGCAAGATCGGCCAGCTCCTTGAAGAATTGATTGCGACTTGTTTCCGAATGAGCAAGCGTGAATGCTTCCTCGAATTGGTCAAAAACGAGCACCGGCGTAGCGGGCAGGCCATCAAGGTCAAACTCGAGCCTTTTCATTTTTTCCCACAAGGTCTGGGGTGCTTCGGGCCGCAATCCTGTGCTGTCTTTGCCACTTACATGGGGGTTTTTCTCCAACATCTCGCCGATACCGGCAAGCAGGGGACGATCGCTTCGCTCCGTGCGCAGGAACACTGGTACAAAATCCTGTCGTTCGAGTTCGGGAGCACAGCCAGCCTGCAAAAGGGAGGTTTTGCCCATGCCCGATTTTGCGAAGAGCAGCACCAGGCGCTCCCGAAGCACGAGATTGCTAAGATTTGCAATGTCTTCTTGCCTTCCGTGGAACACGGCACTTTGGCTGCGCTCAAAAGGGCGCAGGCCGGGGTAGCGGCGTGGGAGGGTAATGGCGGCGTTGCTCATTAAATCTGGTGGATGCTTTACCCGCCGTAGCCTTTTCACCCGCCGGAGTTTTAGCGGAGGAGGGGGCGAAGGCGGGGTATTTGTTGATTTGGTGATTTGGCCCTAAGATTCCTGCAAGCGAAGGTAGAATCGAGCCGCGAAAGGTCTGAAAAATTCGAGCCTCTGCCACAAAAAAAATCACCGGACGCAAGTTGCTGCGCCCGGTGCCAAACCAAACCCTTACTGTGTTTCTTAGTTAACGTAAGTTTTGGATAGGTTTTCAGTAAAAGCCGCATCGCGGCGACATTATGGTAGCGTCAACGTTAAATGTTTTCCAGAACCGCGTAGCGGTGGCATTATTACGCCGATATAATGTCACCGCTACGCGGTTCGTATTCCCGAAACGCCCTTGCGGGCTACCAAAATGCCACCGCTGCGCGGTTTTAATCGAAACCCCAATACCAAAGGCTATCCAAAACTCACGTTAGTTAAGCATTTTATATTCTCCGTTTTTACGGTTTAATGCTCCCCTCCCAGTCCCTCCCTCCGCCCGGAGGCGAAAGGAGGGCGGCAGTTGTGTTTATTTGCTGGGGAGGGGCT
>Ga0163151_10008215_pt1 | contig 11878 bp, 8 predicted proteins | sample OliLakLV19MP5IB2_FD_145596 | JGI IMG/M metagenome (GOLD analysis project Ga0163151, IMG submission 145596) | Freshwater microbial mat bacterial communities from Lake Vanda, McMurdo Dry Valleys, Antarctica - Oligotrophic Lake LV.19.MP5.IB-2 | ecosystem: Environmental > Aquatic > Freshwater > Lake...
GTGTTGCGAGGTTGGGATCGACAAACGCAGCGGTCGAGGTGTAGACGTTCATGAAATCGCCGCTCCAGGTTATCTCGTCGAGGAATGCGCCCGCGGCAGGCAGCAAGCTGTCTTTCACTTGTGGGAAGTTCGGGAAGAGCACCGGGTCCTTTGGTTTTGAGAGCACGCCTTTCAGCTGGAACCAATTGCTGAGCGCGTCCACGACACGCGCCTTTCCGGGTGCGCTCGCGAGCAGTCGACGCGCTTCGGTCACGAGGGTCATGGGATCGCTGCTCAAGGTGCCGGCTGTGGCCGCGAGCCTCAGCTGTTCATCCGGAGGTGAATCTAGAAGCCAAAACGACAGTTGCGCAGCAAGCTCATCATCAGAGAGTTGAGTGGCGCCCGGTGGCGCACCTGGTGCGCCGAGCTCGGTCGCATACAGGAACCACGGCGATTGGAGTGCGGCTTGAACCACCAGCTTCACGCCGCCGGCGGCGTCCGCCTCGGTGCCAGCCTCGAACAACGCCTTGTAGTCCGCGATTTCTGCGGCTTGAAGCGGTCGCCGAAAGGCTCGGCCAACGAATGCTCCGATCCAAGTTTCAACACAATTATCCGCGATAAGAGTGTTTGCAGCGCACGGAAACAGGGGACTTTGCGCGGTCGCGATGGCCGCAGCCAAGCTTTCGGCGGCGCTCTGATATTGAAACAGAAGGCCACCATCAATGCGCACCGAATCCACGGGTTCCACCAAGAGATCGTTGCCTACCCCCGGAGTCTTTACCGTGGCTGCTGCACCCTCCGTTCCCACCAGATCCTTGACGGCATTGCGATAGCGAACGTCCGTGAGCTTGCCAATGCGTCGTGTCGGCAAAGCTTGAACCGCACACTGAGCACCCGACGGCAGTGTCACGACGGGCGCGGGTGAGGTCGCCATGGTACGGACGGAAGGACTCGTGTCGCCGTGCACGGACGCGGGATTATCTGGGTTGCCGCTGAAGGCGGGATTCTCAGACGGCCGAGGCCCTTGGTTCAGCTGCGTGCTGCAGCCTAAAGAGACAATTGCTCCCAAACTGCAGAGGGCGATGCCGCGAAAGAACACGAGATTGGGTTGGATCGCCATCAGAACACACCTTTGGTCACGACGTCGCACTCAAGGCGTGTGGAACACACGCCAACCAAGGAGCCCCGAGCGAGGATTGTGCGCAGCATAATAGGTAGTGCTCCCTGATTCGCGGTGAGGTTGGCGTGGGAAACCGGCTTATCGATAAACTGGTCTCTCAATATCCGTTGGAAACAGGATAACAGATGCAGCCAGGACTATTGCCTCAAAGCCAACTTTGATCCGGAAAATTCACGCATCCGCTGGGTGAGGAAAAGGCGGATTATTACGTCAAGAAACCTGAATTGTAGGACGCATGAAGCGCAAGAACCTCCGGCGAGAGAAGATCATGAGAGCGGATTTTTTCGCTCGCTGTTAACTTCGAGCGTTCGGAGAGATATCGAATCTCGAAACGCCGACTCAAGGGGGCTTTAGCCGCTCTTGCCGCGAGCGGGTTCGCTTCCGGTAGCTGCTGGGCGAGAGGCCACGATGCTTCTTGAACAATCGGGCCAGATAGCTCGGATCCTCAATGCCCACTTTCGCGGCCACCTCGGCGATATCTGCGTCCGAGTGCTGGAGAAGCCCGGCAGCCTTTCGAAGGCGCACTGCGATCAGAAAATCTCGCGGCGAAATGCTAAACGCCGCGCGGAAGGAGCGCTCTAGCGTGCTCCGCGACATATGAGCGCGTTCCGCCATGGTCGCGGTCGAGATGCGTTCCGCGTAATGGCGATCGAGCCACGCCAGAAGGCCACTCAGGCGGATCATCGCATCGGAGACGGGTGACTCGCTCGCGCCTTCACGACGGCACAGCTCAACCATCAGCATGCAAAATAGCGCCTTCGCTGCGACTCGGTAACCGGCGCGCCGCTCGACGATTTCATCGTGAATACGGGAGCAGAGCTCGATGGCACGAGCCAAAGCGCCCTCCGACAAGCGGAAGCTGCTGACAAAGCCAGCCGCCGCGCTGGAATGGGCCTGGAACGCAAAAGCCGAATCATAGCCGGGGATCTGGCTCTGCCATTGGGGCGGTAAGGCCATCTCTTCTGGATCGAACATGACGTTGATGAGCGACAGCTGCTCGCAGTCGCTGTAGCCGTGAGCATGGCCGATTGGTATCGATAAAACGTCACCTGTGGAGATGGGCGCGGCGCCAGCCGGGGAATGATGAAGTGCAGTTCCGCCCGTGATGATCGCCAACTCGGTGTAGCTGCCGTGGCCGTGCGTTGCGATAGCGAGGTGGTCTTCGACCGTATAACTGAGCAGGGGAAAAACCCTGAAGAGCACCATGTAGTCGATAGCGAGCGTTTGGAAAAGGCGGGTCATGGGAGCCGACCGGAAACCATTGAACGCCTCGGGTGCGGCCGAGATGCGACCTAAGGATCCATGGCAGTACACCCGGGAGCTTAGCACGGCGGTTGGCCCCGAGTGCTCAATTTTCGTTGGGAACAGCTGAGTGGGCCCGCGCTTGAGCTGACCCACGCGACCTCCCCGCGACCGTGGTTCGTACCCAAAGTACTTGGCACCTACAAGTTCTCGTTGGTGGTGTCCGACGGGCATGCCGCCAGCTGCCAGGTTGGCGAGCTGGGAGCCTTGGGGCGCGCCGGTTCATGGAGTCGATGGTACGTTGCGCGCGAAATCCGTGATTGAAATCGCGAATCGCGACTGCCAAACTGGGGGGTGCTAGCGGAAGTGGGGGCGGCGGGAGATGCCCCCTCGGGCCGAGCGGAGTCGGCCTGTCTCCCCCAAGCCTGTCGCTTCGCTCCAGCCGGGGGAGACACGTACAGAAAAAAAGTAGTTCGCATGCTTACTACCTAGATTCGTCGCAGAGGCGTGTCCCACCGTTGTTGTCACAGCGGGTCGACGGCGCGCTGGAAAAATCCGGGCGGTCACATGAGCCAAGAGCCAGGCCCGGTTTACGGGTAGGGGGAGCGTCGATTGACGGCCGCCGCCTTAGCTGAACAGGGTGCAGCTTCGATGATTGATTACTGGGTGTTCACCCGCGTTGGGACTGTCCAGGTAACTGTCCTTAAGCTTTTAGCTTGCCGCATATTATTGAGTTATATTAAATAGTTATGCTTAGTGAGTGCCAAATTGAGCCGTCCATGATAGCGTCCATGCGTTTGGCCACACGATCCCACCCGAGCTTTCTTCCTCTCTTGCCGGAGGCGAGAGCGCTCGCCCCGCTCATGAGCTTGGCCGCCGAACTCGTCCGCGAAGCACATCGCTTGGGTGCACAGGCCCGGCCGTTAACGCCGGCGCTGGCGCCGCTGCTTCGAGCAATGAACAGCTACTACACCAACAAGATCGAAGGCCAACACACACGCCCTTACGACATCGAACGCGCATTGGTGAAAGATTTTGATGCCGACCAAGGTCAGGCTGCCAAACAGCGACTCGCGCTGGCCCACATTGACGCGGAGGTGCAACTTGAGGCTGCGACCCGAGCTTCGAGTGCAGAATTGTTCGAAGCCAGCTTCGTCCAAGATATTCACCGAGCTCTCTACCAAAGGTTGCCCGAGGCGGATCGAACGACCAAAGACCATCTTGTGGTTGTTCCCGGTGCCTGGCGCCAAGCTCTCGTCACAGCGGGCACACATACGGCACCGCCCGCGGAGGACATTCCACGGCTGCTTGCCTCATGGGCGGAGTTCTACTCAAGCCTGCCCGGTATCGAGCAACGCATCATCGGTGCCGCCTGCTCTCACCATCGCTTGCTCTGGCTACACCCTTTCCTCGATGGCAACGGGCGAACAGCCCGGCTCCACACCCATTTGGTGTTCGTTCAGCTCGGGCTGTCGCAAGGGGTTTGGTCGCCCCTGCGAGGCATGGCGCGAGCCCACGAGGAGTATTACGCACGCCTAGCCAACGCCGATCTGCCGCGCCGAAACGATCTCGACGGTCGCGGATCGCTCTCCCAGGAGGAGCTCTGTAAATTCGCGAGTTGGCTCGTCGAATTGTGTATTGATCAGGTGCAATTCATGCGGAAGCTCCTGGAGCTAACCCACTTCAAGGTGAGGATCCACGATCTTTTGCAGTGGCTAGCAGCGCACCCTTGGGACATTGGAGTTGAAAGATCTGTGGTTAAGCTGGAGGCACTTGAGGCAGTGCATTACGTCGCATTGACGGGGTCGCTCGAACGCGCGCGCTTCCTCGCGATGACGGGCTTGCCGCCCAGAACGGCCCGCCGCGTGCTCGCAAGCCTGCTTGATTTTGGTCTGCTCGTGGCAACGGGCCCACGCGCACCGGTTTCGTTCAACATCCCGCTTGCCAGTCTACGATTCTTGTTCCCGAGGCTTTGGCCTGAAGCGGAGCATGCGGGACCCGAGGCAGAACCTCAGGCAACCGCTCACTGAGAGACGGCACAATCGCCTACGCTGGTCTGTCCATCAATAGAATAACGCTCACGTTTGGTGCACGTCTGAGGCAACCAAGTGTCGTGAACTTGAGCTCAGAGCTGTCCGCCAGGATTTTCAACTGCGACCTAACCCGTGTTGCATCGATGCAGCTCCTCGGAACAGCCCACACCGAGGTGTTGGCATGGAAAAAGTGCAGCTGTTCTTTGCAGCTGAAGTGGCGAAATTCCTGAACCGACTGAAGGCAACCCCCGAAGGTTCCGGGAACATGCTGGACAACTCGCTCGTGTTCTTTTTTACGGATTTTTCGAGTGGGGAGGCCCATTCGCACCAAGCAATTCCGTTCCACACCTTTGGCAAAGCTGGCGGCAAGGTAACAGCGGGCCGCACCATCGCCTACAGCGGAACGCCACACAATCTGTTGCTACGAAGCGTGCTGAATGTATTCGGGCTCGACCCAGCCGCTGTGGGTGACCTAGTGGACGGTACACCGATTGCGCTGAGCTAGGCGCCTTTCACCGCATCGGCACTGCGATTGCGCTGAACCTTGGACCGCCAGATACCGCAGGCACCGTCGCCACGTTGAGTTCCCCATCCGGCTCAAATACAGTGTGCAGCTGTGGGAACACTCTACCTTGCGGCACTGATCTTTGGGCTCGGAGCTATTTTGATTCAGTTGGCCGCATCGGCCTCGGACGGGGACGCCGGCGCCGGCGAGGACGCGCAGGCGGGTGAGTCGGACACGCCGTCCCTTGCAGGGGGCGTTCTCTTCATCTTCCTCTCACTGCGGTTCTGGACGTTCGCCATCATGGCGTTCGGAGTCAGCGGTGTGTTGCTTCACTATCTAAAGCTGGCGGCGCCGGGCAGCACGCTTCTCTTGGCGCTGCTGATGGGCGCAGTTTCTGGAGGGCTTGCGACTTGGGTTTTCCGTGTGCTGGCGCGGCAAGAGATTTCGTCGGGAACGACGAGCCAAGAGCTCGTTGGAGCGCTGGGGCGGGTGCTGTTGCCCTGTTCAGCGGAAACGCGCGGCAAGATCCGCCTCGAGATCAAAGGGCAGAGCGTCGACCTCACCGCCACCACGGACGAGCCCGCTCTTGGGGTTGGAGCCATCGTTCTCGTGGAGCAGCTGCGTGACGGCGTCGCGCACGTGAGTCGCGCTCCGGAGGAGTTTTTGCCAGCCGCGGCGGCCGAAGAGGTGCGCGCTCCCTAGCGGCGTTCTCAGGCGTCCCTTATGATGCGCGCCGATCAAGGGGCGGCAGGTGCCGACGCCTAGGCAACGAGCAAGATATGGAAAGGATGCAGCGATGAATGTCGATGAGCTTGGGGATCTGGCGATGGGAGGGGCTCTCCTGGGCCTGCTGGTTTTTTTCGTCCTGATCTTGATTATCTCGAAGATTATCGTGATCTGCCGACCTAACGAGATCATGGTCATCAGCGGTCGCCAGCATCGCCTGCCGGATGGCAGCATGGTTGGCTACAAAGTGCTTCACGGTGGGCGGGGCATTCGCATTCCCGTTCTGGAAACCATGGAGCGCATGGATATGCGGCTTATCCCGGTGCAGGTGGAGGTCCAGAATGCGTACTCACGAGGGGGCATCCCCTTGATGGTTCACGCGATCGCCAATGTGAAGGTCTCTAGCAATCCGCGCTACATGCGCAACGCGATCGAGCGTTCCCTCTCTATGACGCCAGCGCAAATTGGTGCGGTTGCACAGCAGACCTTGGAAGGTGTGCTGCGTGAGGTGGTTTCCGAGCTCACCCCGGAAGAAGTCAATGAAGACCGCCTGAAGTTCGCCGGCACGCTCGTGAAATGCGCCGAGGATGATTTCAACAAGCTGGGGATCGAGCTCGATGTCTTGAAGATTCAAAGCGTGAGCGATGAGCAGAATTACCTGAATAATTTGGGCCGCGCGCGTATTGCGCGCATGATTCGAGATGCACAGAACGCGGAGAATCAAGCCAATCAGTCGATTGCAGAGGCGGAGGCGGATGCCCGCCAGCGTGCAGAATCTGCCCAGAAACAGGCCCAAACTCAGGCGCTCGTGAAGAAGAATCAGCTCCGCGCTGAATTGGCCAAGTTGGAGGCAGAAGCTAAATCCATCGAAAATGAAGCGCTCGTGGCGGCGGAAACGGCACGCGCTCACGCTGAACAAGAGTTGCAGCGCATGCGTACTGAGCTCGAGCAGCTTCGCCTGGAATGTGACGTATTCCTGCCGGCTGAAGCCGACCGCTTGGCGGCCCAGGCCAAGGCGCGCGGCGATGCGGCGCCAGTTCTTGAAGACGGCAAGGCTCGTGCCGATGCCTTGAGGCTGGTGTCAGAGCAATGGGTGGCAGCCGGCAAGGACGCGCGTGATCTTTATGTGCTTCAGCATTTGCGCGAGTTGGTTGACGCGGCGGTTGCCCGCGTGAAAAAGACGCAGATTGGCGAGCTAACGATCGTGGATGGGGGTGATGCGCAAAGCTACACGGCAGCGGTGGCGAGCTTTCCTACAGCTGTGGCCGAGGTGCTGCGTCAAACGGGCAGCGCTATCGGGGTGGATATGGATAGATTGCTCGGTAAGGTGCGTGGCACGGCCAGTGAAGGAGGGAAGTGAGCTTGCAAACTGTATTCGCAAGCTCGGTCCTCGTGGCCGTGGCGATCGGCGTCTTTTTGGTGCTGCTGTTGATGGTGAAGCGCCTGCTGTTTGTTTCGAGCCCGAATCAGGCTTTGATCTTCAGTGGTGCAACGCGGCGATTGGACGGTAAGCTGCTGGGCTATCGGTTTGTACGCGGCGGGCGTTCCCTCAGGAGGCCCCTGATCGAAACCGTGGATGTGATGGATCTCAGCATGTTTACGGTAGATGTGCACGTAACGGGCGCCTTCAGCAAAGGCGGAATTCCGCTCACCGTTCTGGGTGTGGCCAACGTGAAGCTCCCCGGGGAAGAGCCTTTGCTCTCCAACGCCGTGGAGAGGTTCCTGGGCCGTGCACCCCAAGAAATTTATTATATTGCCAAGGAAACGCTGGAGGGGAATCTGCGCGGCGTGCTCGCGAGCCTGACTCCAGAAGAGGTGAACGAGGACAAGATGCAGTTTGCTCAAAAGCTGCTTGAAGAAGCGGAGCACGACATGAGCCGAATGGGGCTTGTGCTCGATACGCTCAAGATTCAGAACGTTACGGATGAGGTGAACTATCTCTCTAGCATTGGGCGCATTCGCGGCGCCTCTCTCAATATGGAGCAAGCCGTGGCCGAAGCACATGCTCGCGCTGACGCGATGGTGCAGCAGGCGCAAAATTGGAGCGGCAGCGAAGTGGCGAAGCTCGACGCTGATCTCAAGGTGGCGCGTGAAGAAACAGCCAAGCGCGTGGCGGATGCACGCAGCCGGCGCGAAGCCTTGATCGGAGAAGCGGAGGGTGAGGTGTCCGCGCAGATCGCTCAGGTCGTGGCTGAAATCGAGAGGCAGAAGGCGCGTGCACTCCGGGAGAAACGCCGCCTGGATGCGGATGTGGTGCAGCCCGCGTTGGCGCGCCTGCGGGCCTCGGAGCAGGCGGCGAAGGGGCACGCGGCAATCGTGATCGAGCGTGGAAGAGCTGAAGCGGAGAGCCTCAAGCAGCTGGTGGAAGCGTACCGAGCGGGCGCAGGTTCGCCCGAAATCGTGGCGCTCCAGAGCATCCTGCCGGTGCTCACGCAGCTCACAGGTGCCGAGCATTCTCTGAAGATCGCACGGCTCACCATCTTGCCTGCCGGAGCGCAAGCAGCAGATGGCATGTCGCGCAAGCTCATGGGTGCCAATGAGGAGCTCAAAGCTGCCACGGGCATTGATTTGGCGAGTGTGGCGAAGAAGCTTGGGGCTTAGTTGGCGCGTGCGCTCGCGGAGAGCAAAGGACCTGGGTCCTCATCGCCAAAACGATTGGCAGCACGGCATTCTACGAGGGTGAACCGCTCCGGCTTATCCTAGTAGGCGCAGTCCGGATCGGCGCCCCAGCAACCGGCAGCAATCGCCCACGGCGCGACGACAGGTCCCGTCAGGAGCCTCGATGACGGCGTTGCACAGTGCGGCCGCACACTTCTTGGCGTTGGCGCAATCCTCGTCTGGCTGGCCGCAGCACCCAGGCTTCATGGCGCTACTCGGGCAGTAGCCGGGCTCCACACAGGGACCGTAGCACAACCCACTCGAAGTCGGCACCTTGCCGACATCGCACTGCACCGCAAGCTCACAACTCACCTGGCTCACATCGCAGTTAAACTGCTGTCCGCAGTCGGGGTCGCTAATACCCACCCCCAGGAGCCCGCTTTGCCCGCCGATCCTCGAGTGCACGCTCGGGTGCAATGATCCTTTGCGCTTGGAATACGCGCTACTCCTTCGTAGGAGTACAAGGAACGCCCGAGTGTCATGATGTGAGATTCATTCGCAACACGATCGCGGGCATTGCTTGACCTGTGGGGACACGCGCGGAGATAGTACTAATTGCTATGTCGATGTTGCGCGGACTGGCCTTGCTGCCTCTGGTGTGTTTGGATTTTGGTTGTGAAGGTGTGCTGAAGGCGCCCGCAGGTTCCGCGCCGAACGACGGCTTGCAGGTTCCCGGCGGAGGCCCGGGTCCAGTTCCCAACGCGAGCAGCACCAATACGACGCCCGTACCGAACAGTCCTGTCGCCGTGGCCGAGCTCTGCTCCGGACAGCAACCGCTTCTCGGCGTTCAGATGCGACGCCTGACGCCGCTCCAGTACAAGAACAGCGTCGAGGCCGCGTTCGGCATTCTCTTCGCCGATCCCGAATTACCGCGCTTTCAGGACGATAATCCCACGATCGGGCTCGCCAACGATCCCCAGAAGCTCCGCGTGACCACGGTGTCCATTGATAGCGTTTACAGCTCCGGGCAGGCCATGGCGACGCGCGTGGCGCTCGAGGTGCCCCAGGTCAAGGATTGCGCAGCCGGTACCTCGCCCGATTGTTTTGGCGAACTCATCGAAAAGCTCGGACTCGCGCTCTGGCGACGTCCCGTGTTGACGGCCGAGAAAGCCGATCTGTTGACGGAGCTCACGGTTATCGAAGGCGAGACGGGAACCCGGAGCCAACAGGCCGAGTTTTTGGTGCAAGCGCTGTTGCTTTCCCCGAACATGCTTTATCGCGCCGAGCTTGGCGAGGCCGCGGGCAACCTCACCGATTACGAGCTCGCGAGCCTTCTTTCGTTCACGCTGTGGGATAGGCCGCCGGATACGGTGCTGCTCGAGATCGCAGCTGCAGGTTCCCTGCGCAATCCCGGAGTGCTCGCGGCCCAGACCGCCCGTCTTGCTGGAGATCCTAAGTTTCCGGCGGCGGTTGCGGGATTTTTCTGGGACTACCTGAAGCTCGAGAACATTCGGACCATTAAGAAAGATGCCGAGCTCGGGCTCAGCGATCCCGTGCGGCTCGCGCTCGCCGACTCCGCGCAGCAAGCCTTGACCCGAGCCTTGTCGAGTCCGCAAGCGACCTTGATGCAAGTGTTTTCAGGTACGGGTTTCCCAGTCAATGACGACAGCGCCCCGTATTTTGGCGTGCCCGCGCCGGGATCGAGCGCGCTCCAGAATCAGATGCTCGACGCGACCGAGCGTTTTGGGATCCTGTCGCACCCGGCGTTTCTCACGTCCCACGCGGGTGAGAAATCCACGAGTATCGTCAAGCGCGGCGTGTTCGTGCTGGAGCAACTGTTGGCGTTCGACATACCCGCCCCACCCCCCAACGTCGCGGGTGTCGACGTCGCAACGCTTCCTCCTTCCTTCGATCCTGCCACCACCAGCACCCGCGATCTTCTGCTAACCACCCACAGCTCTCAAGCTGCATGTAAGGGTTGTCACACGATCATCGATCCTGCAGGTTTTGGACTCGAGAACTTCGACTCCGCTGGGCGGTATCGTTTGAAGGAAAAGGGTAGCGTGCCGATTGACGCTTCGGGAAGCTTGGCGCTCGCCGACGAGACGTTGACCTACCAAGATAGCGTCGAGTTTCTGCAAGCTCTCGCGTCTTCGAAGGCGCTCACGCGCGCGGTCTTGGAGAGCTACTTCAGCTACGCGCTCGGTCAGAGCGGAAACGGCTGCGAATCCCATCAATGGAGCCAAGCCGTGCTAGCTGCCCCCACCAACTCTGGCGGCCTTGAGGAGCTTGCAGCGAAGCTCGTGATAAGCCCGAGCTTCACGGCGCGTACCCAGCTTTAGGAGAAGTCATGCCGGTCAAGAAGTCATTTAAGCTACCTCGTCGTTCGCTTCTCGCTGGTTTGGGCGCAGGCGCGGCCCTCGGTTCCTTGTTCGTAGATTCCGAGGTCGCCCGCGGACAGGCCAACGCGGCCCCGGTGCGATTGTTGTTGATCCCTCTGACGCATGGGTGGGGAAGGGACCGCCAGATTAACACCTTCAGCGGCACAGAGACCCAGTTCACCATTCCTCAGCCCCTCACGGGCTTTGAGGCGATCAAGAATCAGTGCGTTTTTGTCGACGGGCTGCGCGGCACGCTGTGGGGCAATGCCCACGATGTTTCGTACTCCGATCTCTTCACGGCTTCGGTGCCCTGGGACGAAGGGGGCTCCGCCCAGTTGGGTGAGCATTTTCCTGAGCCGATGGGCCCATCCATTGATTGGCACATTGGGAACGTGCTGAAAAAGAACGTGCTGAGGGTAACGGCTGGCTATGGATCCTGGGGGAAGCCTTACAACCCGATCTGCTTCAACCAATCAGCTCAGCAGCAAGCCTTTTACACGACCGCAATTCAGGCCTTCGACGCCATCATCAATCCGCTCTCGCAGAGCGCCACTCCTGACGTTAACCGGGGTCGCGACGCGGTTCGAAAGAGCGTTTTCTCGCACGTTGGAAAGGATATGGATCGCCTGCTGAAGCGGCTCAGTGGCACGGAGAAGCTGAAGCTCGAAGGACACGTAGCGGCCCTGAATGATTTGAATCAACGGCTCACGGCAGCGCCCTCGCCCGGAGGCCTAACGCCTGCGGATTTGCCGCAGAGGCCGTTGGACAAGCAGGCCTTCGAGAAGGAGATCGATGACTACTTGGAGATGATTCGCGTGGTGTTTTTAGCGGATACACACCGGGTGGCCGTGTTTGGGTTGGGCGAGGGAAGCAAGGACTACAGCTGGACGGACAGCGCCGGCAAGCCGCAGATCGGCAACATCTGGAACGTAGAGGGCTTCCATCACGACGTAGCCCACCACGCGACGCCGGATGCGCGTTTGGCCTACGAGGGATGGGCAGCTTGGTACGTGAAAAAGCTCGTGTCCTTTGTGCAAAAGCTCGAGCAGACCCCAGACATTGACGGCCGCATGCTCATCGACAACACGATCATCGTGCTCACGGGCGAGGTCGAAACCGGCCAACACGACACCCGTTGTAAGCTCCACACCGTGATCGGCGGCGGCGGCGGGATCCGGCGTGGCAGGTGGCTGAAGCTGCCCGATGTTGAGCCGCGTTCGCGCGGCGGAGTATT
>Ga0163151_10008217_pt1 | contig 11876 bp, 10 predicted proteins | sample OliLakLV19MP5IB2_FD_145596 | JGI IMG/M metagenome (GOLD analysis project Ga0163151, IMG submission 145596) | Freshwater microbial mat bacterial communities from Lake Vanda, McMurdo Dry Valleys, Antarctica - Oligotrophic Lake LV.19.MP5.IB-2 | ecosystem: Environmental > Aquatic > Freshwater >...
CGATAATTATCGGGATTAAGCGGGGCTTTCGGGATGTAGTTCGGTATTACCATTCTACAAACCAAATCCGCCACAGGCGGAGAACTATTTTAGTTTAAGTATTGGTATTAGAATTTTGATATAATTCCAAGGCTTTTTTTAATCATTTTTTTAGTTTGATAATTTACTTTTTTCTTACCAGTTCTTCCTCTGTAAAGTCCGCATTTAGCTCCTCAGTGCCACGCTCTTGTCCTTCTCTAAAATTATTACATTCTGTTATAACACTTCTCAATAAAAAATCAGCCGAATGGACTGACCACTAACTACTGCCCGCCGCGGCGGGCTGACCACTGACTACTGACTACTACGCTTCATTCTCAAACACAAACTGCTTATGCTCGTCCAGCTTCAACAATATTTTACTGTCTTTGGTTATAGCACCCGACAAAACTTGTTTGCTCAGTTCGTTGATTACTTTTTTCTGTATCACTCTTTTCAATGGTCGTGCTCCCAGCGTTGGGTCGAAGCCCAGTTCTGATAGCCATTCTAAAGCTTCCATGGTAGCATTCAATTCTATATCCATTTGCTTCAATTGCTTTTGTATAATACCGAATTGTAATACTACAATTTGTTGCACTTCATTCCTATTTAAAGGTTTGAACATGATAATATCATCGATCCTATTCAGAAATTCGGGACGTATAGTTTTACGCAACAAAGTAATCAATTCATTTTTAGTGCGGGCTTCAATTTCATCTGAATTTGCCTCATCAAAGTTTTCATAATTCTCTTGTATAATATGACTTCCAATATTCGAGGTCATTATTATAATCGTATTTTTGAAATTGGCAGTGCGGCCTTTATTATCTGTTAAGTGTCCATCATCCAAAACTTGTAATAATATATTAAATACATCGGGATGTGCTTTTTCAATTTCGTCTAATAATACAACACTAAAAGGCCTACGTCTCACAGCTTCGGTCAACTGCCCGCCTTCTTCGTAACCTACATAGCCTGGAGGAGCTCCAATCAATCTGGATACAGTATGTTTTTCTTGGTATTCACTCATATCAATTCGCACCATGGCACTATCTTGGTTGAATAAAAATTCGGCCAATGCTTTTGCAAGTTCTGTTTTTCCAACACCTGTCGTGCCCAAAAATATAAATGAGCCAATAGGTTTTTTAGGGTCGCCTAATCCTGCTCTGCTTCTGCGAATCGCATCGGCTATACCAGCGATTGCTTCCTCTTGTCCTACAACACGTTTGTGTAATTCATCCTCCAAATGTAATAGTTTATCTTTTTCACTTTGCAGCATGCGTGTAACGGGAATTCCCGTCCAACGGCTCACTACACCTGCTATATCTTCTGCATCAACTTCTTCTTTCACCATGGGGTTATCTTCGGTGCTCAACTTCGTTTGATAATTAATCAATGCAGTTTCAGCATCTTTAATTCTACCATAACGAATCTCTGCCACCAATCCATAATTTCCTGCACGCTCTGCTTGGTCGGCTTCCTGCTTTAGTTGTTCAATTTCTTCTTTCTTTTGTTGTATACTTTCTACCACGGCTTTTTCACTTTGCCATTTGGCTTTCATACTATTTCTTTCGTCGCTAAGGTTTGCAATTTCTTTTGCTATATCATTTACTTTGCCTTCCATGCCTTCCCGTTTGATAGCTTCACGCTCAATTTCCAATTGCATAATTCTACGTTCAATTTCGTCCAATGCCTCGGGAACAGAATCAATTTCTATTCGCAATTTTGCTGCGGCTTCATCTATCAAGTCAATAGCTTTGTCGGGCAAGAAACGATCATTTATATATCTTTGTGAAAACTCCACTGCAGCTATAATAGCTTCATCTTTGATACGCACTTTATGATGTACTTCATAGCGTTCTTTTAGTCCACGAAGTATGGCAATCGCATCTTCGGTATTGGGTTCATCAACATATACTTTTTGAAAACGACGTTCCAAAGCTTTGTCTTTTTCTATATACTTTTGATACTCGGCCAAAGTAGTTGCACCAATGGCACGCAACTCTCCGCGGGCGAGTGCTGGTTTTAATATATTTGCTGCATCCATGGCACTATCACCTCCTGCCCCTGCTCCCACTAGTGTATGTATTTCATCAATAAATAATACAACTTCGCCATCACTATTTATCACTTCTTTAATAACAGCTTTCAATCTTTCTTCAAATTCGCCTTTGTATTTTGCACCAGCAATCAGCGAGCCCATATCCAAACTAAATACTTTTTTGCTCTTCAAATTTTCGGGCACATCACCGTTTACGATTCTGTGAGCAAGACCTTCAGCAATAGCAGTTTTTCCAACACCGGGTTCGCCTATCAATACAGGATTATTTTTGGTGCGACGCGATAATATTTGCAATACTCTTCTAATCTCGTCATCACGACCAATTACAGGGTCAAGCTTTCCAGCCGATGCAAGGTCGTTTAAGTTACGTGCATATTTATTCAATGCATTATAAGTTTCTTCTGCATTTTGATTTTTAATAGTTTCTCCACCACGCAATTCTATGATAGCTTTTTTCAAATCTTTTTCATTGGCTCCCGCATCTTTCAGCATTTGCGATGTTTGGTCTTTAGCAGCCAAAATGCCTAATAATATATGCTCGACAGATACATATTCGTCCTTCATGGAAGTCGCTTCTGCTTGGGCTTTGGTTAATGCTTGTTGTGCAGTATTACTCAAATATATATTATTTGCATCGCCACTAACTTTGGGGTAACTAGTAAGCATTGCATCCACTGTTTGCGTAATTCTCGACACATTCATATTGAGCTTTTTCAGTATAAAAGGAAGTGCATTCGTGTCTTCAATAAATATACCTTTTAGTATATGTCCTGTTTCGATGGTAGGGTTTCCATTGGCCGTTGCAAGCTCCTGAGCTTTAGCAATTGCCTCTTGACTTTTGATGGTGAAATTATTTAAATTCATAATTGTTTTTCGCTTCGCAAATATATATCCTGAGAATAGTAGTAGACTTTTTAGCATACAATAAGCCAAGTATGGCTAATTGTTTGCAATTCCTGATTTTTATCATGAAAAAAAGGCTGATTATATATACAAAACGTCATTGCCGAAGCGGGTTCGCGAGCCTGCCTGTCGGAAGACAGGGTACGAAACAATCTCGCTATTGGATCGAGCAAATCTGGTGGGACTTATACCGACACTCAATATATAATAGTCCAAAAGAAAGGGACTAATCCCCCCGCATCCCGATAATTATCGGGATTAAGCGGGGCTTTCGGGATGTAGTTCGGTACTACCATTCTAAAAACTAAAGCCGCCACAGGCGGAGAACTATTTTAGTTTAAGAATTGGTATTAGATAATACATTCAAATACAAATTCAAAACTTTGAATCATGCTTTGCATCCAAGTAATTAGACTCTAGCCCACTTGCTTATATCCTATCCGCTCTCTGCTTACAAAATCAGCCTGTATTTCTTTATCGCACAAAAGCATATTTAATGCTTCATACACATCTTCAAATTGCTTGTTGTTTTTCTTTTCCAGTTTGGCAATCTTATCTGCTAATTCTTTATAACTTATTGCAAAATGTCGTATCATGACGAATGCCCTAACTATTGATATATTTACCTCAATGGCTTTGTCAGAATTGAGAACAGAACTGAGCATTGCCACGCCATGCACTGTGAATGCAAAAGGTAAATACTTTGGATATCTGCCTCTCCCAGTCTCTATGGTGCTAAAACTGCACCTTAGAGATCCCCACTCATCTTTAGCGAGTTCGAACATAAAATCAGATGAAAATCTGTTGATGTTTACTTTCACGGCTCTTTTCAGCTATTTAGTTTCGGTTTCATACAATTCGGAAAGGTCGAAAACTAACATAACTTTTTGATCTCTGATCTCATAAATTCGTTTTTGAATGATTTATATACTCATACTTATTACAATATTTGTAGATGTGGCAAAATGTATCTTGTTATTTTTACAATTTGTGTCTCCAAACTAGTCGGGTGGAAACACCTGATTACACATGTCGGGTGTTTCCACCCGACAACAAAAACAGGGACAGTTATCGAGGTCATTGTACATTACTCGTTGACAACCTATAAATTCCTATTTGTATTTTCGCATCAAATTAACTTCAATACAGGATATTCATGAAAAAACAATATATAATAGTCTTGGCACTTATATTAATTACGAGCAGTTATTTTATATATAGTTCGGTACAAAATTCTAGTCCCCATCCTATCTATAAATTTGGCGATGTGGTAGACAGTTTAAATGGAGTTTATGTATATTATAATGGAAGGGTGAGCCACACTGGAGAAAGGAATACCACTAAGGATGGATATAATATTGGCTTAAAGTATCAATGTGTTGAATTTGTGAAACGATATTATTACGAGTATTATCGCCATAAAATGCCCGACACTTATGGCAATGCTAGAGATTTTTTTGATGCAAAAGTGAATGATGGTGAATTAAACACTGCACGAAATTTATTACAGTTTTCTAATCACAGTAAATTGAAGCCCAAAGTGGGCGATCTTATTATTTTAGACGGACATTGGGGCAATAAATATGGACATGTAGCTATTGTATGCTCAGTAACCCAGAGCAATATTTCTATTATACAGCAAAACCCGGGCGTGTTTGATAAGTCTCGTGTAGAAATGGAACTCGATTCTGCGAATTCGAAATTTGAAGTGAAGAACTCTATGGTTTTAGGATGGTTGCGGAAGAAGTAACTTTTCGATAAAATTAGTGCTTCATACTTTTAACTGCACTATGGTTAAAAATTGAAACACTAAGAAGCTAAGTTACTTTGAGGTTTTTCTTTGGGTATTATTTGTGGGCAAAATACAAATTCCCACCCTTATTGTTGCAACACCAATGAATTACCATTTTATATCAATAGGTGGGGCAGTGATGCACAATATGGCACTGGCTCTGCACCAACTGGGGCATACCATTACTGGCAGCGACGATGAAATATTTGAACCCGCCAAAAGCAGACTTGCAAATGCCGGTTTATTGCCAAACGAGATTGGTTGGTTCCCTGAAAAAGTAGATGCTAATTTGAATGGCGTGATACTGGGCATGCATGCAAAGGCCAATAATCCTGAACTTTTAAAAGCCAAGGAACTCAATATTCCTATATATTCATTTCCACAATTTATATATGAACATGCCAAAGATAAAACCCGTGTTGTAATTGGCGGCAGTCACGGCAAAACCACGAGCACCGCCATGTTGATGCATGTGCTGCGAGAAACAAAAAGAGATTTTGATTATATGGTCGGCTCGCAGCTTGCGGGTTTTGATACAATGGTGAAATTGAGCAATGCCCCACTCACTATTTTGGAAGGCGATGAATACCTCACTTCACCGCTAGACCTGCGACCCAAGTTCCATTTATATTTTCCACAAATTGCCATGCTTACGGGCATCGCTTGGGATCATATCAATGTATTTCCCACATTTGAAAACTATATAGAACAGTTTGAAATATTTATAAACCAATTGCCCGATGGTGCTCCCCTAGCATATTACGAAGGCGATGAGCACTTGCAAGCATTAGCCGCCAAACACAGAGGGCGTTTGCGATTAATGCCTTATAGAGAGCTGGAAAATCGCCCGACAAATATTGATGGTTATAAAACCATTATACAAACCGCCATTGGCCCAGTGGGGTTGAAAATATTTGGGCAGCACAATTTGCAAAACCTGGCTGGCGTATATTTATTGAGCAAGGAGCTGGGCATTGGAGATTTAGAATTTTACCAGGCTATATCTACTTTTGACGGCACGGCTAAACGTTTGGAGTTACTATATGACAAAGAAAATACTACAGTTTATAGAGATTTTGCACACAGCCCATCCAAACTCAAAGCCACGGTGAATGCGGTGCGAGAGCAGTATATAAATAGGAAGTTGACTGCCTGTTTCGAGTTGCATACCTATAGCAGTTTGAACAAAGATTTCTTGAAAGAATATCAAAACAGCATGGATGTGGCCGATGATCTTATCATATATTATAATGCTCATTCGTTCGAAATAAAAAAAATGGAACCTTTGCAAAAGGCCGAAGTGCAAAACGCATTTGGAACTAAAGCCATTATATTTGACCAAACAGCCGACCTGCAAAATTTCCTCCAACAGCTTGATTATGAAAACCGTGTACTGCTGCTGATGAGTTCGGGTTCGTTTGATGGCATCGCCTTAAATTTTTGGGAGAAATAATTAATATCTTTTACCAATTTTTCATTAACCTTTGCAGTTGATATACTTGTAATAAAAACCATGAAATTTTCTTCGCCGTGGCGAATACAAAGAGCAAAAAAATAAATAAATGAGTAAAAAAATCATAATACAATTCTTAATTTTTGCGGCCATCAGTATTTCAATAGCCTCCATCAACCTTAACCACAGCACCATGAGCGACGCACTTCACCACGAATATATGGATACCACCATAATGCCGGGTAACGATTTTTATCATTATGCAGTGGGGAATTGGATTAAGAACAACCCCGTTCCGGCTAGCGAAAGCCGTTGGGGAAGTTTTAATGAAGTAGAAGAACGAAATAAGAAAATATTGTTGGGTATATTAGAAAGTGCTGCTATATCAAACGCTCCCGAGGGCAGTAACCGCCGCAAGATTGGTGATTTTTATAAGAGTGGAATGGATAGTGAAATTATGGAAAAGCAAGGCATCGAACCTGTGACTCCATACCTTGCTGAAATAAAGAAAATGAAAAATATAGATGACCTCAATAAATTACTCGGCAAATGGCAAAGCCAAGGAAACGGGATGTTGTTTAATTTTTCTGTAGAACAGGATTTGAAAGAAAGTTCGCTCATGATTCCTTACTTCAACCAAGGCGGATTGAGCATGCCTGATAGAGATTATTATTTTAAAGAGGATGAAAAAAGTGCGAAGCTTCGCACTGAATTAGAGAATACAATGGTCTCGATTTTCAAACTCATGGGGGAAGTAGATGCCGATGCGAGACCACATGCACGCACTGTGATGCAAATGGAAACTCGATTGGCAAAAGCCAGTATGGATCGTGTTACTTTACGCGACCCTTATGCCAGCTATCATAAAATGACGCTGCAATCATTCACCAATGAATTATCGAAAAATACCAATTGGTTGGTGATGGCAAAATATTTTGGTTTGCCCAAGGTAGACAGTATTATAGTTGGTCAACCTGATTTTTTTAAAGAGGTTAATACGATGATGACTGAAATTCCAATTCAGGATTGGAAAACATATTTAAAATGGCAGTTGATTCGTGATGCTTCTCCTTATCTCAGCGACAATTTTGCATCGGAGCATTTTCGTTTTTATTCTACCATCATGCGTGGCGTAAAAACGAGAAAGCCCAGAAACGAACGTGTAATGAAAACGGTAGAAGGCTTGATGGGTGAAGCAGTAGGGCAATTATTTGTAGAAAAGAATTTTAAAGTGGAGGCCAAATCACGTATGCTCAAAATGGTTAAAAATCTACAAGATGCATTCCGGGTGCGAATACAAAAACTGGAATGGATGAGCCCTGAAACCAAAGTGAAAGCCACAGAAAAATTGGATAAATTTATGGTAAAAATTGGGTATCCTGATAAGTGGAAAGATTATTCAACCTGCAAAATAAAAAACCAAGCTTTTGTATTAAATGTGATGGAAGCATCAGCTTATGAATATAAAAGAATGATTGCCAAATTTGGCCGCCCAGTGGATAGAACTGAGTGGGGAATGGCTCCTCAAATGGTGAATGCTTATTATAATCCTTCTTTGAACGAAATTGTATTCCCAGCAGGGATATTACAGCCTCCTTTCTTCGACCCCAATGCCGATGATGCTATGGTATATGGTGCTATTGGTGCTGTGATTGGGCACGAGATGACCCATGGTTTCGATGACCAAGGTTGCCAGTTCGACGCGGTGGGGAATTTGAAAATGTGGTGGACCGATGAAGACAAAAAGCGTTTCGATGCAAAAACTGCTATGGTTGTTGCACAATTCGATGCATATACTGTGCTCGACGATGTGCACGTAAATGGCAAATTAACTTTGGGCGAAAACATCGCAGATTTAGGTGGACTTATGATAGCCTTAGAAGCATTCAGAAGTACCGATGAAGGAAAAAGAAATTTAGTAGTACATGGGGTTCCCGCCGATCAAAGATTCTTTTTATCGTGGGCCAATGCTTGGAAGAATAATATAACAGAACCTGCCCTTCGCCAACGCATTATGACCGATCCACACAGCCCGGGAGAGTTCCGCTGCAATGGCCCAATTAGCAATATGGACGATTTTTACAATGCATTTAAAATAAATACCGGAAAGATTTTTAGACCTGTAAACGAACGAGCAAGAATTTGGTAATTGAGTGCTGCAGATGCTTGTGTTTGTTAACTTCAAGCAAATTATATATATAATAAAATGGAAGATTTAAAAGCAACTGTTAAACAAAAATTTATAGAATACCTGGAACTTAAAGGTCAGCGTAAAACTCCTGAGCGTTTTGCCATTTTGGAGGAGATATATTCTAAAAAAGAACACTTCGATGTGGAAAGATTATATGACCAAATGAAAGAGCGAAACTATAGAGTGAGTCGTGCTACAGTATATAATACTTTGGATTTATTATTAGAATGTGGCTTGGTTGCCCGACATCAGTTTGGCGAGAATATGGCAGTATTTGAACAAGCCTATGGATACAAGCAACACGACCACATGATATGTAACCATTGTACTAAAATTTTAGAATTCTGCGACCCGCGTATCCAGCAAATACAAAATATGATAGGCGGAATCCTGAATTTTAATATCACCTCGCATTCTCTCAATTTATATGGAGAACCACAAACCAATAAAAACGGAAAATGTATAAACTGTAACAAGCTAGTACCGAAGAAATAGGAGGAAGGAAGTTAGGAGGAAGGAAGTAGGAATAAGGAGTAAGGGGTAAGGAAGTATAAAGTAGTAAGTATAAAGACAATTTAGCTTAAATAAAAACATGATAATAGTTTCTAATATTGTTTCATTAACCATTAACCCAGTAGCGGCGGGTATCATTTATCATTCAATCATAATTCATTAAATAATTAAATAATTTGTTTCCAACCCTCACTTCCATATTACAATACCTGTTTGGTATTAATATATTATTGCCAGTTCAAACTTTTGGGTTGCTATTGGCTATTTCATTCATTGCTGCTTATTGGGCAATGAGTAAAGAACTGAAACGCAAGGCTGGCCTATTTGCCGACATTCCTACACAAATGGAAATAGGCAAACCTAAAACAAAAATGGATTACCTTATAGCCGTTGTTACTGGGTTTTTATTGGGTTATAAACTTGGGCTCATGTTCACCGACTATGATACTTTTTCCAACAATCCACAAGATGCCATATTATCTTTAAAAGGGAATATATTAGGGGGTGTTATATTAGGTGGCCTGATGACCTATTTTACTTGGAACGAAGATCGACAAAACCGCAAAACACCGCACGAAATCAAAACTATTATATTAAAACCACACCAGCTCATGGGAAGTATAACTGGGCTTGCGGCTATTTGGGGTTTGATCGGTGCCAAACTTTTCGACAATTTAGAAAATCCTGCTTTATTAATCGAAGACCCTATTGGTTCTCTACTTTCATTTAGCGGACTTACTTTTTATGGCGGACTTATCTGTGGGGCAGCAGCAGTATTGTGGTTTGCACGCAAAAAAAATATAAACTTATTACATTTAATTGATTCCTCCGCCCCCGCTTTAATATTGGCTTATGGAGTGGGTCGTATCGGTTGCCAATTGAGTGGCGATGGCGATTGGGGAATTGTGAACACTGCTCCCAAGCCAGCGTGGATGGGTGTATTGCCTGATTGGGTATGGTCGTTCAAATACCCACACAATGTAAATAGCGAGGGCCTACCCATACCTGGTTGTGTGGGGCCGCATTGTAGTGAGCTACCTTTCCCCGTGTTCCCTACGCCCATCTACGAAACCATTATGGCACTTGCTATATTTGGTATACTGTGGATGTTACGCAAACGTATTTCCATACCTGGCATGTTGTTTTCTATATATATGATACTAAATGGTGCCGAGCGATTATTGATAGAACAAATACGCGTAAACGAGCGTTATCACTTGGGCTCATTCAGTTTCACACAAGCCGAATTGATAGCAGTATTGATGATGGCAGCGGGATTAGCTGGTATTGTCATCACCAAAATATGGGCCTCGAAAAAACCCATATTAGAACCTTCCGAAAATTGAGCACCATATTTGTTATGAATAATAATATTCATATATAAAGCATCATGAAAATTAAGATTATCATTATTATATTATATTTTTTCGCAGGAAATATATTTGCCCAACACACCACGGTGGTGGTAGAAAATGATACCATTCTCGTTTCAGAATTGCCCACCTTTACCTACACGGCTAAGATGACTGAGGAACAACGTAGAGCCTATTATCGATTAATTAGCAGGGTGAAATTTGTATTGCCTTATGCGAAAATGGCCGCTTTCCATTTGCAACAAGTAGAGCAAAAACTACAAGCAATTCCTTCCAAAAAAGATAGAAAAAAATTCGTTAAAAAATATTCCAAAGAACTAAAGGAATCATTCCAGAAACAACTTAAAAACTTAACGATTGACGAAGGAAAACTAATGGTGAAACTAGTGAGCAGAGAGACTGGAGCTACTGTTTACGGCATTATGAGCGAATACTATGGTAGTGCCGAAAAATTCTTTTATAATTCCTTTTCCAGTCTATATGGATATGATTTGGATGAAACTTATGACCCCGTAGAAAATTTCCAAATAGAAAAAATAATTCACGATTATAAATTAGAATAATGACTTCACCCCGTTTCAACTTCGACGAACATATAATATATAACAATGCAGGGCTACTCGTGGTGAACAAACCACCCTTTATTCCCAGCCTCGACGAGCGAAATTTCACCACTACCAGTTTATTACAGTTGCTGCGAAAGAAGTTCCCAAGTGTGCAGTTGTGCCATCGCTTAGATCGTGAGACATCGGGTATTATGATAACTGCCACAAGTAATGAAGTATTTAAAAAAGTAAATAAACTTTTCGAAGACAGAGCAATCGCAAAAGAATATCATGCTATAGTAGATGGCGTTAAAAAAATGGAAACCCTAGAAATAAGTTTGCCCATACGCGAAACAAAAAAAGCTACAGTAGTAATTGACCATGCAGGCAAACCTGCTCACACTATATTTAATTCCATAGAATTTTTCAGGCATTTTACTTTGTTATCTTGCAAACCAACTACAGGACGCATGCACCAAATTAGAGTTCACCTTGCCAGCCAAAATACACCCATCACGGGCGATCTATTATATGGAGGCAAATTGCCCATGATGTCGTGGATAAAGCGTAATTATAAGATGGCAAAGTATGCCGAAGAGAAACCTATTTTCGATCGGGTAGCTTTACATGCACGCACGATATCTTTTGAACTTGATGGAGAACATTTATCGTTTGAAGCCCCCTACCCTAAAGACCTAGAAGTATTTTTGAAAATTTTGGGGAGGTATGATACGTTTTAAAATTAATACCGTCATTCTGAGTCCCGTTATTGATAGTGCTAAATTATATATATACCTTTTAAAACGAGATGAAGAATCTGCCCAAATTTGTACTACTCTACAATTATACCAATTCTTAAACTAAAATAGTTCTCCGCCTGTGGCGGATTTGGTTTGTAGCGGAAGTTAAAACATACTTTATAGCAACAGCAGAAGTTTGCCTAATAAAAGCCCCAAAATGTAGCCACTAAAAGTTGATAACTTTGTTAATAAATAAAGCACTTTCAGGTTATTTATGTAGTTAATA
>Ga0163151_10008227_pt1 | contig 11867 bp, 12 predicted proteins | sample OliLakLV19MP5IB2_FD_145596 | JGI IMG/M metagenome (GOLD analysis project Ga0163151, IMG submission 145596) | Freshwater microbial mat bacterial communities from Lake Vanda, McMurdo Dry Valleys, Antarctica - Oligotrophic Lake LV.19.MP5.IB-2 | ecosystem: Environmental > Aquatic > Freshwater >...
GGACGACCTTGTTCAATTAATTAATGTTATAAAGGACAACAAATTAAACCGGATTGACAAAATCATTATTACAGACACGAAATTTATAAAATCAGGTTGGACCAACATTACAAAGTTTAATTTTACTGTTGACAAACTATTCGACATTGAAGCTAAAATGATTGACGAAGGAGAAGAAACTGACTCCTACCTTATCATTGACTAAAAGCACTTGGCATAACAGCGCACAAGCTCAATTTGGGCATCTAAGAAAGATGATTATTTTCGTTTGTTTGTATCTTTATCGTCGGCTGAATGATTCCCGGTCGCCAATCCCAAACTGCGCCTGTGCGCGGAACGTTAGCAGAAACCGTATAATGACATTCACCAACATAAAAAAAGAATAATATGAAAAAAACACTAACAATCTTAACTCTGTGTTTCTCCTTAGTAAGCTATGCACAAGACACGAAAAACTTAGGGCACTTAGGGAAATCTTTTGTAATGAAGCAAAACTATCTTGCACAAAAATGTGATGCAGTTGGCAGTAATCCTACAGCTTCAACAGATGCTCTCGAAAGAACATTTATTGTTATTATTGAAGCGGTGACATCTACTAGCTATGTAATTAGTGTTCCTGAATTTACTGGATCTAAAAGGAAAGATGAACTGAACAAAAAGTTCGTTGGCACTCCAGTAGTAGCAGCAAAAGCCGCTTTAGCAGAAGTTAAAAAAAAAGATGGGACAATAAAAACTCCCGCTCAAGAAGCTCAAGTTGCCCAACAATCGACACAAATATATTTTTTAATACCATTTATTGAATTTGATAAGGTGTGTGAAAAACCAACATCTAATCACAGCTTTACAGTTGGTATTCCTACAATACCTGCAAAACTTAGATTTGGGAATGGTGGCAAAGGCGAAGATGCCAGATACTTTCGCTTTGAAGGAAATCTTAGTCTTGGTCTTTCGGGCGGTTGGAAATATTCCTTTGGTGAAGACGGGAAATACGCAATCAATACTTTATTGGGATTTACAGTAGCATCTGTTTCAGTTGACAGCCTGACTACAAAAGGAAGAGTAAATTCCAACACTTCAGCAGCCTCATTTTCTCCTCACTTCGGCTTTGTGTTTGACGTTCAAAGTTTTCAATTTGGACTTTATACCGGAATTGACTTTCTGTATGGAGAACCAAATAAATATTGGGTTTATAGAAACCAACCTTGGTTAGGAATTGGAATTGGTTACAGTTTATTCAAAACAGATGGGAAGAAGGACAGCAATTAAAAGAAGAACGGCATCTGCTAACAGCACCTACAAGAAATTGGCGGTTCAGTGGTTAAATGAAGCTTTGTGCTTCGTATCAAGTTTTGTGGTGGCAGACAGTTTTCGTCTCCGAAATCGCCAACTTCTTGTAGCTGCAAACCGTTAGGCACAATTTTATGAAGACGACAATAACGATAATATTTATACTCATTTCGACACTGACTTTTGGACAGACAAAAGAAAAGTATCGAAAATACTTCGATTCATTGATGGCAATTGGTCATTATGACGAACTAATTAGTTTTTTTGACAAGGAACTAAAAAAATACCCCCAAAGCGAAGATATTTTAAGAAGCCTTGGTTATGTTTACATCGCCAAAAACAACCTTGACCTTGGTGAAAAATACTATTCTGAAGCTTTGGTTGTAAATCCAAAATGTGCAAGATGTTACTTAAACATAGGAAGAGTTTATTCATTAAAGGGCGACAACAAAAAAGCTCTCGAATATTTTGACAAAGGTATAAATACGGACCCTAAAGACGCACTTCTATACTCCACTCGGGCAAGACTAAAAGAAATGCTTGGCGACAAGTTTGGGGCTTTACTCGACCACAACAAAGCAATTGAAATGGACCCAAATAATTTTGACTACTTTGTTCAAAGAGGTCTTTATAACGCCAATTTAGGCTATCAATCTTTGGCAATTTCCGACTTAACAAAAGCAATTGAACTATCCCCTGAAAACTATTACCCCTACTTTCAACGGTCAAGTATTTATTATAGTCAAAAAAGACTTGAAGATGCGTTGAAAGATATAAATAAAGCTATTGAACTTGACAGTAATCAATTCTCCCTTTACACGGGAAGAGGTGCAATATTTGATGTGATGCAAGAATATCAAAAAGCTATAAATGATTACAACAAAGCTATTTCATTAAACCAAAACGACTTTTTACCTTACTTAAATAGAGCATCATCATTCTATAAATTGGAAGACCTTGATGCTTCATGTTCAGATTATCTTATTTTAAGATCATTAATTCAAAGTGGTAAAATTAGTGACCAAGCTGCAATAACAGAAATTAATGGCGCTATCCAAGACATTTGCGATTCTTCAAAGCCCAGCTACTTTTATCAAAGAGGCGTTGGATATTATAATTTAAAAGAATATCAAAAAGCTATTGATAAATACACGGAAGGGCTTAAACACTTTCCAGACAATGCAATGATGCTATCTTTTAAAGGAAATGCTTACTTAGCTTTAAATCAATATGAACAGGCAATTGAAAATTATAACCTGTCCTTAAAATACAAAGAGAATATTTTAGCAGAAATAAAATTAAACCCAAGATTTGCAGACGCATCAACTGAAAAGATAACAAGTTTCTATAATGGTTCGTTAGCTTCAACATATTTTAGTATTTCAGAATGTAAACTTAATTTAGGTCTTTACGAAGAAGCTTTAACACAAATAAATAAAGCAATAGAATTAGCTCCTGACATTAAAGAGTTTAACAAAGAGGCGTATTACAATATGAGAGGACATATTAACCTGACAAGCGGAAAATATGAAATTGCTATTAATGACTTTAATAAAAGTATTCAACTAAATAAGAGCTTCCCATTAGCATACGTGAATCGAGCAATTGCCAAAGTGAGTTTAGCTGAAAAGGTAAAAATCAGTTCTTATTCTCTTTATGGTAATTTCAATAATCAACCAATGAGTGTGAATTGGAATTCACCTACCAAATCTTCTTTAAAAAAATCAGAATCAAATATTTTATCAGCTCTGGCCGACTGCAATACCGCAATTGAAATTGACAATAAACTTGGTTTTGCTTATTACATTCGTGGACAAATAAAACAAATGTTAATTTATGGGGACTATTGTATAGACCTACTTACCGCAAAAGAGCTAGGTCTGACAGTAGAAGCAGAACTATTGAGAAACTGTGGCAAGTAAACGAACAGATATAAAAACTGTGCCTAACAGCACCTACCCAAAAGGCGGGGTTTCGTGCTTCGCAGACACATTTGTGCAAGCCGAAAGTTCAGTTCTCCGAATGAAGTTTAGTGGTAAAAATCCCGCCCTTCGGGTAGCTGCAAACCGTTACCTGTAATGCTATGAAACCGATAAACCTAAATATTTGACAAACAATTTAAAAAAAATAGACATGCAAAGAAAAATCTTATTGACCATCTTAATGGTAATTAGCTTGACCATTGTAAAAGCTCAAACTGCTGCGACACTTGTTGTCGGAGCAAAAGCCCTTGACGAAACAGTTAATAATGCTCTGACAAAAGCAGACAATATTTTATCTGACCAACAGCGAACATTATACATGAATCTGGCAAATTATACAGCATATTTAACTGGAAGCTTGAAGTATCTAAGTGATGACCTTGATAGAAAGTTAACTCAAAAAGAATTAGCAATTTTGAATGATATTAATGCTATTCAAGCTAAATTAAATCAGCCAATTGAAGAGTTGGCTACAAAATTTGAAGATGTTGCTGCAATAATTGAAAGTTCATCCGCAAGATTAATAGGTTCTGACAAATTCCCGTCACCGTTATTCTATAAGGTCCCATTAATTACGACAGTACAAAATAAAAATATCTTAATTGATATTAAAGGTGTTCGCCTGAATAATCCTAAAAACTACATTTTATTTAAAGGTAAGTCTATTCCCGTTGCTTCAATAAGCAGTGACAAGCTAATATCTTTTTCAATTCCTCTTACAGAATTAGATTTATTTAATCCTGACACCTTAAATGTTTTTAAGCTCTTTTTGTTTAAAAAACAATTTATCGGAAAAGACAAACAATATGAATACACTCCAAGATTTATTGTTGTACCTAACCACATTGGAACAGTAAAAGTGTTTTATAAAGTTAGTTACCAAGAAAAGCAAGAGAGTAATGGAAAGTCAGATGATGTTTCAGCAACCTCCGGCAGTAATAATGAAAGAGAAGTTCACAAACAATTTAATATCAGAAATTCATCAGCTGATGGCTGGAAAATAGATAGAGCATCTGTCAAATGTAGAAAAAGCTCAGGGAACGGTGACAGCCATGGATATGGTGGGCCATATCAAAACACAATGACAGATATTTCATTTGTTGCAAAAGCATACGCTACAGATGGACGTGCGGTTTGTACTTGTACTTGGAATGAATATAGATATGTGACCAAAGATTCTATTCAAACTTCAGAAACAAAAATTGATTTCAACAAGCAAGAAATAATCGCATTGCCAGACAATCTACTTAGCTTATTCAAAACTGAAGTAACTTATTATGACAATACTGTTTATAAGTCGTCAAAAAGTTATTTTAAAAACAATTATATTGAGTTTGATTTTAGACAACTTGAAAAATTATATGAGGTGAAATTTACTAAAAATTAAATATGAAAATTGACACGAGTATGTTAATACAAAGGACAGCACTACAGGTAACAGCACCTACCCAAAAGGCGGGGTTTCGTGCTTCGCAGACACATTTGTGCAAGCCGAAAGTTCAGTTCTCCGAATGAAGTTTTGTGGTGAAAATCCCGCCCTTCGGGTAGCTGCAAACCGTTACCGGAAACCCTATGACGACCGTGCAAACATCAAACTGACAGACATGAAACGAACATTTTTGAACGCTCTAACTGACCGACTGACCGCCAACCCCACCAGCCAACGCAAAGAAGTTTTATTTTTTGCCACCGCACATTTTTTGTTTTTGAATTTTTTGGCAACCGCACAAGTGGCACATTTTGTTTTGCAGCATCCGCACAAGCCGACCCAAAGGCAAAACAAAAAGAGCCACTTCTTCCAACGCTTTGGTTCAACGAACTGCTTACCAAAATTTCCCCGATATTCAGCCACGACAAATAATAACTATTAAACATCACTAAACATGAATCAAGATAAATCCACATTTTTCAAATCCGCATTTAAGACAGTTTACTTCGCTGTCTTTTTAGTAGCGACTGTAAGAGTAGTTTGGCAAGCCAAATATTTTTCCGTAAACACGACTGACGCTTGGGATACTATAATCTTCAATATTCTAAATATTGCCTTCCTTGTATTAATTGGCTTTCATACAATTAGACTTTATTTTACTCTTGAGATGTTAGATGAAGAAAAATACTTGTTTGAAAACTTTTTTTTAAACGCCAATGGATTCCAAAGAATATTAGAATTATTCCTTAGGTGGGGTATCATTGGTGTCGTCAGTTACAAATTCATAGACTGGACAGGTGGAGAAGATATTCAAACCTACTTATTGATTCTCTACGGACTACTTTTTCTCTGGGGATTACTTGTTCTTACCTTTAATCCCTCCATGAGTTATCTACGAATTTCAATACCTGGACTTATTTTGGCAGCATTTCTTTTCCTTATGGGAAACAATACAAATTCAGTTGCAGGATGGTCAATTGTTATTTTTGCAGGCTCTTTTGTAATTGCCTATGATTTACGATCTGACATTAAGAAAAATTGGACAATACATTACAAAATTTATATTTCAATGGCACTTGCAGAATTCACAGAAACAATAACTTCTAAAAAGGACGATACCACAAAAAATAAGAAATGAGCATTAACAGTTTTATAGAAGCAGCAAACAAAAAATTGGTTAAAGACTATCAACGCATACCCATTTTTGACATTAACTATGTTGGTAAATGGAGTTCTAATCTCCGTCACTCTTTTGTGAAGAATCTCTATCATGCAAGAGGACATTTTGATAGACAATTATTTCAGCGGGCTGCACTTTGCAGCAAAAGCAAGTATGACAAGCTGAAAAAATTGGAAGATATGTGTGATGAACTTGGAATTGAGTTTAATGGCAAAGATGGCATTCGTGGGCTGTTAACAGGACAGATTACAAAGGTAAAAATTATGAAATCGCATGAGCAACTCTTCATTGACTTTACCGAAGATGTTGGATGCTCAATTAAAGAAGAGATTTCAAGTTACAAGCAACCTGAGTATCTTTCAGATTACAATCAAGCGTTGGTTAAGCTATTGACAAATGATGATGAGTTGACAAGGGAAGTTGCATTTTCTGCGTATGAATTTCTTGACAATGTTGATTACAACTGTCTTTATAGTGTTGCAGTTGCTTTAGGTGCAAGCAAAAAAGGGCTGATATTTTTTGATGTTCATCGTCATTCTAATCATTTTGAAAAAACAGAAAAAACTTTAAAGAAGTTTTGGAAACAAAACGAAAAGAAATGTATTGATACTTTTAATGAAATATTTCAAATACAAACAATAATGTGGTCAAACTTGTCATTAAACATTTTAAAAAATGAAAACTAAATCAATAACAGCGGCACTCTTGCTATTTGTAAGTTTATTAATCTTCAACTCATGTAATAACACAGTTGACAACTCAAAAAGCGAATCTACTTTTGAGAAAATCAAAAGAGAAAAAGTAATGAATGTCGGATATGTGGTTTATGCACCTATTGTGAAAAAAGACCCCAATTCGGGTCAGGTGTCAGGACACTTCGTTGACGCAATGAAATATATCGCTGATGAAATGGGGGTGAAAGTAATTTTCCATGAAGCTGATTGGTCAACTTTTTCAGCAGGATTGCAAAGCAAAAGATACGATGTATGTATTGCCCCAACATACTCAACTATAAAACGCTCTTTGGCAGTTTCTTTTACCGAACCGATAATTTATATCGGCAGTAGTGCTATAATCAAAAAATCTGATGTTGCTAAATTCAAAAGTTTATCCGACTTAAATAAAAAAGAAGTAACGATTGCTGTTGTTCAAGGAGAAGGTAATCATGAATTTGCTAAAAGAGAATTGCCAAATGCAACGCTTAAAGTATTGTCAACAAGTAACATGGTTCTCCCTATGGTTGAAGTTGCATCTAAAAATGCTGACGTTGCTTTAACTGATTATTATACCGCGAAAAAATTTATTGAAACCAATTCAAATCTGACTATAATTTCTCAAGAACCTTTTGAAGTATTGCCAATAGGATGGTCAGTAAGGAATGATGACATAGAATTAATCAATTTCTTGAATAATGCAATTCAATATCTTGAATCAACAGGCAAGATGGAAAAGTGGGAAGCCCAATACGATGCTCACTGGATAAAACAAAAAATTGAATACACCACAAAATAATAATGGGAAACTATAATTGGGACTGGTCAATAGTAAGTATTTACTGGAAAGCGTTTGGTTCTGGAATACTTAATTCATTATTCATTAGTGCTTCCGCCATAATTATTGGGAGTATTTTAGGTTTCATTTTGCTCTACTTTATGGTTTTCCCTAAATACAAAATTTTAAAAATTTGTTTGGGTTGGACAGTGGAAATACTATTGGCAATTCCACTACTTGTTTTGCTTGTGTGGATTTACTACTGCATGCCGATTTTATTCAACATAAAAATATCTGCACTTCAAACTTGTATAATAGCAATGAGCATCAACCTTGCTCCATTCGTTTCTGAAACATTAAGAGCGGGTTTAGATTCAATTCCAAAGGGATACACAGAAGCTGGGATTGCATTAGGTATTCCCAAAAGGAAAATTGTCAGGAATATCCTTATACCGCAAGTTTTTTCCGAAATGCTACCTGCCTTAATAACCCAATACATTACTTTGTTCAAACTCAGTTCACTTGCTTCTGTTATTGCAGTCAACGAAATTCTACATACTGCCAACAACATTATTTCGGAAACCTATAGACCATTAGAAGTATTCACAGTGGTTGCACTTATATACATCGTAATAGTTATTCCTATTTCCAAACTAAGCAGACAATTTGAAATCAAAGATGGACTTACGAAAAAATGAAATAGGGAAAATTGTTGGGGCTAATCTTTTTAAGTCCTTTAATACTACACCAGTATTAGAGGATTGCAGTTTTTCAATTCGTTTAGGTGAGATTACAACCATAATTGGAAGAAGCGGTTGCGGAAAGACAACTTTACTAAAGTGTATTAACGGAATTGAAACTATTGATTCAGGACAATTATTTATTGAGACACAAAAAGGTAATATTCCTTTCACTGAGAAAAAATACAAGTCAAACTTCGGACTTGTTTTGCAAGGAGGTTTTTTGTGGAGAAGGAAAACCATATTGGAAAACATTACAATAGCACCACTGCTATTGAAGCATCCAAAATCAGAAACGATTGATAAAGCGATTTCTCTTTTGAAGAAATTTGGAATTGAGAATAAAAAGAATCAGTATCCAGAAAATTTATCGGGAGGAGAACAACAAAGAGCTGCGATTGCCCGAGCTTTAATTATGGAGCCGAAAATTCTACTGTTAGACGAAATCACATTTTCTCTTGACCCATTTAATAAACTGGATGTATTAGATACCATTCTCAAAATAAAAGATGAAGGCTTTACAGTCATTTTGGTATCGCATGACATTTCATTCTCAAAAAAGGTTTCAGACAGTATTCTTTACATGAACGAAGGGAAAATACTTGAAAGTATTTCAAAAAATAATTTTGAAAACTCAAACGGTTTTGGACACGATTTTTTGAGCTTGGGTGTTTGATTAAATTCTGGCTTCCTGATGCACAAAAAACTTTAATTTTTATTAGAATGGCAACAAAAAGTTTAACCGAGGAAATACATGATTGGATTGGAGGATTAGAATATTGGGAACAATGTTTAGCAATCAAAATTTTAAGCAAGCAAGCAATCACAGACAGTGATTTAAAACTTGCTTACAAATATTTTTTAGAAGACAATGGACTTGCAGAAAAGAAAACGGCACAGCCAAAAATTAAAATAGCAACAACTTCAAGTGCTGCAAGTGCAGAAGATTTTTTATTGAGGGAGATAAAAGGAATCAAAGGAGTAAATGCTTTGAAAGACGAACAAAGCATTCCTATTTCAGAAAACTTATCAATCTTATATGGAGACAACGGTGTAGGGAAAAGTGGCTACATAAGAATTTTAAACAATGCTTTTTTATCAAGAGGAGATAAAAGTTTACACAACAATATTTATTCAACTGTAAAACCCAAAGAAAAAAGTTGTGTATTCAAGTTTCAAGATTCTACCAACGAGTATGAATTAAAATATCCTGTTGATGCCGAAAGCTATGAATTTAGTTGTTACTCGGTGTTTGATACTTTTAGTATCACAGCACATTTAACTGCTGAAAACATTATTCAGTTTCTACCAAACGGATTAGAATTCTTTGATGCTTTTTCCAGTGCAGTTACAAAGGTTCAGGGTTTACTTGAAAATGACATTCACAGCAATTCACCTGCAAATGATTTTACTGACTTCTTTGATAATGACACGACCGTAAGAAAACTTATTGAAAGTTTAAGCGGCTCATCTGATTTTAAAGGCATTCAAGAAAAATCAAAAGTAACTCCCGCAGAATTAGCAAAACTTGTTACACTTGAAAAGAGTTTGATTGACTTAAAAAAAGTTGATGTTACAAAAAAGGTAAAGGGCTTAAGAAAAATCCAAGAGCAATTAGGAGAACTAAAGGAAGAATTTGAAAATCTTAATCAATATTTTTCTGATGCGGAGATTGGTAAATTGAAAAAATTAATCCGTGACTACTTGCACAATAAACAATTATCAGCAAGCGAAGGATTAGCACAATTCCAAACTGAAAACATTGGAAGTATTGGAAGTGATGAATGGAAAGATTTATTAGTTGCTGCAAAAACATTTGCCGTGATTCAATACGATGATGAAGATTTATATCCAGCCGACAAAGATTTTTGTTTACTCTGTCATCAGCCTTTGAGCAAAGAAGCCAAACAACTTATTGAAGCGTATTGGAAATTCTTAACGAGCAATGCAGAAAAAAACTTACAGCAAGTTGTAGATGAAATAAGTGAGCAACAAACCGACTTGACTGAATTGGACACAAAAGTATTGACTGATGATTCAGTTTTGACCGAATGGCTTACTGAAAATTCAGAGGGCAATTTGAAAATTTGGAATGCACAAATAAAATCTGTTGAGGTTTTGAGAAAGCAGCTTGTAGCTTCTTTAAAAACTAAGAAATGGAATGATGAAATTGCCGCAAAGCAAATTTCGTTAAGAGCATTTCCTTTAATTGAAAAATCTATTCAAGACAAAATTGCAAGTTTCAATGAAGCAGAAATAAATAGAAAAATAAAAGTTACTGAAAAGGAAATTCAAGAATTAAAAGACAGGAAAAAGCTTGCGACACTTCTTACAAAGATTTCGGAGTATATCAATAAACGAAAGTGGGCTGCAAAAGCAAACACAAAGAGATTCAACACAAGAAAAATTACGGAGCAACAAAAGCATTTGTTCTCAAAATTTGTTACTGACGAATATGTTAGAATCTTCAATCTTGAATGCGAAAAATTAGATGCTCAGTTTGGAATAAATATTTCGCAACGGGCATCAAAAGGAAAAACTTTAAAGCATCTTGTTTTAGAAGGATTGACACCAAGTCAAGTTTTGAGTGAAGGTGAACAGCGTGCAATCTCATTAGCAGATTTTCTAACGGAAGCACAAATGGGAACCAAGAACAAGGGAATTATTTTTGACGACCCAGTTAATTCACTTGACCATATAAGAAGGCAAACAATCGCTGAACGACTTATAGCCGAATCTAAAGTTCGGCAGGTAATTGTTTTCACTCACGACATTACTTTTTTGCTTGCACTTCAAACTTTAGCAGAAGAACAAACAGTTGATTGCGTTGTAACAACTATCAGAAAAATTGGAAAGACATCAGGAGTAATAAGTAATTCTTTGCCTTGGATTGCAGCCAATGTAAAAGAGAGAGTGAAGAAATTAAACGAAGCAATTCCGAATTTAAAAAAGTTGGAAATAGGAACAGACCCTGACCTTTATTCAGAAGAAGCAAAAAAATGGTGTGGCTTGTTACGGGAAACTTGGGAACGAAGCATTGAAGAATTATTATTTAATGATGCCATTCAAAGATTCTCTCCAGGGATTCAGACAAAGAGAATTGAGAAAATGAAATTCACTCCTGACTTGTATAATGAAATTGAAAAAGGAATGGCTGGCTGTTCTAATTGGGTGCATGACCAAGCAAGAGCAATAAATAATCCTACACCCAAAGTAGTTAAGTTGGAAACCTTTCTCTCAGCGTTTAATGATTTTGTAAAAAAGTTTAGATAGAAATGAGCCAAAGCCCTCACACAAAAAATACACTCTTGCAAGCCGCTACAAGCCAGCTCACGAAGCAAAGCTTGCAAGAGAGTATTTTTTCTTCCACCCAAGAAAAATTAAAAAACAAAAAAACCCCTCCCTTCAAAAAAATAAAACTTCTTTACACCGCAACATGCAAACTCAGACCGGCACAGCGTTGCATGTAAATCGCATCGGACAAAGTGCTTTAAAATTTGACACTTCACCACTTCGGACAGACAGAAGGGCATCCGGTAACAGCGGGTTTAAGAAATTGGGGGTTCAGTGGTTAAAAGAACATTCTACCTCGCATCAACATTTGTGGTGGCTTGACAGTTTTGTGCTCCGAAATCCCCAACTTCTTAAACCCGCAAAACGTTATGCCCAATGCTTTAACGACACTATCTAAAAAATGATTGCAGACAAAAGACAAATATTTTTTGACCACTTTCCCGGACTTTATGGAGTTGACGAAG
>Ga0163151_10008229_pt1 | contig 11865 bp, 9 predicted proteins | sample OliLakLV19MP5IB2_FD_145596 | JGI IMG/M metagenome (GOLD analysis project Ga0163151, IMG submission 145596) | Freshwater microbial mat bacterial communities from Lake Vanda, McMurdo Dry Valleys, Antarctica - Oligotrophic Lake LV.19.MP5.IB-2 | ecosystem: Environmental > Aquatic > Freshwater > Lake...
GGCTCAGGTCTTCGGCAAACGTCATCTCGTGGCCGATCGACTTCGCTTCGCGCTCGGGCTCCACGTCGCGCGCATCGAGGCCGTTGGCCAGCACGAACAAGTGCTCGCCGAGGTTCTGCCCGAACGCCGCGACCAGCTGCGCCTCGCTGCGCGACTGCACGTCAGCGATCGTGCGCAGGCCCGCGCGTTCGAGATGCACCTGCGTCGCCGGCCCCACACCCCACAACCGCGACACCGGCAGCGGCGCGAGGAACGCGCGCTCCTGCCCCGGCGGCACCACCACCAACGCATCGGGCTTGCGCAGGTCACTGGCGACCTTGGCGACGTACTTCGACGTCGCGACGCCGACCGACACGTTGAGCTGCGTCTTCGCCTTCACTTCCTGCTTGATGCGCCGGCCGATCGTCTCGCCGTCGCCGAACAGCGCGCGGCTGCCCGTGACGTCGAGGAACGCTTCGTCGAGCGACAGCGGTTCGACCTGATCGGTGAACGTCGCGAACACCTCGCGCACCTGCGCACCGACCGCCGCGTACACCTCCATGCGCGGCGCAATGAAGATGCCCTGCGGACACAGCTGCTTGGCGCGCACACCCGGCATCGCCGAGTGCACGCCGAACTTGCGCGCTTCGTAGCTGCAGGTGCTGACGACCTGCCGCGGCCCCGCGCCGCCGACGATCACCGGCTTGCCGCGCAGTTCGGGCCGATCGCGCTGCTCGATGGCCGCGTAGAACGCGTCCATGTCGGCGTGCAGGATCGTGCGCGGCGCGGTCACGCCGCCAAGGCTACGCGGCCCGCCCGGAGGCTAAAACCACTCGGGGATCATCTCGGGGTCGAGCCCCATCGCCTGCAGGATCAGCGACTGCACGTACGCGGGGTCGATCGAGAACTCCTTCAGCGTCTCGTAGCACGAGCCGGCCTTGACCGACAGCACGGCGAGCGCGAGGTGTTCCGGCTCGATCTTCTTGCTGCCGAGCTGCAGCGCGGCGTCCTTGGCGCGATCGAACACCGTCTTGACGTGGCGATTCCACGGCCCGTTGGGCACCGGCGATTCGCGCGGCAGCGTCTTCACGTAGCCGGCGAACATCTCGGGGTCGACGTTGAGGTCCTGGAACAGGTGGTGCAGGCAGACGCTGCGATCGACCGACAGGCCATAGATGATGTGGCCCGTGGCAACGGACTCGTCACCGAGCGTCTTGGCCAGCTCTTCGGCCTTCTTGACGGCCAGAACGGTCTTTTCGGCGAAGTCCTCGAACATAGGGGGGCAGGAATCTAGCGAGCGGCGGGGAGAGGCGCCATGGCGGTGGCCGGTTCTTCGCGGAAGTAGCATGGCCCGCATGCGCCGCCTCGTCAGGCGCTTCGGCCTGGTCAGCTTCGCGTTCCCGCGCTCGGCGGTGGTCTTCGACGGCGCGCTACCGGCGCATCGCGAGCCGATGTTCACGGCGCTGCTTCGCCTGTTCGAACCGGCGCTGCTCGTCCGCGGTCTGCGGCTGCACGGGCGCCAGCGGCCGCGGCTTCTTCGTCGCCGGATCGAGCGACACGAACGTCAGGTAGGCCGAGGCGACGTGCTTGCGCGCGCCAGTGAGGCGGTCCTCCTGCCAGACCTTGACGCCGACCTCCATCGACGTGCGCCCGGTGAAGTTCACCGACGCGAGCAGCACGACGACCACGCCCACGGGCACCGGGCAGTGGAAGTCGATCTGGTCGGCGCTGGCCGTCACGACCGGCGTGCGCGCGTGGCGGCCGGCGGCCACCGCGGCGCAGATGTCGATCCACTGCATGATGCGGCCACCCATCGCGTTGCCGAGCGGGTTGGCGTCGTTGGGGAACACGATCTCCGTCATCTCGACCTTGCTGTCAGCAACGGGGCGCGGGGAAGGCAAGGGCGCGGGTTCGCTCATCGACGGGCACGATGACGCACGATGGTTCCGCGCGCAAGTTGCGCCCAATCCGGAGCCATGTCGAAACCCTGGGAGGCCGATGTTTTCTGGCTTGGCGGGCGCCCGTCATTTTGTAGCGAAGCGGCCGGCCCCAATTACTTTCGCTCCTACCGCGGCACCGCCTTCCCACCATTCTTCCCACCATCGCGCCGCGCATCCGCGTCGACTGCGACCGGCTTCAACTGCACGTCCGCCTTCGCCTCGAACAACTTCGCCACGCCACGCGCGAGCGACCACACGCCGAGGTCCTGTTCGGTGTCCTGGAACGGCACCCGCCGGCTGAACCGGCCCTGCTCGGTCGCATGCCCGAGCCAGCGACCGCTCGCATCCTCGATGCGGTAGTAGGGAACGGGTCCCTCGGGGTCGCGGATCTCGAGGTGGATCAGCACGCCGAGCAGCTGCGCACCGTCGAACACCTGCCAGCGCGCCAGTTCGACGACGGGCCGCGGTGCGTGGGGAGGCTGTGGCTCGGGGGGGCTCGTGCAGGCCGGCAGCCAGAGCATGCTGAGCAGGAACGTCGCAGTCGGGATTCTCATCAGTGGCGCGACCGAGGTTCTAGCCGCAGAATGCTCCGCCCGCCATCGTGCGGGGCACGCCGAAAACCATGGTGTCGATGAAAGGCATCCAACTCACCGCCCCCGGCAAGTACCGATTGGCCACCGACCTGCCGGTCCCCGAACCGGGACCGAAGGAAGTGCGCCTGCGCGTCGCCGCCTCGGGCATCTGCGGCACCGACGTGCACATCTGCAGCGGCGACCCGTCGATGAACGGGTTGATCGCGCCGCCGGTGACGCTCGGCCACGAGTTCTGCGGCTACGTCGACAAACTCGGGGCCGGCGTCGATGCCAAGAAGCTGCCGCTCGGCACCTACGTCAGCGCCGAGATGCACGAGGCCTGCGGTGAATGTCCAGCCTGCCGCGGCGGTGCGTTCCACGCCTGCTCGACGGCACGCATCAGGGGCATCAACCTGAACGGCGCGTTCGCCGAGTTCGTCGTCGTCTCGGCGGGCAACGTCGTCAAGCTGCCGAAGGACCTGCCGATCCAGGTGGCGGCGATCCTCGACCCGCTCGGCAACGCCGTGCACACGACGCTCAAGGTGCCCGTGAAGGACCGCACCGTGGCGATCGTCGGTTTCGGTCCGATCGGCGCGATGTGCGGCGAGATCGCGACGTTCGTCGGCGCGAGCCACGTGTTCGTGCTCGATGTCGCCGACCTGGCGCTGGCGCGCGCGAGGGAGTGGGTCGCGCGAAGGGGCCTGAAGGACCGCGTCACCGTCGTCGATGCGCGCAACAAGCCGGTCGAGACGGTCGTCGACGCGACCAAGGGCGGCGTCGACGTGTCGCTCGAGATCTCCGGCCACCCGGCCGGCATCAACAACGCGATTGCGATGACGCGCGCGGCTGGCGACGTCGTCAACCTCGGCCTGCCGAAGGGCGACAACGTCACGATCGAGAAGTTCAGCAAGAACTTCGTGTTCAAGGGCCTGACGATGCACGCGGTGATCGGCCGCGAGATGTTCCGCACGTGGGAGCAGATGCTCGACCTGCTGCAGCAGGGCATGGACATCTCGCACTTCGTGACCGCCGAGATGGCTCTCGAACAGTTCGGCACCGGCCTCGATCGCTTCGGCAAGGGGCTCGAACAGAAGGTCGTGCTGTATCCCAACCGGTTGAACTGAGACGCGCCGAGATCCACCGATGTTCGAACAAGACCGCGCCCGCTTCCGCAGCGAACTCGAAGAGATCCGCACCGCCGGCCTCTGGAAAGAAGAACGCGTGATCCAGAGCCCGCAAGGCGCCCTGATCACCGTCAGTGGCAGGCAGGTGCTGTGCCTGTGCGCCAACAACTACCTCGGCCTCGCCAACGATCCGGATCTGCGCACGGCGGCGAAGGCGATGATCGACTCGCATGGCCTCGGCCTCGCGAGCGTGCGCTTCATCTGTGGCACGCAGGACGCGCACAAGCTGCTCGAGAAGAAGGTCTCGGCCTTCCTCGGCACCGAGGACACGATCCTCTACAGCTCGTGCTTCGACGCCAACGGCGGCCTGTTCGAGACCCTGATGGGCGAGACCGACGCGATCATCAGCGACAGCCTCAACCACGCATCGATCATCGACGGCATCCGGCTCAGCAAGGCGCAGCGCTTCCGCTACCAGAACGGCGACATGCAGGAGCTCGAGCAGCACCTGAAGGACAGCCACGCAGCGCGCAGCCGCATGATCGTCACCGACGGCGTGTTCTCGATGGACGGCTTCGTCGCCAAGCTGCCCGAGATCTGCGACCTCGCCGAGAAGTACCAGGCGATGGTGATGGTCGATGACAGCCACGCGACCGGCTTCTTCGGCCCGACCGGCCGCGGCACGCCCGAGTACCACCGCGTGCAGAAGCGCATCGACGTGATGACCAGCACGCTCGGCAAGGCGCTCGGCGGTGCGGCCGGCGGCTTCACCACCGGCAAGAAGGAGATCATCGACCTGCTGCGCAACCGCAGCCGTCCCTACCTGTTCTCGAACACGCTCGCGCCCGCGATCGTCGGCAGCACGATCGCCTGCCTCGACAAGCTGTCGAGCACGACCGCGCTGCGCGACAAGCTCGCGAAGAACACGAAGTTCTTCCGCGAGGCGATGGCCAAAGCAGGGTTCCAGATCGTGCCAGGCGAACACCCGATCTGCCCGATCATGCTCGGCGACGCGAAGCTCGCCGTCGAGATGGCCAAGCTCATGCTGCAGGAAGGCGTCTACGTGATCGGCTTCTGCTTCCCGGTCGTGCCGAAGGGCAAGGCCCGCATCCGCGTGCAGATCAGCGCCGCGCACGAGATCCCGCAGCTCGAGACGGCGGTCGCCGCGTTTGCCAAGGTCGGCCGCCAGCTCTCGGTCATCTCGTGAAGACCGACCTCGACAAGCTGCGCCTGTCGGGCCGCATCTCGGCGACGGCGCTGGCACATGGCCGCAAGATGATCGTGCCGGGCGCCCGCCTCGAGGACATCCAGCGCGAGGTCGAGCGGATGATCCGCGAGATGGGCGGTTCGCCGGCGTTTCCCGCCCAGTCATCGCGCAACCACGTCGCCGCGCACTACTGCTCGCCGCCCGGCGACCAGACGACCGTGCAGGCTGGCGACATCGTCAAGCTCGATTGCGGCACCCAGGTCGACGGTTACGTGACCGACAACGCCACCACCGTCGACCTGCGCGACGGCGAGAACTCGCTGCTCTGCGCGGCGAGCAAGATGGCACTCGAGAACGCGATCGCGGTGATGGGGCCTGGCGTGTCGTTGACCGAGGTCGGTCGCCAGGTCGAGACGACGATCCACTCGCTCGGCTTCAAGCCGGTGCGCAACCTGTGCGGCCACGGCGTCGCGCGCTACACGATCCACTGCGCCCCGTCGGTGCCGAACTACGCCGACACGAGTGCTGGCCGGCTCAAGGCGAACATGACGATCGCGTGCGAGCCGTTCGCGAGCGACGGCAAGGGCATGATCGAGGTCGACGGCAAGGCCGAGGTGTTCATGCTGAAGCGCGAAGCGAAGCCGAGGGACAACCTGCCCGCCGAACTGCTGAAGGCGATGGCAGCGAGTGAGGGGCTGCCGTTCGCGCGCCGCGACCTGGTGCGCTGGCTCGGTGCACTGGCCAAGGCCGAGGACAGCCTCAAGCTGCTCAAGAAGAAGGACCTGCTCGACGAGTACCCGCCGCTGTGCGAACGGCCCGGCGTGCGCATCGCCCAGTTCGAACACACGATCTTCATCGGCGAGTCGGGCGCCGAGGTGATGACCCGGCCGCCCGAGTGACCGGACCGATGCGGATCGGCATCGACGCGCGCGAAGCATTCCGGCCCGAGCCGCGCGGCATCGGCCTCTACGTGCGCCACCTCGTGCGCGAGCTCGGCACGCTCGCCCAAGGTGACGAACTGCGGCTCTACCACCAGCTCACGTTGCCAGCCGGTTCGTTCGCGCTGCCGGGCAACGCGCGCGCAGTGCACACCGATCTGCCGGGCGGGCGCTTGCACCTGTGGGAACGGCTGCAGATGCCGTGGCGCATCCGACGCGACCGCCTCGACGTCTACCACGGCACCTACAACACGCTGCCGCCGCGCTGGCGTCTGTGGCGCGGCCCGCCGATGGTCGTGTCGCTGCACGACGTGATCGTCACGTACTGGCCCGACGACCTGGACGATCCGTTCGTGCGCTACGCGCGCGCCGTCACGCCGCGCGTCGTGCGCGACGCCGCGGCGATCCTCACCGTCAGCGAATGGAGCCGTCGCGATATCTGCGAACGCTTCGGCTGCGACCCGGCCAAGGTGTTGCTGAGCCTCAATGGCCTCCATCCCGACATCCTGGCCGGTGCGGGCCCGGGTGCTGGCGCGGCAGCACGTGCGCGCCACGCCGACGGCCGGCCGTACCTGTTCGCGATCGGCGCGTCCCTCGAACGCAAGAACACGGGCCGCCTGATCGAAGCGTTCGCGCTGGCGCGCCAACGGCGGGCCGACCTGCCGCACCTGCTGCTCGTCTCGGGCGTCAGCAAGCATGCCGATCGCTTCCGCGCCCGTGCCGCTGCCGCCGGCGTTCTCGACCACGTGCGTTTCCTCCCGTACCTGACGCAGCAAGAACTGATCGGGCTCTACGCCGGGGCCGAACTGTCGGTCTATCCGAGCCTGATCGAAGGCTGGGGCCTGCCGGTCGGCGAGTCGCTGGCCCTCGGCACACCCGTGATCACGAGCAACACCTCGGCGATGCCCGAGGCCGGCGGCAGCTTCGCGCGCTACTTCGATCCGCACTCGACCGAGTCGATCGCGCTGGCAATCATCGATGGCATCGAGGACTACGTGCCGAAGTTCGCGCCGATGCGCGACGCGGCAATCGCCCGGGCGCGCACGTTCACCTGGGCTCGCACCGCGGCGGGCGTGCTGGCCGCCTACCGATCGGTCTCGGCAGCGCGCATGGACGACCTGATCGTGTAGGCGGCGGCTCCTGTAGTCCTGTGGCAAATGGCCGCGGCACGGCGGCATGATTCCCCGTCTGGAGGTCCCCATGCGCCGCATCGCTCTCGTGCTTCTCTCCTGCGTTCCTCTCGTTGCCCAGGATCCGACTGCTCCCGCCGCGTCCTCGCGGTCGACGAAGCTCGATCTCGAACTGCTGCTCGAGTGGGAGAACGTGAGCAACCCGCGCCTCTCGCCCGACGGTTCGCAGATCGTCTACACGCGGCAGTGGACCGACCAGATCGAGGACCGGCAGCGCTCCGAACTGTGGCTGATGCAGAGCGACGGTTCGCGCCAGCGCTTCCTCGCCAAGGGCAGCGGCGCCGAATGGTCGCCCGACGGCACGCGGCTGTGCTACACGGCCGACGGCGAACCGAAGGGCAGCCAGGTGTTCGTGCTGTGGGTCGCCACACGCGAAGCGACGCAGGTGACGCACACGACCGAGACGCCGAGCAACCTGTGCTGGTCGCCCGACGGCACGCGCATCGCGTTCCAGATGCAGGTGCCCGAGAAGGACGGTTTCCCGATCGCGATGCCGAAGGCCCCGAAGGGGGCGAAGTGGGCCGAGGAAGCGAAGGTGATCACGCGGCTCGCGTACCGTAGAGACCAGCAGGGTTATCGCCCCGCGGGCTATCGCCACCTGTTCGTCGTCGACGCGACCGGCGGCACGCCGCGGCAGATCACGCAGGGCGACTTCGACCACGGCGATCCGCAGTGGACCGCCGACGGCATGGAACTGGTGTTCGCCGGCTTGCGCGAGAAGGACGCCGACTGGCTCGTCGAGGAGTCCGAGATCTACGCCGTCGACGTCGCCACCGGCGCGGTGCGCCAGCTGACCGACCAGAAGGGTCCCGACAGTTCGCCGATGCCGTCGCCCACCGGCACGCACGTGGCGTTCACGAGCCGCGAGAAGGACTCGGACACCTACAGCATCGCGCCGCTGTGGCTGATGGCGAGCGACGGCAGCGGCCAGAAGGTGTTGACGCCAGACCTCGATCGGCAACCGCAGAACCTGCGATGGTCGTCCGACGGCAAGCGCGTCTACTTCACCATCGAGGACGAGGGCAGCGTGCAGGCCTGCAGCGCCACGCTCGATGGCAAGATCAAACGCCTCACGCGCGGCGCACAGTGGTTCCAGCTCGGCTCGGTCGGCAAGGACGGCACGATCGTCGGCACGGTGACGAACCCGCGGCAGCCCGGTGCGATCGCCGTCATGCGCCCCGGCGGCGGCCCGACGATGCTCACCAACGTGCACGACGACGTGCTGCACGGTCGCCAGCTCGGTGACGTCGAGGAACTCTGGTGGCAGGGACCCGACGACTTCCGCATCCAGGGCTGGCTCGTCAAGCCGCCCGACTTCGATCCGAGCAAGCGCTACCCGCTGATCCTGCAGATCCACGGCGGCCCACACGCGATGTACGGCGCCAACTTCGACTTCGAACGCCACAACCACGCCGCGCACGGCTACCTGGTTCTCTACTGCAATCCGCGCGGCAGCACCGGCTACGGCAAGGCGTTCGGCAACGCGATCGACCACGCCTATCCGGGCAAGGACTACGACGACCTGATGGCCGGCGTCGACGCGGTGATCGCCAAGGGCTGCGTCGACACCGACAACCTGTTCGTCTACGGCGGTTCGGGCGGCGGCGTGCTGACCTGCTGGATCGTCGGCTCGACGAACCGCTTCCGCGCCGCGGTGTCGATGTTCCCGGTGACCAACTGGATCAGCTTCGTCGGCACGACCGACGGCCCGTCGTGGTACGAGAACTTCGCCAGGCTGCCGTGGGACGACATCACCGAACACTGGCGGCGGTCGCCACTGCGGCTGGTCGGCAACGTCACGACGCCGACGATGCTGATCTGCGGCGAACTCGACCTGCGCACGCCGATGGCGCAGACCGAGGAGTACTACCAGGCGCTCAAGCTGCGCAAGGTCGACACCGTGCTCGTGCGCGTGCCCGACGAATACCACGGCGCTTCGAGCCGGCACGTCAGCAACCGGCTGCGGCGGATCCTCTACGTGCGCACGTGGTTCGAGCAGCACAAGAAGGGCCCAGAGCCCGGTCCGGCGGAAGCGACGCTGCGCAAGTGATCGGCGCGGCCAGGCGCGAAGCTCCGTGTCCAGAACAAGCTCTCGGCTTGGGCGACGGGCGCTGCACCAGCACCGCCAGGAACACGAGTCTCCGCGGTTGGTCGCGCATCGCCGTTCGAGAAACGGCGGAGATCGAGCCTCCGGCACCTCCAGCCCGCGTCACGCGCAGGCCGACGAGATCAGCCTCAACCCCCGCCGGACTTGCCCTTCGGCGGGATCGCACACGATGTCGCCGTCTTGGCCCCGCGCCCATCGGCGAGGATGCGTTCGGCGAGCCGGTCGGCGGCATCGCTCGGCGGAATGCGTTCTTCCTTGGCGATCGTCCACAGTTCCTTCAGGGCCTGCGGAATGCGCTCGATCTTGGCCAGCGAGACTTTCTCGTCGTAACCGCCCGGGTGGAACTCGACCGAGACGTTGATGATGCCGCCGGCGTTGATCACGTAGTCGGGTGCGTAGAGCACCTTCTTGTCGGCGAGCATCTTGCCGTGGCGCGGCTCGAGCAGCAGGTTGTTGGCGGCGCCCGCGACGATCGGCGTGTTGAGCTTGGGGATCGACTGGTCGTTGAGGATCGCGCCGAGGGCGCACGGTGCGAACACGTCGCACTGCATCGTCATGATGTCGGTTTCGCTGACCGGCACGACGCCGATCTCCTTCTGCAGCAGCTGCAACCGCTCGACGTTCTTGTCCGCGCCGTAGACCTTGGCGCCCGCTTCGACGAGCCGCCGCGCCAGCGCCGAACCGACTGCGCCGGTGCCCTGGATCGCGACCGTGCGGCCCTTGCACGAGTCGTTGCCGAACACCTGGCCGAGTGCGGCGCGCACGCCGAGGAACACGCCGTAGGCGGTGTACGGCGACGGGTTGCCGCTGCCGCCATCCTTCTTCTCGAGGCCGGTCACGTGCTTCGTCGCGCGCCGGATCACTTCGAGGTCGGCGACCGAGGTGTTCACGTCTTCGGCGGTGATGTACTTGCCGCCGAGTGAGTCGATCAGGCGTCCCATCGCCAGGTAGAGCGCCTCGGACTTGATCTTCTTCGGATCGCCGATCATCACGGCCTTGCCGCCGCCGAGCCCGGTGTGCGCGACGGCCGACTTGAAGCTCATGCCGCGCGCCAGGCGCTTGACGTCGAACAGCGCCTCGTCCTCGGTCGCATAGGGCCACATGCGCAGGCCGCCCAGTGCGGGTCCCAGGGTCGTGTCGTGCACGGCGATGATCGCGTGCAGACCGCAGGAGGGGTCGATGCCGCGAACGACGCGTTCGTATCCGGCGACGGGGATGTCGGTGATCTTGAGGGTGTCGGTCACAGGTCCTGGGAGTTGGGCCGCCAGAAAGGGCGAGCAGGATAGAGGCGAGGTCGGGCCGGCGCCACGATCGATCCGCGACCACAACCTCCGCCTGTCTCTTGACCGGTCGCAGGCAGCCCGGAACCATCACTGCTTGCCTCCGGCTTTGCCGTGGGCAGCCCACCGTCGCGAAGGAGGTTGCATGATCTTGCGCCTGGCCGTTCTCGTGATTGCGGAAGCGACGCTCGCCGTGTTGCTGGCCGTGCAGGTGTTCGCCGAACCGGCGACGGTTCGTGCCCCCGCGGTGCCAGCGGCTCGACCCGCGGTCGCTCCGATCGCCGGGCCGGCGCATGCCGTTGAGGCGGCCGTGCTACCTCGACAAGAACTGCGCGAGGCAGTGCCGGTGCTGCAACGCACCGAGGTTGTGGCGAAGTGGAACGCCGAGGATCCCGTCGGCGTGCTTTTGACGGGCACCATCCGCCTGCGCGACGGCGGCCCAGCGGCCGACGTCACCTTGAGCGCGACGCTCGACCGCGACCGCCGGCACGCGAGCGCCGGCAAGGACGGCAGCTATGGGCTCGTCGGCCTGCGTCCGGGCGAATGGCAGATCGCCGTGCGCGACCAGAGCATCGCCGACTTCGCCGAGACCGTCGTGCTCACCGACGAGGCCGTGCAGCGACGCGACTTCGTCGTCGGCGCGTCGTTCCCCGTGCGCGTGTTGATCGTGACGCCCGACGGCAAGGACGCGACCAGCGCGCTGCACACGGCAGGGATGTACTTCATCGACTTCCAGGTCGCCGGCCAGCGCGATCGCTTCCCCGACCGCCTCGCCCCCACCGAATACAGCGTCGTGTTCGTCGGCGACGCGAAGTGGGACGGCGAAATGAACCCGAAGGATGGTTTCGCCGGCACGCTGCACTTCGCGAGCCCGCCGCCGGCGCACGCGGCGCTGCTGCACCGCCACCTCGTGCTCGAACAGCAAGTCGTGCAACCGGGCCAGACCGAATTGAAGTTCGTCGTCGACGTCGAGGCGCTGAAGAAGCACACCGGCTCGGCGACCGTGCGCGTGCTCGATGACGACACCGGCGCGCCGCTCCCCGCCGCGAGCGTATCGCTGAACACCTCGAACCGCGGCGGCGGCGGCGGCAAGAAGCTCGACGCCGACGGCCGCGCGACGCTCGAAGGCCTGTCGCCCGGCCTGTTGCGCTGCCAGATCAGCGCCGCCGATCACGAGACGATGTACACGACGGTGCGCATCGAGACCGGCCAGCGGCTCGACCTCGGCGACGTGCGGCTCGGTGCCGCCCGGCCGCTCACCGGGAAGATCGTCGATGCGGACGGCAAGCCTGCCGGTGGAAACGTCACCTGGACGGAGCTCAAGTGGCGCACGGCGCCGACCGCGTTCTCGACCAACCGCGGCACGACGGTCGAGGCCGACGGATCGTTCTCGCTGTGGGGCACCGGGCGCGGGCGCATCGCCGTGACGGTGCGCACTCCCGAGGGTCTCATCGCTGCCGGCGTGTTCGACAACCCGCCGACGAGCCCGGTAGTGCTCCGACTCGCCAAAGCCGCCGAGTGCAACGTG
>Ga0163151_10008234_pt1 | contig 11860 bp, 7 predicted proteins | sample OliLakLV19MP5IB2_FD_145596 | JGI IMG/M metagenome (GOLD analysis project Ga0163151, IMG submission 145596) | Freshwater microbial mat bacterial communities from Lake Vanda, McMurdo Dry Valleys, Antarctica - Oligotrophic Lake LV.19.MP5.IB-2 | ecosystem: Environmental > Aquatic > Freshwater > Lake...
GTATTCTGCCGCTTCATCGGGCACAAAGACGAAGTGGTAGCGGGGTGCGGTTCGGAATTGTGCACATTCAGCGAGTTGCGCCAGTTCCATTTCGTTCAACGAAACGAACATGGGCAATTTTTTGAGGAAATCAATTTTCGCATTCTTGTCCATGAGCAGCAGATTTTGTGTTGATTAAAGTTTTTATCAGTACAAAAGTAGGCAGGAGATTCGCCAGTAAAAAGGACAATTTTAATGGTTTGTCGGGGAATTAAATTAAGAATATATTTTCTAAAAACCTGAAAACCAATCTTTTGATAGTCCAATCAATAACAACTACAACTGGCACTCTTTTGGCGCAGGTGCTGTATAGTTCATTAGTGGCCGTTTGCTCAAACCGATTATACCATGAATCTAGCACACATACTTTTTTCTGCGGCACTTTTGTCTGCGGGCATCTTACAGGCGCAAAATTGCAGCAATCCGATCATCCTCAATTCGGTGTCAGTATCGAACACGCAGTGCGGCGCAAGTACGGGCACTATCATCCTTGAGCCTGCTGGAGTTGGGCTTTTTACATTTGAATGGACCCCAGCGGTCTCGATTTCAAACGTAGCCACCAATCTCGCTGCAGGCACCTATAATGTCCACATAATAAGGGCTAATAACCCGGTTTGTACGCTTGATACGCTCATACTGGTCAACAACAGCAATGGGCCACAGGTGCAGGCCACCATAAACCCAGCCCAATGCTTAGCATCTAACGGCTCCATTTCGCTCACGCCGACCAATTTTTTGTTCAATTGGAGCAACGGATCTTCTGGACCCACAATTACGGGGCTGGCAAGTAAAAACTATTATGTGACGGTGACAAACCCCAACAACGGCTGTTATTCGATCTTCAAATATTTTGTGCCAAAAAACCTCAACAGCCTGACGGTGAATGCTTTGGTGCAGGAGAATTCCAAATGCGGCCTGAACAACGGCAGAGCCCAAGTGATTGTAGTAGGCGGCTCTGGACAATATTCGTACAACCCCGGCCCCGGGCCGCAGTACAACAATTTGGCTCCGGGCAATTACACGATTCAGGTATCGGACAACGCGACCGGTTGTGTGAGCTCCGCCAGTTTTACGATTCAGGATTTGCAGGTGAATGGCACGGTCAGCATCACGCCGCACGATGTGCGATGTTCCGGTCAGGCCACGGGTTTTGTAGCGTTTAACGTGTCAGCAGGGCAAAATTTTGAACTCCCATTCGTGTTCACATTAAAAGATGCGGGCGGCACAAATTACGCTCCAGGGAGTCTCCCGGCAGGCAATTACATCCTACAAGTCGCCGATGCGGACGGTTGTACCTTGCCTCCTCAAAATTTTACTATCAACGGGCCGCCTGTATTTAGCCCACAAGTGCAAGTGACCCCAGAAACATGCAGCTCCGGAGGTCAAATTCTGCTCTCCATTTCTGGCGGCAACGGCGCACCGTACATCGTGGATTGGGCCGACCTGCCGGGCGACAATAACCCAGAGGATCGGACAAATCTTCGAGCAGGGTATTATTCTGCAATAATTTATGACTCTCTTTTTTGCATCTATTCGGTTGATACTGTTTTAATTGCACCCAATTGCAACAACTTGACTTTGGCACACATGGTACTGGGTAGGAACACTACGGATTTTTTCTGTGTGCCTCCACCTGTCGGCCTTGCACCCGGCACTACTGTGTTCAGCATTTTGGGAGGAGGGCTTGCAGGAAGTTCTGCTTATGGCAGTTGGTCCCTAAATTCCAGTGGTTGTTTGGCCTATTCGGCAGGTTCAAACCTTGGTTTCGGTGTGGATACGATTTGCATCATCAGCACAGCAACGCAAATTGGCCTGAAAGACACCACCTGTGTGGTTGTCAGCATAACGCAACAACAACCGAGCAAGCAGTCCGTATTTTTTTCTGTACAGGTGAATAATTCCGCTACCGCCTGTGGCACGATACCTTCTGCGTTTTCCAGCACACATATCCTGCAACTGGGTCGGCCAGGCCTGAACGGTACAAGCGACACCTACGGTTCTTACCTCATTGACAACGCAAGTGCCTGCCTCGCATTTTTTGCAAACAATGCGCCGGGCTTCAATGTGGACGAAATACGAGTGGCTGTGTTCGACACGCTTGCGGACAAGTGCCATATTATTTCGTATTTTCCAACGGTACTGCCTCAACAGGATTGTTCCAGTGCAGTAGACCTTGCCGACACGCTCCAATTCATCTCGACCAATTGTAACGGACTGACCCTGGGTTGTGTGCCAATTCCTTACGATGACATCGTGAACTACACGATTATTGACAATGGTGCCCTTTACAACACAGGCTATTCGGCTTGTGCTCTTGACAGCATCTTGAGTTATAATGTCGCCGTGTTGCCATCTGGCGGGGGACCTTATGAACTGTCGGAATGGAAAATAAACGGTCAGACTTTTATAGGCAATTTTTTGAATTTCAATGGTTTGGTGGAATTGATGAACCTACTTGATGTTGGGCCTGCCAGTTGGGCGGCACAGGGTGTTGGCCTTATTCGGGGCGGCAGCTTGGCAAACATCTATGGGCCTTTGAAGGTAAAATCAGCAGGAGGCAGCACGGCTGTTTACAATCCATCTACCGTGCTGGTGCCGCTTGGCACAGAACTGCGTTTCACACCAGGCTTTCATGAGCTTGTATTTCGCAATGTGCTGACGGCTTGTTCAGACACGGTGACGGTTGATGCGCGGTGTTTTGATTGTGCGCCTATTCACAGCTATCCCGTGGACGCTATCGGTACTGTAAAATGGAACGCTTCCAGCTGCGCGTCTGACACGGTTTTTTGCACCAATATTCTCAATGATGAGTTGGGCCAATATTTTGTTACCGATAATGGCTTACCCTTCATTGATTTCACCTTGTGTGGAAATTTTATAGGAATGAACCTGGACACTGGATTCCATCAACTTTTTATTCGGAACAACAGCACCACCTGCGAGTGGAGTGTCCGTTTTTATTTGGAATGCAAGAATGTGCTGAACGAACAGACCATCCCTGTCAATGTACCCTTGGGTGGTGTTGTCAATGTGTGTCTTGACACAAGTTTTCTCGACAGCCCCATCACTAGTATTGTCAACATCTGTGAAGATGAAGGAAGCGACATCATTGGTTACTCGCTTAATGCCCAAACTTGGTGTGTCCAGATAACAGGTCAAAACCTTGGGGCAGATACCTTGTGCATCCAACTTTGCAACGACGTTAGCGAATGCGCCGATTACATCTTGCTTATAAACGTTTCAGGTACCCCTTCCGACAGTCTGCTCGCCATACCAGATGTGGTATTCACTTTAAAAAATGAAGCACTGGAGTTCAACATCATCGCCAACGACATAGTGGGAGGTATTATGGGCAATCTGAGCGGTCTGACGAATGTGGAATTTTTGAGCAATCCAACGCTTGGTTCATTCAGTTACAACCCCTCTAACGGCATGGTATCGTACTCGCCAGATCAGGGCAAATGTGGTGTGGACTTCTTCATCTACCGTATTACTAATACCGCTGGGCAGCAGTCTAGTACCACGATCACAGTGACCATTTCTTGCGATAAGATCTTGGTATTCAAAGGCATTTCGCCCAACGACGACGGACGCAACGACCTTTGGCACATCCTCGGCATCGAGCAATTCCCCGACAATACGGTGCAGGTGTTCAACCGATGGGGAAATCTTGTTTTTCAGCAAAAAGCATACACCAACGCAGAGGCTTGGAACGGTCAATGGAATGGAAAAGACCTCCCCGATGGCACTTATTTCTACCTCGTAGAACTTGGCGGAAATGCAGAAAAACTGAGCGGCTGGCTGCAGATTTTGCGGTGATGTCATGTGGGCTGGGTTTCACGCAACAGCGGTTCACGCAACGACGCTACGGCGCAACGTGAAATACCAACGTTGCGTCGTAGCGGAGTTGCGTGAAACCCAGCCCACGTGAAATACCATCGTTGCGCCGTAGCGGCGTTGCGTGAAACTCACCAAATCATCAACTGCACCGACACGCTCACACCTGCAGCGAGGCCAAGCAAAGCGATTTTGTCTCCTTTTTGAATTAACCCGCTTTGCAAACGCTGCTGCAAAGCAAGCGGGATAGAGGCTGACACCGTGTTTCCATAAGATTGAAAAATTGGCTCTATTCGGCTCATCGGCACACCCGTGATCTCTGAAATGGTATGGATGGTGCTCGTAGAAACCTGATGTGTGAAAAGATGTTTGATTTCATCGGGTTGCCAATCTGCTTCTTTCAAACAGGTCCGAAAAAAATGACGCGCTTCTGTGGCCAACACATCTTTAAGTTCCACCATCTTTCCTTCAAAAAAGTTCTGCTCCGCGTTGTGTGGAAAAAGTGAGCCTCCGCCCTTTACAGTACAAAGCTCCCAATGCTCCCCCTTGGTCATCAAGCGTTGAAAATGAAATCCGCTGTCATCCTCAGAAACAGTCACAAGCGCAGCCGCACCGGCATCGCCAAAAGTGAAGCCTGCGAGATATGGCCCCATCTGCGAAGCGTTTTCGAAGTCGAAACGGATTGCATCGCTGGGCTTTTCACCGGTCACAACCAGCACATTATCGCAAATTCCTGCAACAATGAGACTACTTGCAGTCATCAAGCCGCTCACAAAACTGTTGCAGGCATTTTTTACATCCATGGCTGGGCACTGAAGCCCGAGTTTGTGCTGCACAATGTTGCAAGTCGCAGGTTCAATAAGGTCGGCGCAAGCCGAAGCAAAAATTAAAAACTCGATATTTTGTCTGCCAAAACGCTCAATAATTGGTTTCGCGGCCTGGGTCGCCAAATCGGAAACCTGCTCGTCCTTCGCGGCAAACCTTCGCTCCTGGATACCGAACAACCTTTCCAACCCATTTGTGGGCAGAAGCTGCGTGCGGAAGTTTACCAGCGACTCTATTTCCGTATTGCTTACGAGCCGTTTGGGCAAGTAAGTGCATACGTCTGCAATTTTTGTTCGTATCATTTATTGAGCCCCACTAACAAAGGTTTTAGTACTTAAAACACCGGCCTTTTTGCCAAAGCCTTTTGTATAACGTTCCAAACCTGTTCGCGTTCAATACCCTCCAGTTTTAAGCGCGGTGCTCTGACGTTTTCCGTGCCAAGCCCGGTGGCTACTTCAGCCAATTTTATATATTGTACCAATTTGGGGTGAATATCCAATTCCAACAAAGGCAAAAACCACTGATAAAGCCGCCTCGCTTCTTCCACCCTGTCTGCTTTGGCGTGGCGGTAAATTGCAACTGTCTCGCGTGGAAAAGCATCCACCAGACCAGCTACCCAGCCGTGTGCGCCGAGCAATAGGCTTTCGAGTGCGAGCGTGTCAACCCCGCAGAGTATTTTGAATCGGTCGCCGAATCGGTTGAGCATCCTGGTCACGTTGCTGACATCGCGGGTACTTTCTTTGACTGCTTGAACAGTAGGCCAATCCACCATCACGTCAAACATTTCGAGCGTCACCAAGATTTTGTAATCCACCGGGTTGTTATAAATCATAATTGGAAGGAGCGTAGCCTCGGCTACCGCACGGAAATATTCCAGGGTTTCCCGATCGTCGGCTTTGTAACGCATAGGGGGCAGTAGCATGAGTCCGCTTGCGCCGCGACGCTCAGCTTCCTGGGCGGCATCCACTGCGGCGCGGGTAGTTTGCTCTGCGATGTTCATCACAACAGGTACCCGCCCGGCAGCTTTCTCGACGCAAAAATGCACGAGATCGTATTTTTCTTCCTTGAGCAAACTGCTTGCTTCGCCAAGGGTGCCACCCAGCACCAGACCTTCCGCACCTGCCGCGATTTGGGCTTCCATATTTTTTTCAAACATTTTGAAATCAACAGAATCAGACTCGGTGAATGGGGTAGTTAGGGCGGGATAAACGCCGTGCCAGAGGGTATGCATAGTGGACTTTTAAATTATTGCGAATTAAAAAATTACGAAACAGCGCGAAGGTATCAAAGCCTTCAAAAAAGCCGGTCTTCTGCTTACTTTTGCCGCGCTTAGTTTGACCACATTTTTACCCGTTTTACCCGCCGAAGTTTTAACGTAGGTGGGCATCACATTGACCACATATTCATCATGGCAAAAGTCCTCATTATTGGCGCAGGTGGCGTTGGCCGCGTAGTTGCCTACAAATGTGCCCAGCACCGAGACGTGTTTGGCGAAATCATGCTCGCATCGCGCACCAAATCAAAATGCGATACCATCGCCAATGCTATCCATGAGGCGTATGGGGGCAAGAAAATAGTAACAGCCCAGGTAGATGCCGACAACGTGGCAGAAACAGTTGCGCTTATCCGCCAATTTCAGCCCGATCTGCTCGTCAACGTCGCCTTGCCTTACCAGGACCTGCCGCTCATGGATGCTTGTCTCGAAACGGGCACGAATTATATGGACACCGCGAACTATGAACCGAAAGACGTGGCCAAGTTCGAGTATTCTTGGCAATGGGCATATCAAGATCGTTTCCGTGAAAAAGGTATCATGGCCTTGCTGGGCTGTGGGTTTGATCCGGGTGTGACTTCCGTTTACACTGCTTACGCCGCCAAGCATTACTTTGACGAAATCCATGAACTGGACATCGTAGACGCAAATGCGGGCAACCACGGCAAGGCTTTCGCCACAAATTTCAATCCTGAGATAAACATTCGGGAGGTGACACAACGGGGAAAGTACTGGCTTAACGGCCAATGGATTGAGACCGAGCCGCACGAAATCTGGAAAGACATTGACTACCCTGAAATTGGCCCCAAACGCTCTTACCTTATCTATCACGAGGAACTCGAAAGCCTTGTTAAAAACTACCCGACCTTGCGCCGAGCACGGTTCTGGATGACTTTTGGGCAAGAATATCTGACACACCTGCGTGTAATCCAGAACATCGGCATGGCGGGTATTGAGCCAATCAAATTCAAGGGAATAGACATAATTCCCCTGGAATTCCTTAAAGCCGTTTTGCCCGCACCGGAAGACTTGGGTGAAAATTACACAGGTTTCACGAGTATCGGCTGTCGCATCAAAGGTGTGAAAGACGGAAAAGATCGTACTTATTACGTTTGGAACAATTGCTCCCACGTAGAGGCTTATAAAGAAACCGGCACTCAAGCGGTCAGCTACACCACCGGCGTTCCTGCTATGATCGGCGCACGCATGATTTTGGAAGGAAAATGGTCAGGAAAAGGTGTTTTTAATGTAGAAGAAATGAACCCTGATCCATTTATGGAACGGCTCAATGCCGACGGGCTTCCCTGGCACGAAAAAGTGGATATTGATCTGGAGATGGATTGATGGACGCTGGACATTTGACGTTAGATGTCCGAAGTCCAGAGTCAAACGTCTAATGCCCAGAGTCCGAAAAAAAGCGGCTTCCTAACTTTCGCTGGGAAGCCGCTTACTGTTGATTGATTTCGATCTATTTATCTACTGTAATTACTTCTTTGTCCGGGCTTGGCGCGCTTTAGCTAAAGCCTGTTCACGAGTCAGTTTGGGCGCGTTCGGATCCTTTTTTGGCTTGGCTGGTTGGCCTTTTGCAGCACGGTTGGCGGCAGCTGCTGCGCGGGCTTTTTCCATCACCTCGGCGCGGGAAAGTTTTGGCATTGCAGCCTTGGCGGCTTTTTCTGCTGCAACTTCTGCACTGCTACGACGAACGCGCGTGGACTTGGCAGGTGTAACCTTTTTCGGTGCGTTGGCTGCTTTTGCGGCACGGTTTGCAGCGGCGGCGGCACGGGCTTTTTCCATTACCTCGGCACGAGAAAGTTTTGGTGCGGCAGCCTTGGCGGCTTTAGCGGCTGCGATGGCCGGGTTAGGCTTGCGCCCACGCTTGCCTTTTTCAGCGGCAGGCTTTTCAGCGGCAGGCTTGGCGGCTTTGACGACGGCTGATTTTATACCGCTCGGACGCCCGCGTTTGCCTTTTTCAGCGGCAGGCTTGGCCGCTTTGACGACGGCTGATTTTATACCGCTCGGACGCCCGCGTTTGCCTTTTTCATCTGGTGGTTTTTGAGCGGCAGGCTTGGCCGCTTTGACGACGGCTGCTTTTATTTTGCTCGGACGACCAGGTTTTGCCTTCCCAGCGGCGGCTTTTTTTGCGGCAGGTTTGCCAGATGCAGCGCGATTGGCTGCTGCGGCTGCTCGGGCTTTGGCCAAAATTTCACCGCGAGATAGTTTTGGAGCAGCAGCCTTAGCAGCTTTTTCTGCGGCAACTTCTGCACTGCTGCGACGGCCACGTTTGGCTTTTTCAGGTGCTGCTTTCTGAACGACCGGCTTGGCGGCGTTTGCTGGACGGCCACGTTTGGCTTTCCCGGGTGCAACAGCTGTCCTTTGGGCTTGAGCCTTTTGATTCTCAGATTGCATTTGCGCCTGAATGGTATTTATTTGGCCACGCTTTGCAGGTACAGCCGCCCCGGGCTTCGAATCTTTTTCTGCGGCCCGACGAGCTTGCTGTGCGGCTCGGATTTTGTCCTTGTGCGCTTCGCTCATCACCCGTTTTTTGGGCTTAGCACCGACTTCCAAGGATACGTTGGCAATGGATTTGTTCCCGCCTTTTGAGTCTTTTGCTTTTGATGCCGCAGCCTTTTTACTGTCCGATGCTTTTTCAAAGTTGCCATCAGCCACCATTTTAATGTGAGCCAGGTGGTGCTTGCCGTGCCAGGCATAGAGCGCAATGGCTTCGCGAAGCGAAACGGTGCGCTTGCTGGCAGGGTGGAAATAGCCACGATCGAGATCGTCGTCAGAGAGCGCCATGAGAAAATCTATCCAACGTTCGTGGAGCGCAGAGAGGAGTTTAAGGGAGGTTTTGGGAGAGCCATGTTTTGCATCTTCAATTTCGGCCCAGAGGTTTTCTTCGTAGGGTTTGATGATGGGGGCGTTTTCGGTGGCCGCGAGTTTGAAGCGAACGTAAGCGTTCAAATGACTGTCAGCGAGGTGGTGAATCACTTGGCGAGCCGTCCAACCTCCTGCACGGTAGGATTTATCCAACGCGCCGTCACGGAGTTTTTTAATTAATTTTTTAAGGTCTTTGGGAACACGCGCAATGCTTTTTATTTGCTTGCGCGTTTCTTCAAGGGAGTAGTTTTTGCCGTATTCAAATTTCCCTGTGGGATAACGGCGATCTGTTGTTTCTTTCATAAAAATTGAATTAATATTATTCTGCTGTTTTATCAAAATTGGAATTTAGCTATTGGAATTTAACAGCCATATATCCCAAACCGATTCGTGTTTGTTCTTTCAACGGTCTTTCCAACGCCATAGATATCGGCAAGCGACGGTGCGCCATGGCCGCCATGGTTCGGCAAGTTCTGTCATGCGTATTTTCAGCAAGCGGGGATTTTGTTCCTCTATATTAAATAGCCGTTGCATGCCTTGCTGGATTCCGAGATCGTCCACCGGGAATATATCCGGGCGCCCCAAGCTGAACATAAGCAGCATCTGAACGGTCCATTTACCCACTCCTTTAATTTGAGTGAGAAACGAAAGTATTTCTTCATCGCTCATAGTATTCCAATCTATTTTTTCAAGGTCGTTTTCTATGGCGAATTTTGCTACGTTTTGAAGGTAACTTGCTTTTTGTCCAGACAACCCGACACTGCGCAATCTTTCAAATTCAATAGCAACAACACTATCCGGGTGTGGATAGTTGTCAGGAAACAAAGAAAGGAAGCGTTTGAAAATAACATCCGCAACTTTTACACTCAATTGTTGGGACACAATTGACTCCAATAGATCGTAATAAATTCTGCCAGAAGGCGTAAAATCTGGCATTTCTATCTGCGTCAACAACGGCGATATGGTCGTCTCTTTTTGTAAATGCGCTATTGCAGCTTGCGGATTCATCGGACAAAGGAAATTGATTTTCGGTAAATTGTAGTAAAATATTTATTCGCTTCTATTTTATGTGGCCAAAACGCTATTATTGGCAATAGATTGCGCTCTATGTTTTGCTATTTATTTTTTAATTCCTGCACTTTTTGTTCTGCAGGCATGATAATAGCAGCAATAATGTTTTTCATCAACTGCTCTGGTGATTCGTATTCGTGCAAGGGTAAAACCCATGGAAAATTACGGAAATAGTCAAACATTGCGTATTCGTGCTGCGCTTTCCAGATAAGCGGCACGATAGGAATAGAAGGATTATCTGGCACAAATCCGCGTAATTCCTGCGGAATAGATTTAGCGTCGGTTATATCTGCAATTACAAAGCGCGACATACGCGCAAGCAGATTCACTATTTCGTCTACGCTTTTATTAGCGGCATTTTCAAAATCAAATACAATGGGCAAGTAATTTCGTAGTCGAAGCTCATCCTTAATAGCATCCAGCACGGCTTTTCTTTCTGGCGTAAAACGCCCAAGTATCAGTACCGCCTTCGAGGTAATGGTTTCTATGACATCGCGGATTTTTTCATTGTTCAGCATCAGGTAGATGAACTGGGCGACGTCGAGATCATCTACAGTGACTTCTGGTTCACCGGGAGGAGTTATGATAAGGTCCTTTTGGACAAGGCCATCTTTTTTGATGTCCCAAACAGAGATCCCGTATATCCAGGTTCTTTCGAGGATAGCGTTTGTAAAATTTGTTTTAACAAGATTCGCCTCGTGCAGACTTGCTTCGGTAAGATTAGCCTCATAAAGGATGGCCTGAGAAAGGCTTGCACCGGCAAGGTTCGACGAAGTAAGGTTGGCCTCAGAAAGGTCTGCCCGGAATAAATTTGCTCCCGACATACTTGCCTTAACGAGAGTCGCTTTATCAAGTTTCGCCCAAGACATGTTTGCTCCCGTCAGCTCTATTCGAGACATGTTTGCCCCTGAAAGTATTGCCCCAAAAAAGTTTGCTTCAGCGCATTTTGAATATGATAAATTTGCTCCAATAAGAATTGCAAACGATAAGTTTGCCTTGGAAAGGTTTGTAACATATAGAATTGCATTACACAAGTTTGTTAGAGTGAAGTCTACCCCAGGAAGGTGGTGCATGGTAAGGTTTGCTTCGCTCAAATCAGGTTTTATTTCCGGGTTCTCCTCCCGCCACTTATTCCAAACCTCCACGCCCTGTTTCAATATTTTCAAGTGTTCTGGATTTGCCATAGTATAAAAAGCTTGGATGGTTCAAAATTGAAGTATTGCTTGGGCCGGATATTGCCCTTACCTTTGCAACGTAGTTCAACAGAGACGTATCAAGACGTGGCGTTGAGGGGCGAAAGCCATTCGGACGCTGTTGAGTACAAAAAAAAGGTCGGCTGACTTAGGTCAGTCGGCTTTTTTTATGCTCAAAATACGCAGGGATTGGCTACAAATACGCTTGCTATTGGTCGGTCACTTTGTCGGCTTCAAGGATGAGATTTCAATCCTCAAATCTCTTCAATAATAGCTCAAAGTTTATGACTTCTGCCTCCACAAAATCAATCTCTTTGAAAAGAAGCCCCAAAGGACAGCTCAGCCAAAAACAAATTTGGAGAATCAATGCGTGAATCTTTCTAACATAACTAGAAGCGGGTGTTGATTTAACTATATATGTGCCAGAGCTCGCAAAGCAATTAGGCTCGTGATGAGCTATACGGTTTCTCATATGATTGAGTGCCGATAGATGGTTAAATACTTCACTGTGACTTAAGCCTTTTGGACGATTTACAAAAATTTGGAGCAGAGAACCTCCTCCAGCGGCAAATTCTTTGGAGTTGAATAAATACCTCCAAAAACTGAAACTCATTGCTGCTAAGGAACGGTGTCAAAATAACTTTCCAATTTCAGGCCAATTATTTTGGCGTTAGCCAACTATCTTTTGAGGCGAATAGTGGGGCTATTTAACGAAAAAGATAGGATGGATGGCGGCAAAAGAATG
>Ga0163151_10008242_pt1 | contig 11853 bp, 8 predicted proteins | sample OliLakLV19MP5IB2_FD_145596 | JGI IMG/M metagenome (GOLD analysis project Ga0163151, IMG submission 145596) | Freshwater microbial mat bacterial communities from Lake Vanda, McMurdo Dry Valleys, Antarctica - Oligotrophic Lake LV.19.MP5.IB-2 | ecosystem: Environmental > Aquatic > Freshwater > Lake...
ACGGTATTTTTTGTTCCGAAGATTGACGAGCTGTTCAGCCCGTTGCTGACCGTATTGCCGTTGCAGCTGTTGTCCTATTTCATTGCCGACTACCTAGGTAAAGATGTCGACCAGCCACGTAATCTGGCCAAATCGGTCACGGTAGAGTAGAGGGGAGGGGCTTGTCCCCAATACTGTTCACTTAGGCGGCCTGAAACCCTCTGTCCGTGGCTGTCCTTGCCAATCCTGGGAGCGCCGGCGTCCCGCCGGCTTTTGATCCTTGCAGGCGTGGCAGCATAGAATGCTGCCACCAGAAGTGCAATCAGGTGCCGGCGGGACGCCGGCGCTCCAGGGTTTCGCCCAAGCGTTAAGTGAACAGTATGGGGCTTGTCCCCTCCCTTCTACTCTACCGTGACCGATTTGGCCGATTTGGTTTTTTACCAAAAACAAAAGGGAGGGGACAAGCCCCTCCCCTCTTACAACATGAAGTGCGATCGAACTACATCAGCGGTGATGCTCCGCTTTCAGCCAGTGGCTGTCCAGTTGGACCCTCTTCGACCACCTTTGGCGTGATCAGCAACATCAATTCCGTTCTGTTTCGACCTTTGATGCTGTTTCTGAATATCGCTCCAAGGATTGGTGCTTCCGCCAAGTAGGGTACTTTGGCTAAAGTGCCGGCTTCTTGTTCGGTGAACAGACCGCCAAGTACCAGAGTTTGTCCATCTTTGACCCGTACTTCCTGCGTCATGATTTGACGAATATTCAGCAGTGTCACAACCACGCTACCGCCAGCAAATACCTGCGGTCCGCCAAGTGGTGAGGAGACTTGAGGTCTCAATCGCATGACGATGAAGCCGTCTTCCGTGATGCGCGGAAGCACGTTCAAGAACACACCGGCTTGAACAAGTTCAACGTTTGTACTTACGACACCAAGTGAAATCGTTGTGGTGACTTTGTGCACGACTTCGTTAGCCAGTGATATCAGGGACTCGGTGTTGTCAGTGACAATCACACTCGGGTTCGCCAGAATCTTAGCCTTGTTTGTCTGGAGCACCAGATTCAAACTCAAGTTCAACGCGGTAGGTAACGTGGCGATATTGGCTCGCCCGCCGGCACCCTTGCCGAGTGTAAGGAAGTTGAATCCCGTTTGGGCCTGCGGTACAGCTTGCACGCCGGCGATTGTCGGGGCACTGACCGGCAAAGAGTTCCCAAGGAATCCGGCAAAACCGTTACCTGGCGGACCTGGTACGTTAGTGAGGTTGTTTGTGCCGAGTGACCCAGTTGAAATTACGCCTGTTGTTGCGTTAATGGTAGAGGCGATACCAGGAGATCCATAACTGAGTGATTGAAAGTTTCCCGCTGTGCCACCGGAGAACTGAATCGGAACCGGTGGAATACCGGAGACACGAGAAGATGTTACCTGGCTGCCATTGATGATGTTTGTCAGGAACTGCTGAGCACTGCCAAGTCCTGGTAGGAACGAGATCAATGGTGCTCCAGCTCCGCCAAGAATTGTGCCCGATGCTCCTTCACCCTGCAGGTTAAGACTGGCTCCCAGCTGACGAATACCTTGATTGGTGAGTTCTATCAGTGAGGACTGAATATGGACTTGTTTGGGGCGACGGTCGATCACGCGGATGGCCTCTTCGGCAATCTGCAGATCCTGTTCGGTACCGACAACAATAATTTGTTGGTTCTTTGTGTCAGGAATGACGATTGCGGCACCGCCGTTTTGATCGACGTTGAAATCGGTTACAACTGCGGCCCTTGCACGGATAGTTTGTGAACCGGGATCAATAGCTCCAGAGTTAAAGCCAGTACCTTCGTTCAACTGCTCACGTGTAACACCACGGATAGTGCGCACGGCGTCAGGTCTTGTCGTTTGGTTGAATTCCTCACCCTGTTCGGATTCTTCGTTTTGGTCTTGAGATACTGTATTCGTATTGACACTCTTAGAAGTTTGCGTGCCACCACCTGGCGCCGGCGCTTGCGATGCTCGTGCAACTTCTTCCGCGCTCTTCGTGGAAGGTGTTTCTTTGCTGCTGCTTACCGTGCGGTTGCGAATAGCCTGCGTGAAGTCAGGAATAAACCCTCGGTTGAAGACCGATGCCCATAACAGGTTTGCAACATCGAAAGCTGACGTATAGCTCAACTTGAACGTACGAGCAAAGGGTCTGTTAAGTCCGAGGTTAAATAGAGCGTTTGGCGAACCAATAATTATGGTTGAGTTGTCCAGCTGGCGATATTGCAAGCCGGCGCTGGCCAGGACTGTGTCCATTGCTTCGTTCAGCGTGACATCATGCAAATCCCCGGTTATGCGGCCCACTACGGACTTATCTAAGATGATATTGAGATTGCCACGACGACTGATCTCAGACACCACTTCTTTAACTGGGGTATCCCGGAACGCGAGATTGTGAATGATTGAATTGCTAGGGAACTTGTCAAACCCACGACGGATTTTGATTGTCTCTCTAACTGCAGGCAATTTGCGATAAGCAGGATCTAACGGACCCCTGGAGTTGCTCGATTTCTGCGCAAGCGCGGTCCCGTCTGCGGGCTCTGATGGCACTGCCTCTGGTGCTGTCACTTCCGGGGCTGTAGGAACGGCGGCCGCCAGAGCGGCCCCTTCTTGAACTACAGTCGCTGTGGGATCTGCTGTTTCTGTGGTGGCTGGTGCGTTATCTTCGGCTGTGAGTGGCGCAGCTGCCGGTGTCAGCGACGAGCCGCTGATAGGGGCAGTGGCAGCGGTGGAATCGTCAGGTCTCACCAACGATGCGTCGTTGGAAGCTCCACCGGTTGGTGAATATTGCAGAGCTGGCTTCAGAACAGCCGCGGCTTCTTGCTCCACTGCCGTTGTCGGGGAGGCGACTGATGCCTCTGCCAGTGGTGGCAGGGTTTTTACGGTGGTGTCACTAGCTTGGATGCTTACTGTTTCCGATGCTGCCACCGGCAGTGATGACATCATGAGGACCGATGCCAAGATCGTTGCAGTAAATCTTCCGAGTAGGACTCCTTTCTGCAGGCGGCGATTCATTTGAGTTGCTTCCGTTTCTAGCCACCGCAGTTGGTACTGCTATGGAAAGCTATTGATCCAAGAATTAGACACCACAATTTTACATTGCTGGACTTAAATTGCAATCATATTACTAATTGTTGCTTAGCACTTTCTTGCGTATGGATCGAGATCCGTTTGATCACCGATTGCTATAGCAATCGTGCATGCAAACGGATCAAATTCCTTATGGAGTAAGGTTTTCCTTACAACTCCTAATGTTTGTCGTCAGCATATAACCGATGTACGGAGACTTCCAAATTGTTGCGAGCTTCGGTAAAACGGGGGTTTATGCGTAGTGCAAGCCTAAATTCCGCAATAGCATTGAGTATGTCCCCTTTGCTGTATAGCGCATATCCGAGGTCGTTTCGAGCCTGAAAATTTAACGGATCAAGAGCGACCGCTTGGTGAAATTCGTCGACCGCTCCAGTGATATCACCCTTGGTGAATAGGCACCGTCCTAATGCAAGATGTGATTCCGGCATGGTTGGGTTTAACAGTGCGGCCTGCCTGGCGGTTCTTAGTGATGATTGGTGATCTCCGGAGCGCAGCAGAGCATTCGTCAAGGCTATCTGTGCACGCGCCATTGCCGGGTCTAGAGACACCGCTTGTCGCGAGGCCTTGATTGCTCCTTGCACATCTCCAGCAAATAGTAATGCTTCCGACAGACCGCTTTGCGAATCCGCATCCGGTTTTATAGTGATTGCTTTTCGGTATTGGTTTATTCCTTCCGATATGTTGCCACCATGTAACAACGATTCGGCAAATAGGAAATGTATATACGACGAATTTGGTGCCAGCTCCATCGCTTTGCGAAATTGATTTAGTGCCTCCTGATGGTCCCCAGTTAACTCGAGGATCTTGCCCAGCTGCGCGCGATAGACTGCGTTGTTAGGCTGCAGACTGATGGCAGTTTTCAATTCGTTTCCAGCGGCCTCAAAATCTCCAAGTAGATAGAGATAGGTTCCGGATTTGTAACGCAGAAACGCCACGTCCGGTTCATCTGTGATATGACGGCGAAGATTATTGATCGACTCAGCAATCTGTTTTAGATCGATTGTCTGTTTGTCGACCATCAATAACTTGATTGATTCTTCATTGATTTCGGCTGCGCGCGGGCTTTCTACCGCCGAGCTTGGCTTCGGTCCGGCCTGAGGCAGTAGCGGCTTAGAGCTTGACTGAGGAAGAGTCGGCGAAAAATTCTTGCCAAGTGGTGCCTTGGCAGCCTCGGCTGATTTAGTACCATTTACGCTGCCGGCCGAATACCACTGCTTCAGGTGGTCAGACTCTGTTGCCGGTGCTTCAGTTTTTTCAACGCTATTAACGCCGCTGGTCGCTCTACGTTTAGGTAACGTTCCTTGAGCTGCTGCAATTGGAACCAACATACTCACAATGGCGCCAATAGATAACAAAGAAGGCAGAATCAGACGCCTACAACAACACAGGTTATTCTCTAAAAGATAGTAAAATCTAGTCACGGTGCCCAACTCGGACCTCTCATGCCATGGCGCAAGCCGCCTACATACATATACCATTTTGCGCACACAAGTGCGATTTCTGCGACTTTGCGGCCTTTGCAGGAGTGGATGATCTCACGCCGGAATACTGCGATGTGGTCGTTAAAGAAATAGGCCAACGCATATCCCTTGAGCCGAACAGAGATCCCCTTAACTCGCTGTTTTACGGAGGAGGGACACCGGGTTATATCGCGCCTGACCAGCTGAGACGAGTTCACGAAGCGCTTTGCCAATCCGTTGCTATAACACATGATACGGAAGTGACGCTGGAAACGACCCCGCAGTCGATTACCGTGGATAAAGCCAAGGCCTGGTTGGACATGGGCATCAATCGTATATCGATTGGCGTGCAGTCATTTGATGACAACGAGCTTAAGGCGATGGGGCGTGATCACACTGCGGCGCAGGCCCTGAGCGGTATTGAAAATGCCAAGACTGGCGGATTTGTAAATGTAGCCATGGACCTGATGTACGGGCTTCCTGAACAGACTATCGATTCATGGCGTCGCACGCTTGATACGACGCTCTGTTTGGATTTGCCTCACCTTTCCGCCTATGGACTGACGATCGCCATAAATGCGCCACTGCTGAGTCGTTACCCTCTTAGTAGCGATGCTTACCCTGTGGAAGAATCCTGGGTCGAGATGTACCAAATGCTTCTGGAGCGCACCCGAGAAGCAGGTTTAGACCAATACGAAATTTCCAATTTTTGCCGACCAGGGCATCATTCCAGGCACAATCTGACCTATTGGTCCAACGAAGAGTATCTGGCCTTTGGCGTCAGTGCTCATAGGTACGTTCAGGGCGTGCGCAGCTCCAACTTCCGTTCGCTGCGCAAGTACATGCGTGACTGGCTTGGCCATGAAACGTTTGAGCGCATCGACCAGAAAACGCGAGCTAAAGAAGCAATATTTCTCGGGCTGCGGCGCACCGCCGGCATAAATCTTGAGAATTTTCGTGTTCGGTACGGCTTCGACATAGAGCTACTCTTGTCTGACAAGATTAAACTACTATCGGACGCTGGATTCCTGACGGTCGAAAATGGCTTTCTGAAGCTCAGCCAGTCCGGCGTTCTGGTTAGCAACCTGGTTCTGGCGGAGTTAATTTAGCAGTGGGAAAGCTGCATCAGCAGAGCGATTCAGGGCAGCAGTTTAGAGGCTGCGGACCAGGGGTATGGATTAACAGATGGCTCCCCGGCGGAGGTTGATAGGATTCGGTGGTGAGAGTTTGCTCTAAGTGCCGCACCGAATATGAAGATAAAAGCGATCACTTCTGTTCCGCACAGTCCCAAGAGTTGGGACCGCCCGGGCAAATCGGTGACGCATGGTTTTTTGATGAGTCAGTTGACTCTTCTGCGGAGCCAGCTCGGGGCGCTTTAATGCCGGCCACGGCAGTTTCGGCACCGATTAATCTATCCCCGCTTCATGAGCAAGATTCTGAGGAATCCGGCAGCTTTTATTTCCACGTCGAAAAGCAGGAAGACCCGAATCTCGGAAAGGTAATTGCAGAGCGCTATCGCATTATTTCTATGGTCGGGCGTGGCGGCATGGGCATGGTCTACAAAGCTGACCATCTTACTATCGACAGAACCGTAGCAATCAAGATGCTCTACCCGAACGTGGTAGCAGACGCCGATGCCATTAAGCGCTTCAAGCAAGAAGCGCAGGCTGTATCGAAAGTAGAACACCCGAACAGCGTGAGAATTTATGATTTCGGGCTGTCGGATCTCGGACAGCCCTATCTGGTTATGGACTTTATCGATGGCGGTAGTCTGCGCGAGGCATTGAAGGACGGACCACTGAACATTGTTCGTGCACAGACGATATTCAGCCAGATTGTTGAAGCCTTAGTGGTGGCACATCGAGTTGGTGTGGTTCACAAGGATCTGAAGCCGGAGAACATCATGCTTTCTTTGCAATCGAGCAAAGGGGACTGGGTGCAAGTTGTGGATTTCGGAATCTCGACAATGGCCAAATCAGATTTCGATCCTTATGGTGCGCCGCAGCGAAAAGAGACCCGTGGAAGTCCACCGTATATGAGTCCGGAGCAGTGCACCAGTATTGCCACCATTGATGAACGCAGTGATGTTTATTCTCTGGCTATCGTTCTTTATGAGTGCCTCAGTGGCAAATTGCCATTCAATGCCCGGGCGCCGTTGGAAATGCTGGAAGCTCATATATCAGGTAAACCGGTTCCGCTCACTGCGACCATTCCGCAACTGGCTGCGTGTCAGGGGCTGTCGGATATGCTGATGAAAGCAATGGAGAAACGGCCGGAGAAGCGGCAGCAAACCATTGAAGAGTTCGGCAATGACCTGCGAGATGCCGCCAAACGCGATCAGATTCACCAGTCATTTTTGAAAAACAGAAAGGAAACGTTGGATGGGAGCTCAACGCGTCTGCCGGCATTGCCGTTACAAGGAAAAGTTTCATCTGACGGCCATCCAGTAGTTTCGCCCGAAAAGCGACCGGGCTCGACTCCGGCATCACCAATTCCACTTTTGCCGGATGCCAACGGCTCCGGAGATGCTGATGCGCTCAAGAACGACAAGAACCTATGGAAGTCGCTAGTTAACACATTCTCTAATATTGCGGAAGTCGAAGAACCACAACCTGAAAACAAGTACGTTTTCCGTAACTGCCCGCACTGTAATGAAGCGGTGGATGCCGATATCGCATTCTGTCTATCGTGCGGACGCAGTCTCTCCAACACCCAGGAATTTTCCAAAATAAGAGCTTCACAAGGCGTTTTCACGCTGCCTAAGTCTCAAGGTAGTGTTTCCAGTACTCTTCCTAGTTTTAGTCAAAAAACTCGAGCAGTGAGTCCGGCCTCAAGCACAATTAGAAACGCAAACAAAAGCCTTTTGCTGGTGAGCCTCATACTTGCTATCAGTATCTTCTGGGTTGCAGGTGGAGTCGATTTCGTTGCCAAAACTATCGCCAAAATGGGCGCGACGCGTACCGCGCCTGCCGACTGAGAAGAACAGCCTGGCCGAGGAATAGAATTGCCGGTAAGAATGACCAGGACGGAACGATCCTTAAGCTCTGATTGCGTAACCAGTCATTGTCACGCTGGCTCAGCGATACTGTACTTGAGGCCCACAGGTAAGCGCAATGAGTGATTTCCAGGATGCCACGTTCATTCCACCCACGCCCCCGAAAAGAGCCATTCTGGACTACAGCGCAACTCTTGATGGTGCAGCTGTTAGTACCTTGGAAGCTCAGGCGCTTGCTCTAAATGGATTGAAGGCCAAGATCGTCGTTTTGCCTGAGAACTTCGAAGTTGACAATTTGAAAGAGTTTGCTCGACAACTTGCTGCAACTTGGGAAGTGGCGGGAAACCGTATGTTATTAGTTGTCGATCTCAAATCGCACAAAGTGCAGATGGTGGCTGGGAAGCAGCTCGCTGATTCTGGGCTGACGAGTGACGTGATTAATCAGCAGATAATTGCCCAACACTTTGTCCCGTATATGCGCAACGATGACTTAGCAGGAGCGATTTCCCACACTCTCGTTGCCGCCAATGCCGTCGTTAGCTCGGGCGCGAACACGGCACCGATGGTGCCTGGACAGCCGGCACGGACTGGAGCGACGTCCGCAGGCAGTTTCCAGATTCCTCAAAACGAACAGACTAAGACGTCCAGCGAGCAACCGGCAGCCCTTCCGTCGCCGTCGCAGGAAAATTTCTTTAGTTCAGTTTCTGGCATTTTCATTACGTTGGGTGTGGTTGCGGCCATTGGTGCGGTGTTGTATTTCGCCAGTGAAGTTAAGCAGAAAAAGGAAAATGGCAAACTGGCTGATGTGTTCAACAAAGCTGTAGGTCCGCTGTACGAAAAGGCGGATCAAATTGGCGCGGCGTCAGAGTATCTGTCCACTCAAGATCAAAGAGATCTGGCGCAACGAATTGCCACGTTCTTCAACCGGTTGACCACGTTCGAACAAGCGGTACGCGAAGTGCAAGGACTTGTTAGTGCCAATCATATTTGGAAGGTTCGCGATGGATATCTCAAGCTCATACAAATGATTGGGCTTTTGGCACCGGAGGCCGAGACTTTGAAGAACGACTTGAATGCCGCCACAGGTGGTATTGAAACCTTCAAATCAGCAGATAATGAGCCGAACCTCACCGAGCAAGTGCAGCAGGCACAGTTGCCGCAAAGCCAATACATCAGGATGCCTGGTACCGTAACTTCTGCAAACTTTCGTCGCCCTTCGTGGAGTTATTCGCCCAGCTTTTACAATGTAATTGGCGCGGGAACTGGCTTGGCTAGTATGCTGATTCTGATGGATCAAATGCAAGGGTTTGCTAGTGATTCCAGATTTGATAACAACAGCCAGCCTGATTACTCAGCAGATATAAACAGCCAAGGCAGTCTCTGGGGCTCATACGATAACAATGGAGTAAACAGTTCCGGTAGCGTAGACGGTGGCGGATCATGGGATGATTCTAGCCGTGGTGGCAGCGATTCCGGCAGTGGCGGTGATTCCACCAGTGGTGGCAGTGATGGCGGAGGCAGTTGGTAGGGGGCGCTCCTAAGACGAGTGCCAGAAGTTGCCCATCCGCTGTCCGATCCGGAAACCTTGAATCAGGTTTGTGCGAGTGAGTTGATAAAGTTCGTTCAGGGCACCAGAATCGGTAATACCATATTTGCTGGCAATGGCATTTACCTGCTGGATTGCCACAGCAGAGAAATAGATGAAGACTTCATCTCGGACCTCGCCTGACCCTTGATTGGGTAGGCGCATGACTGCTTTGCCGAAGTCATTGTTTACGGCTTCCACAATCTGTTTGTCGAGCAATTCGTCGAAAAAGCTATCGGCCTTGGATCCCATTTATGAGCCTCGTTTCACAGAGCTTTGCTGAATTACGCATTGTTCAGAAGATCCAATGTTCTTCGAACTTCTTTAATATCTTGCCACATCAGCCATTTTGGGCTTCCTACCTCACGCGAAGGATTTCGCAAAAGATATGAGGGATGAAATACCGGCATTACTCTAGCATCGTTCTTGATATCGAACCATTTGCCGCGAATGCGACTGATAGGATCTTTAACGTTTAGCAAATGCTGAACTGCTGTGGCTCCTGCAAGCAATATCAACTTAGGTTTGACAAATTGAATCTGCGCTTCTAGATATGGTCGACAGGCGGTAGCTTCTTCCTTACTTGGAACCCGGTTTTCTGGCGGGCGGCATTTGACTACAGTGCAGATGTAAGTTTCAGTTAGTCTGTCGATTCTGCCAGATTCGAGAATCTTGTTGAGCAGCTGACCGGCGCGCCCGACGAAGGGAATGCCGGTCTGATCCTCCTTTTGTCCCGGGCCTTCGCCGATAATCATCAGTTTTGCTTTCGGGTTTCCATCAGCGAACACAACATGTGTCCTTGTGCTGCACAATCCGCACTTTGCACAATTGAGCGCTGTGTTCTGCACGTCATCGAGCGAAGTGTACGAATCGATAACTAATTGCCGTGGCATAGATGGTTGCCCCTCGATATAGCGGGCATCTTAACAGTCCCGCCTAAGCTGCGCGAGAGCCGCCTTTGTATATGCGTGCGCTATCGATAAGCTATGGAGCAACTATCTTCGAATCGCCCTGATTCTTTGACGGCGCTAGCTGCACCACATTTGATACCGATAGAAATGGGTTGCTTTCATCGGTACGCTTTGGCATTTCGCTGCCCTGGACTACTTCCAGCGGCAGTCCAAAGACGCTGCTGGGTGGGACTAACACCGAATCAGCTTTGCCAAGGCAAATTGCCGCAGTTTGGGCAAAAGCTGAGGCACTGCCGGTGGTGAAGAAGGTGCTGTTGTGGTGGCACTGCAGTTCCGCCACTTGATCTGCCGGCATATCTGTTGGCAAATTTAATCCAAGATCTACTGCAATCTGGCGAATCAGCAATTCGGCAGGATCTATCAGAGCTACTGACGCTGGAAGGAGATCGCGAAGCGCTTTTCGCAAGAAGGGGAAGTGGGTGCAGCCAAGAATGATTGCTTCAACCTCATTTTCTTCCATCCTGCTTGTATATTCGATCAATATAGATTTTGCGCGGTCGCTATACAGGTCGCCGGACTCTACTAATGGCACCAGCTTTGGGCAGCCCACTTCTGTTACCTGGACGTCCGGCGCATGATACCCAATGTGACGTGAAAACGCGCGGCTATTGGCTGTGCCTTGGGTGGCCAACACGCCGACCCGGCGAAAGTTTTGGGCCACATATCTGGCGGCCGGAGAAATGATGTCATGAACAGGAATAGGCGAGACTTTGCGCGCGTGATCTAAGCTGACGGCGGCGCTTGTATTGCAGGCCATCACAACGTGATCGACGTCTTTATTGGCCAGAAAGGCGATTATTTGAGTGACAAACTGCTGGATTTCCTTGGCTGGGCGATTCCCGTAGGGACAACGAGCCGTGTCACCGACGTAGACGAATTCGAACTGCCGCTCCGGGCATACCGAAGCTAGCTGATGAAGTCGGCGAAACACCGACAAACCGCCGACACCTGAGTCGAACAAGCCAAACCTTATAGGTCTGTTGTATTCCGCCGGTGTCAAATCACTAACTCCTTGTGGTCGCCAGGCGATGCTTTTTGAATTTTACCGGGTGCTTGTAAGAATTCGTCTTACGTTTGTCGGCTGTCTGTCGAGCAGCTAGAGCCCGACTGCTGCGTGCTTGCGGTCGTTTTTCGACCCAATTCTTCGGCTGCGGCGAATGCAAATTTTGGGTAAAAGATTGCGTTGCGGTTGACGGGGACGTAGTTGAGATTGTTCCAGAAGCAGATTCTGAGCCAGCGGGAGGCGATTGTCGAGCCACTGGATGTGACTGTACTTTCTCGGAAAGGAAGAGCATGACACCGTCAGCTAGAGCTGTTGCGACCTGCTTCTGGTAATCAGATGAGTTTAATTTGTCCCGCTCGTCCTTATTAGATATAAATCCAACCTCTGCAAGGATCGCCGGAACTGGAGTGTGATTGATGACATAAAAACGCGCTTTACGAACCGAGCGGTCAGGGGCGCCCAGTCCGTTGACCAGAGAGCCGTGTATTAAGTTGGCTAAATCCTTACTCTGTTCATTCTGATAATAGGTCTCGATTCCGGTTGTCTTGACGTTGGTTTCCAGTGAGTTTATATGAACGCTGACAAAGGCGTCCGGTTGCATCGAGTTGGTGAACTTAACGCGCTCTTCTAAAGAGACGTAACTGTCATCCGCGCGCGTTAAACGAACCTTCAATCCGCTGGCTTCCAACTGTTTTCTCAGTTTTTCCACGATCGCAAGTGTGAGTTCCTTTTCTCGGACATCGCCGCG
>Ga0163151_10008244_pt1 | contig 11851 bp, 6 predicted proteins | sample OliLakLV19MP5IB2_FD_145596 | JGI IMG/M metagenome (GOLD analysis project Ga0163151, IMG submission 145596) | Freshwater microbial mat bacterial communities from Lake Vanda, McMurdo Dry Valleys, Antarctica - Oligotrophic Lake LV.19.MP5.IB-2 | ecosystem: Environmental > Aquatic > Freshwater > Lake...
AAATATGACTGATTCATGTCGTCTGATAAATAATTAATACAATAAAAATTAATTAGTTTTGAGAACAATATACATTGCAAGTAACACAAATCATCTATACTATTAGTATTTGATGTTATTGTTTGCAGTGTTTTCATTCCTGCAGAATTGTTTCGCATATCTATAGCTGAAACAATTCTATTCTTCCATCTCATTTTTTGAATTCTTGTTATCCATATTTTGGGATGTGAATATATTGCCTTCAGTTTATTTGGCGTTAAACCTTCGCTATTAATTGATTTCCCTTCTGCAACAAAATTTGCTTTAATATCTGCAGGTATTACCATTCTATAATCTCCCTTTAGGCTTTCTTTGATATTATATTTACTTCCTTCTTCTCCTCGAGATAGCTGATAATTACTTAATAATCCAAGTCTTGGATATTTTTCAATTTTCTCAATTATATCTTGTTCGAACTTTGAAGCTTTATAGCCCACAATCATTTTTTCTTTATTTGCCCAAATGCTTTGCTCTATTAAAGTATCTGCATCCCATTCAGATTTCCCAAAACAATCCAACCTTTCTTCTGCAGAAACCACAAATCGACTTATTTTTTTTTGTTGTATAAATGTGTTTTTTTTAGGGCTCGATTTATTAATAAAAAATATACAACACCAAGTATCCCTAACTTGAGAAAAAACTGGCCCTGTTTCAATTAATTCATAAAATGAATAATTAAGAAATATGTATTTTCGAAATGAATAGAAATCATCTTTACGCAAAAAAGTATCTGGTGTAATAAATCCTAGAACGCCACCTTGCCGTAATATTGAAAGTGCTCTTTCAGTGAAAGCAGAATATGAATCAAAACTGCCATCATACGCAGAAATATAATTTGTTCTAATATACCAAGCAGTATCTTCAGTAAACTCTGCACCCCAAGGTGGATTTCCAATCACAACATCAAATCCTCCTTGGTCACCATAATTTAATTCTGATTCTTTTGCTATGCCACCTAGTTTTTTTATAAGTTCATTAGCTTTATCTTCTTCGTCTTTTGCCTGTTTCAGAATTCTTTTATTATGATATTTTATTTCTGTATCAATATTGGGTTTAGAGATTTTAAACACTTCGGGAAAAGCTTTTTTCCAGTTGAATGGTTTTATTTTTTTTTCGCCGCCAAAATCTAATTGTGCGTCATAATAATCAGTATCAATTAAACTGTTTCCATCTTTTATATTACTATCGAGCGTGGGCAATACACGCTCGTTAAACATACTATGCTGGGTGGCTATGCTTGCTTCGGTTTCGCCTTCCATACATTTTAGTAGTAGTGATAGTTTGGTTACTTCAACTGCATTTACATCTATATCGACCCCATATATATTATTAAGAAGTATTTGTTTTTTAATTGATGTAGTTAATGCCCCTGTGGGTGTTAGTGCTTTATCTTTTTTGGCTTCAGCAGATTTTTGTATATAATAATCTTGATGATACCGTAATAGATAATCGAATGCCCCAATTAAAAAACTGCCACTGCCACAAGCGGGGTCCACAATTTTTATTTTTGATATATCTTTGGGTGCTTTATTATCGATAAGTTTGCCAATTGTATTTTTTACTATATAATCGACTATATATTGTGGGGTATAATACACACCGCCTGCCTTGCGTACTTCAGGTTTCTCTTCTATGTAGGCACGATGAGCTTTGTCTATTTTAATTTGCTTGCCAAGGAATTGTTCATAAGCACTTCCTAAAATTTCAACTGGTAGAACAGAGAACTCATAAGGACTTTCGGGATAATATAATTCGTTTATAATGGTTTTGACAACCTTATTATCAACCTTTATATCTTTGCTTATAGAGTCTTTCTTAAAATCGAATAAACCTGAGTTATATTTATCATCGGCTAACTTAAAAAAGTGAAATAGATTTTGATAATAATCGCCTTGCTTAATTGCTTGCTGCATGGCTCCATAAGGTTCAACTCCTCTGTCTTCTGCTATTCGCAGAAATATAAGACGGTCGATAGTTTGTTGTACTACAAAATTAAGTTCATCCTCGTCTAATTCTTTGTTATTCCAACTAATACTTGTAGCGAGGTAGGTACGCCAACTATCGAGCGATTGCAAAAATGCTGTATCGACAGTGGCGGTGCCTTTTTTATTAGCATTGCCTAAAATGAACTTATCAAAACTACCTTTAAGTACACTTTCTTTGCTAAAAGTATTCCATAGGAAATCAAATTCTGTGAGATAATCTTTATAGGTTAAATATTTAATACGTGCTACTGATGCTTTATCAGTAGGCTTGGGTTGTTTGGTACAATCGTAAACTGCCAATTCTTCAAAATCAGTAACTATACTTACAGCTAATTTTGCATTCCATCCATACCTACGAACTTGGTAGGCAGGTATTATATCATTTTTTATAAAAATACTTGGTTTTTTTGCTTCGACAAAAAATAATCTTTTGGTGCCTGATAAGCGAAATGAATAATCGGGGGCCTTGGTAGCCTTGCCTATTTTTACTCTGTCTTCGTGTATTACTTCTCTATAACTTTCAGCATAACCATTTTCATTATCAATATCCCATCCCAAAGCTTTAAAGAAAGGGTCAATAAAGTCACGCCTTGTAAGTGTTTCGTTATATTCAGTTTTCTTATATGAATTGTATTGTTCATCAAACCTTTCAACGAGTTGTGCTATCTTTTTGTATGCTGTTTCTTTCGTTTGCATTTCGGCTTCAAATGTAATTTCGCATTTGTTATGAATAGCCAAAAGTTATGAATAGTTTTATTAACAATGGACTATTTTACTTTATATTATTTAAATGCTACTTTTATTATAATAAATTAGCTTCTTCTTTCGCAAATTTAACAAATACGCAACGCACAACCATGGCCAAATTTGTCAAATCCACCAAACCAAGACAATTAACAATACCCTGTGGATATTTGGCTTAGGGTAGTGGTAAACTTAGCTTTATATAAGGTTAACTTTGCACGCCTTGCCGTAAGTCCATGTCAGCCCAAAACAGTAACAAACAATTCACGTTCTTTATTATATTCACCATCGTGGGGTTTATATTTTTGTTGCGGCTGTTCTACCTACAGGTGCTTGCAGATGAGTATAAAGAGTTTGCCAAAAACAATACGCTGCACAACGTTACCCAATACCCTTCTCGTGGCTTAATACGTGACCGTAAAGGTGAGCTGATGGTGTTCAACAATGCCATATATGACCTGATGGTGATACCTGGCAAATGTGCGGGAATTGATACCATAGAGTTTTGCCGATTGCTGAGTATTGACAAACAAGGCTTTTTGCAACGCTATGATAAGATGCGAAAATCGAAAGGATTTAGTATGCAGCGTAGTCAGGTTTTTGAAAAGCAAATCACGCCAGAAACATTTGCAGCGTTTCAAGAAAAACTATATGATTTCCCAGGTTTTTTTATTGAGAAAAGAACGGACAGAAACTACCGAAACAAATCGGCCGCCCATGTATTGGGTTATATAGGCGAGGTAAATGATAGTGATATTGCACGCTCAGGCGGTTATTATAGACAGGGCGATTTCATTGGTATCAGTGGCATTGAGCGTGCTTATGAAGAAAAGCTGCGGGGCAAAAAAGGTGTGCGTTATGTATTGGTGGATGCACTGAACCGCGAACAGGGGAGTTATAAAAATGGAGAGTATGATACCCTGCCCATTACCGGAGAAGATTTATATACTACGCTAGATGTGAAACTGCAATTGCTGGGCGAGAGTCTGCTGCAAAATAAAGTAGGAAGTGTGGTTGCCATAGAACCTAAAACAGGCGAAGTGCTTAGTATGGTAAGCAGTCCAGGGTATGACCCTAATTTATTTATAGGCAGAGAGCGGGGCAATAATTATATGAAACTATTACAAGATCCTGCCAAGCCTTTGTTCAACCGACCTATACAAGCACCTTATCCTCCGGGTTCTATTTTTAAAATTGTGATGAGCTTGATAGGGCAGCAAGAAGGTGTGCTCACACCACAAACTACTTATGGTTGCGGTGGTGGCTATAATAATGGCAGTAACCGCGTAGGTTGCCACGCACATGGTGGCCCGCTCGATTTGCGTGGTGCGATTCAGATTTCGTGTAATGCTTATTACTGCCATGTTTTTAAAACCGTAATCGACAATAATAAATATAGCTATGTTGATGAAGCCTTCAAACAATGGCGTAAGCATATAAATAGTTTTGGCTTGGGAATACGATTGGGAATAGAGTTACCGCAAGTGAGTATGGGCTTAGTGCCCAAAGTTGAAATGTATGATAAAACTTATGGGCAGCACCATTGGAAAGCAAGTACTATTATATCATTGGCCATCGGTCAAGGTGAGCTGGGAATAACGCCTTTGCAAATGGCAAACGTTACCGCCATATTGGCCAATAGAGGTTATTATATAGATCCACATATTGCCAAACATTTTGGAAAAGACAGAAAACCATTAGAGCAGTTTACCAAAAAGAATTATACTACCGTGAACCGTGAGTATTATGATGTGGTGGTAGAGGGTATGGCCGATGTGGTAAAGGGCGGAACAGGTACTGTCGCACAAATTACAGGGATTGATATATGTGGTAAAACAGGAACTGCACAAAATCCACATGGAAAAGACCACAGTGTATTTATAGCTTTTGCTCCCAAAGATAATCCCAAAATTGCGATAGCGGTGGTGGTAGAAAATGCAGGTTTCGGGGCGGAGTGGGCGGCACCTATCGCCAGCCTGATGATGGAACAATACCTAACAGATACCGTAAAGCGACAAGCCATGAAAGAACGCATGGAGAAAGGAAACCTAATGCCAAATGTATTGCACGAAAATGCCCCCAAAGACGCAAGCAAGGACGATAAAAAAGACCCAAAAAACAAGAATAATAAAGACAAGAAACAAGCGATACTAAATCAGAAATTGAAACCGAAGAGAATATAGTTGATAGTAAACAGTAGCCAGTAATCAGTAGTCAGTAGCTGACGCCGAATGGAACTGCTTACTGACCACCGACTACTGATTACTAATTACTGACCACTGACCACTGATTACTGCCCGCCGCGGCGGGCTGATTACCGCTTACTGACCACTGTTTACTGTTTACTGACTACTGACCACTGACTACTGTTTACTGTTTACTGGACCACTGATTACCAATTACTGCTTACTAATTACTGACCACCGACTACTAATTACTAATTACTGACCACTGATTACCAATTACTGCTTACTAATTACTGACCACCGACTACTAATTACTAATTACTGACCACTAATTACTAATTACTGACCACTGATTACTAATTACTAATTACTGACTACTGATTACTAATTACTGACTAAAAAAATGTTCGACGCCACCCCACAAGAAAAAGAAATAAGCACCCAAGGCTACGACTGGGTTACTATAGGTATGTACCTGTTTTTTGTGGCCTTTGGTTTCTCTTGTATTTATGCTGCGGATTACAAACCAGAACATGCCAGTTTGTTCGATTGGAAAACAAACCATGGCAAGCAACTTATATTTATTGGCGTATCGGTGGTATTGGGCTTTATTATATTGCTGAGTGAATACGAAATTTATCCCACCTTTGCTTGGTTGATATATGGTTTTATTATGTTCCTCATATTCTCTGTTATATTTATTGGTACTGAGGTGAAAGGAGCTAAGTCGTGGTTCGGTATTGGGGGCTTTGGTTTTCAACCTTCAGAGTTTGGTAAGTTTGCGGTAAGTTTGGCGTTGGCGAGATATCTATCGGGGTATGATATAAAATTTAAAAACCTGAAAACACAATTATATTGTGCAGGTATTATCGCACTGCCTATGCTTATAACACTGTTGCAAAACGATACAGGATCGGCATTGGTATATGGGTCTTTTATATTGGTATTATATCGAGAAGGTTTGCCTGGTTATATACTAGCCATGGGTTTGGTAATGGTTATATTTGCAGTATTATCATTATTGGTAAAACCTATCATATTATGCGTGATATTGGTTACCGTTGCACTTGCTATAGTATATCTTTTCCGAAGGCAAAGTTCGTTTATATATCTTACTTTAATTACAGTTGCCATTTCTTGCATATTGGTATTCTCCGTAAATTTTGTATTTAATAAAGTATTACAACCTCACCAACGTGACCGTATCAATGTATTATTGAACCGCGAAGTAGATTTGAAATCGGTGGGATACAATGTGCACCAAAGTAAAATTACGATTGGCTCAGGAGGCTTGCTAGGCAAAGGCTACCTGGAAGGAACGCAAACCAAAGGCGATTTTGTACCCGAACAAACTACTGATTTCATATTTTGTACCGTAGGAGAAGAATGGGGATTTGCAGGCACCGGCTTGTTTGTTATATCATTTGTATATTTCCTTTGGCGACTGGTAATGATAGCAGAGCGACAGCGAAATAAATTTAATAGGGTATATGCATATTCCGTTGCTTCTATATTGTTTTTTCATTTCCTAATAAATATAGGAATGACCATTGGCGTAATGCCAGTAATTGGAATACCCCTACCCTTTTTTAGTTATGGCGGTTCATCTCTTTTAGGATTTACTATATTGCTATTTATACTATTAAAATTGGATAGTAACAGGGTGAATGAGTTGCAAAGCGTTTTTGACTAAGGAATAAGGAGCAGGAGTAAGGAGTAAGGGGTAAGGGGTAAGGGGCTTTTGCCTGATTTTGTTTTCCTAAAAATAAGGACTATGTTTTAGATAAAAATTTAATATGAATAATACATGGCTATACAAAAGTCTGCAAATATAATTGCTTGGCAACGAGCACAGGATGATGCTGTCAAAATTTATATTGCGTTTAATACCGAAACTCAATATATAATAGTCCAAAAGAAAGGGACTAATCCCGAATGCTTTCGGGATGTAGTTCGGCATTACCATTCTACAAACCAAATCCGCCACAGGCGGAGAACTATTTTAGGTTAAGAATTGGTATAAAACCTACAGGATTTTGGATTTAAAGAACAAATTTGCATGGTAAGAAGGGATAAGTGACTGACGCGAAATTTCAATAGTAGACTTTTATAATTGATGTTCGAAAAATCAGCCGCATGGCCTTACTCCTTATTCCTTACCCCCTTATTCCTACAAAATTCTTAATTTTGCGAATTTCAATATAATCTTCTTCGACCCGAATTGATCAAACTCAATCGTAGCTTTTCTTTCATCACCTTTGCCATCAAGTTCTATTACCTTTCCTGTTCCAAAACGCATATGTTGCACAGTCATACCCGCTTCTAGTTTGGAAGTATCTTCTGGAATAAAATCTTTTATAGCGGGAGGTGTGGGATGTTTCGGAATTATTTTTCCAATAGGATTATTAACGGGCGGTTTACCTTTGAATGCACCCACTTCTTTTTGAGAAAATTGTTTGGGCTGCGATTTTTGTCCAAAGAAAGCTCCCTTATTTTCAAAATCATCGAAGCCTCCAAAACCTGTTTTAAAATTAGGCTGCATCGTTATTGCCATTTCCACAAGTGACGGGTCTATTTCATTTAAAAAACGACTAGGTTCGCAATTGAGCAAACTACCAAAACGAAAACGTGTGGTCGCAAAACTTAAGGTTAATTTTTTGCGGGCACGCGTAATGGCTACATAAAACAATCTGCGTTCCTCTTCCAATTCTGCACGACTGCCCAAACTCATTTGCGAAGGAAATAAATTCTCTTCTAAACCTACTACAAATAAATTATCGAACTCCAACCCCTTGGATGAATGTATGGTCATCATTTGCACCACGTCCGTATCGGTGCTATCACTTTGATTATCGGTAAGCAATGCAATATTTTGCAAGTAAAATTCCAAGGTGCGAGGCATGGGTTCATTATCATATAATGATACTTCATCTTCTTCCACAAATTCTTTAATGCCACTTAATAATTCCTCTATATTTTCGTGGCGTGCCATTCCCTCCACAGTCTTATCATCATACAAATGTTTGAGTATACCACTATGCTTGGCAACATACATGGCAGTATCATACGCATTATTTTTTCTATTTTCGATAATAAAACTTTGTATTAAGGATCTAAAATCGGTGAGTTTTTTATAAGCACTTTTCAGGTCGGCATGTTGTTCTGCACTTTGTAATACTTCCCATAAAGATATATTTTTTGCATCGGCAATTGTTATAATATGCGTGAGTGTGGTATCGCCAATGCCGCGAGCTGGATAATTAATAATTCGCTTCAATGCCTCTTCATCATTGGGGTTTACGGTAAGTCTATAATATGCTAGTAAATCTTTTATTTCCTTGCGTTGGTAGAAACTCATACCGCCTACAATCTTATAGCCAATATTCGCTCTTCTGAAAGCTTCCTCTAGTGCACGACTTTGCGAATTGGTTCTATATAATACTGCGAAATCTTTATTATAAGAACGGTTTTGCATTTTGTGCTCAAACACACCCTCTGCCACAAGTTTGGCTTCTTCATTATCGCTAATGGCACGAATAATTTTAATCTTATCGCCCATTGCATTATCTGTCCAAACTTCTTTTTTAAGTTGGTCTTTATTATTTTTTATCACACCGCCCGATGCTTGTACAATGGTTTGTGTACTGCGATAATTTTGCTCCAGTTTAAATATTTTTGCCTCCTTATAATCCTTTTTAAAGTTTAATATATTTTCGATAGTAGCACCACGGAAAGCATAGATACTCTGGGCATCATCGCCCACCACACATATATTTTCATGCATGGCAGCAAGCCGTCTTACTATAACATATTGCGAATAATTTGTGTCCTGGTACTCATCCACCAATATATATTTAAATTTGTGCTGATACTTAGATAATGCATCCGGAAATTGTTTTAGAATTTTGTTCGTATTGAATAATAAATCATCAAAATCCATAGCCCCACTTTTAAAACAGCGACTTTGGTAACGCATATATATTTCACCCATCAATGGTCGTTGGGCACTCACATCATTGTCTTTTATTTCTGCATCTGCTGCATAGCCATCGGGCGATATTAAATTATTTTTGGCTGAAGAAATACGTGACAAAACCATGGAAGGTTTATATACTTTATCATCCAATTGCATTTCTTTCAATATAGATTTGATGAGGCTTTTGCTATCATCGGTATCATAAATCGTGAAGTTGCTGGGGTAACCCAAACGATGTGCTTCATAACGTAACAGTTTGGCAAATACAGAGTGAAAAGTTCCCATCCAAAGATTACGTGCCTCGGGGCCTACCACACCCTCTATACGTTCACGCATTTCACGTGCTGCTTTATTGGTAAACGTGAGGGACAAAATATTGAACGGGTCAACGCCCTTTTGCATAATATTGGCAATACGATAAGTGAGCACCCGTGTTTTGCCAGAACCCGCACCTGCCACTATCATCACTGCACCTTCGGTACACTCAACTGCGGCAAGCTGTTCGGGGTTTAAGTCTTTTAAATAATCCATACTATAATACACCACAAAATTACACCTGCCTTATGCCCTCTTGTAGCCAAGTTTTCAACAAGGTTATAAAGATTTCAGTTAAATACGAACTGGTGATTGGTAAGCCGCAAATCGGGCAATTTTTGTAACGGAATTTTCTTTAGGGCAGCCCGTGCTATAGTAACACTATCGGTAGCTGTAACAAATTGAAACGAATGGGAGAGTTGTACATTTTTTTGTGCAAAGGAAGCTTGGGAAATAAGAAGTATGATAATGATAATTGCGTTTTTCATTCATTTATTCTAACTTGCTTTTATATTTCAATTGGTTTTGTTGAATTTCCGTCTGCTTCAGCTTATTTCCGTCTGCTTTAGCTGACGGCTATTTTTTAAATATCGTTCCGAAAAACGCTTTCATATCATTCCACGAATTTGAATCGGCTTGTGCATTGTATTCGATGGGTATATTAAATTGCTTGCCCACACTACTTGATGCAGGATTGCTAAAGGCATGTGTAGCATTGGGATATGATTTGAAAGTATAATTTGCTTTTATCGAATCCATTTGTCTTTTGAAAGTAGAAATTTCTTCGGGACTCACAAATTTATCTGCTTCGCCATTGCAAACGAGTATTTTATTATGAAGTATATTTTTACTAATGGGAACTCCTTTCAGATTGCCATGAAAGCTAACAATACCTTTTAATTCCTTTTCTCCCAAACGTGCAAAATTTAATACCATGGCACCTCCAAAACAATAACCTATTGCCGCCATCTGCGTGGTGTCGGCAACACTATATGTTTTAATCTTGGCAATGGCGGCATCAAACCGTTTCTTGGCCATTTTGGGATTATCATATATCGGTCCCGATAAAAGTGAAGCACCTTCTGGATTATCGGCTGTTTGATTGTTTCCATATAAATCGACAGCAATGGCTAAATAACCTAATTGGGCCAATTGCCTTGCCCTGCTTTTGGCATAATCGTTCAAGCCCCACCACTCATGCACCACCAATACTACTGGCATTTTGGTTTTAATAGTTTCATCATATACTACAAACCCATTGAGTGCAGTAGTGTCAGCAATATAGGAAACGTTCTCTTCTAGCAAGTTTGATTTCACCACCACTACTTCTTTTTCTGGGATTTCCTTTGGTTTATCATTTTTGCAGCTTACAAAAAACAATAGTGATGCGGTGGTTATTAACAGTAGATATTTTATTGATTTCATGAGTGTATATATAATTGAGTGAACAATATTAGGGAATTATTTCTTTGTTTGCAAGTAATCGGAGCACTCGGCATGACGGTTATATACAAAGCCGAGTGAGGGATAGCAGCGAACCTGCCGCCGACAGACCGCAGTGCAGGTTTTGCGGCACGAGAACTTGTAGCGTAAAGCCCGACGCCGCTTCGGCGGCACGCCCAAAATAAAAAAATACTTGCATATACAATACACATTACTTTAATTGCATCAAGTTTCCGATGAAAATTCTCTCTATACATTATATAATATTTCTGCTATGTATGATAGCTTGCAATAGTAATGCTACAAAGGAAGAAACTGAAACAAAGACTGAGCAGAAGGACATCATGGTGAAAGCACCTGGCAAAGATGATATGATACTGTTGACGGACAGGCCAGCAAATTTGGAAACTCCTTTGTGGTATTTTAAATACGATTATACACCCAATAATGTATTCTTTGTACGTTGGCATTTAGCAAATATGCCATCGCGTGTGGATACAAATGAGTTCAGATTAAAAGTTGGGGGACATGTGAATCATAGTATATCATTATCCCTGCACGATTTAAAAACAAAATTTAAAACTTATACTATTATAGCTCTTGCGGCCTGTGCTGGCAATGCCCGTAGCCATTTCGACCCACAAGTGCCAGGCGGACAATGGAAAAATGGTGCGATGGGAAATGCAAAATGGACGGGTGTGAAACTAAAAGATATATTATATATGGCAGGTGTAAAAAATGGTGCGATTGAAGTATCATTTAATGGACTGGATGAACCACCCTTAGAATCTGTTCCTGATTTTGTGAAGTCATTAAAATTTGACCATGCCATAGATGGCGAGGTGATGGTGGCTTATGAAATGAATGATAAACCTTTGCCTTTATTAAATGGTTATCCGCTGAAACTAGTGGTTCCCGGATGGTATGCAACTTACTGGGTAGGCATGCTAAATGAAATAAAAGTATATAATGATACGTTTAAAGGATATTGGATGCAGAAGGCTTATCTTGTGCCCAAAGGTGTAAAAAATGGAGACGAAAAACATGATAACCTTGCCAAAGATTTGGTACCGATTAGCAAAATGGATGTGCGTTCTATATTTGTAAATCCAGAACCAAACACTATAATAAAAGCAAATGAAAATTGCGAATTGGAAGGATTG
>Ga0163151_10008246_pt1 | contig 11850 bp, 6 predicted proteins | sample OliLakLV19MP5IB2_FD_145596 | JGI IMG/M metagenome (GOLD analysis project Ga0163151, IMG submission 145596) | Freshwater microbial mat bacterial communities from Lake Vanda, McMurdo Dry Valleys, Antarctica - Oligotrophic Lake LV.19.MP5.IB-2 | ecosystem: Environmental > Aquatic > Freshwater > Lake...
CCATAGGAAAGCCGTCTAGCGTGCTTTGAGGATATAGCGGTTTGCAAAAGTCGCGAGCGATATAATAGCTTTTGCAAACCGCTATAGATTCGCTGGAAGCGAATCAAATCAACAACCTATAGCGATTAATATCAAAAGGCGTAACCGTTCAGACCCTCTGCGTACCTCAGCGTCCTCCGTGGTTAAAATGCACCCTAAGCAATTTCGTAAAGTTTAGTTTTTACCGCAGGGGACGCAGAGGTACGCAGCGGGAAGACCAACTATGCCCGTGAACGGTTACCAAAAGGCTTGCCAATTTTATTGGCACCGACTTTTGATAATCGCTATAGCTTTTAGAAATTCGTAACCATTCAGCACACTAAAGAACATTGCAAGCCAGTAAAAGTGTATCTAGCCCCTTAGGGGCCGATTTGCGGAGCAAATCGGGAGTGACAGAAAGTAACTATTCAGAAAAAATCTGCCCCAGTCAGGGGCTGACAAGAAAGTTCGTCAAACTCGTTTTAAGGCTGTGATCAATGACATTTCTAAAGACTCTTCTTTATCTAAACTAAAAATGTTCTGAATAGTTACAGAAATTCTAAGATATCTAGAAAGTGTTTTTTGCCACTTTCTAGATACTTTCTTGTCTGCTATATTCTATCTATAAATCGCTATTTGCCACTTTATAGATATTATCTAAACCTAGGATACTTATGTTTTTCGGTCGCCACGAAGAGATAAGACAACTGATTCAATTAACAAACAAGCGCGTAGCGTCGCTAGTTGTTATCAAAGGTAGGCGACGCATCGGCAAAAGCAGCTTAATCAACGAATTTGGGAAAAACTTCGGCAAGTATCATCGATTTGAAGGATTGGCTCCGCAAAAAAACACGACAAATGCAGACCAGCTAAAGACATTTGCGGAGCAGTTCAGTAGAAACTTTGCACTTCCGACAGTTGCATTTCATAGCTGGTCTGAAGCCTTTGAAAATTTAGCAAAGCAGGTAAAAAGTGGGCGAACGCTAGTATTATTGGATGAGATATCTTGGATGGGTTCAAGGGATGCGAAATTTCCAGGTCTGCTAAAGCAGGCCTGGGATATGTATCTGAAGCAAAATGACAAACTTATCCTGGTACTGTGCGGTTCGGTGAGTTCTTGGATTGAGGACAACATCCTAAATCATACTCAGTTTGTTGGGCGAGTATCCCTAGTAATTAGATTGCAAGAGTTAGAGTTGAATGAGGTTGGTAAATTTTGGGGATCCAGATTCGAGAGGCTAAATAGAAAAGAGATCCTTGAGATCCTATCGGTAACCGGGGGATTTCCGAAATACTTGGAAGAAGTCGATTCCAGGGAAAGTGCAGACCAGAACATCAAACGCCTCTGTTATCAACAAGGTGGATATCTATTCGAAGACTTTGACCGAATATTCTCCGATATATTCGGTAGAAGGTCGAAGAGCTATCTGAAGATCATTCGAGGCCTGATGAAAGACAAAATGACTGCTACCGAGTTGGCAACTCGGGTAAAGATGCCGTCAAATGGAATATTCCTAGGATACCTGCGCGACCTGCAAGAATCGGGTTTTATAGCCCGCTCAGAAAATTATAATCTGGTTACGGGTGCGGCTGGACTTGCTCGATATCGCATCTCTGACAACTACCTAAGATTCTACCTGAAATATATTGAGCCTTTTAAGGAGCAGATCACTAAGGAGCTATTTAAGTTTAATAAACTCGCCGACCTAATAAGCTGGCCGACAATTGCAGGATTTCAATTTGAGAATCTGATCCTCAATCGAATTCCCGCTATTATACAGGCGATGAATCTTGGGAATGAAGCAATAGTCTCGGCGGAGCCATACGTACAGCGCCAGACAGCAAAGCGGCCAGGCTGCCAGATAGATCTATTAATTGTATGTAAACGAGCTCTGATATACCCCTGCGAGATTAAATTTCAAGACGAAATTAAACCTTCAGTTGTTCGAGAGATGGAAGCTAAGTTATCGCGCATGAAGCTCCCCAAGAACACCGCAGTCAGGCCAGTTTTAATGTATGCAGGTGAGTTGGCGCCTGAGGTGCTTGAGGCGGACTACTTCGACCGGATTCTTGATTTGGGTACGATGTTGGAATAGCTGACAGCGGTGCGAACGCTGTAGTGATTATAAAAAGTCGGGAACCGTTACAAAGGGCTGCACCATTATATAGCGGTTTGCAAAAGCTATTATATCGCTCGCGACTTTTGCAAACCGCTATATACCTGGCAAACCTATTGAATTTAATCGCTATGGCTTGCCGGGATAGTTCACGACCTGTAAAAGTGTGATTCATTCTCAATCCTTCATAGCAATGTCCACCAGAGTCCCTCACAAACCCGTATCCCAAACACCAACACTACCGAACTCGCAGCCCGATTGTGCCGAGAAAAGCAGCAAACTTATCCTCACTCCCCCACTACGCGCCTCAGTTCGTGACGGAATGGCGAATGCTGTAGCCCTGGGAATTGGAGAGAGCTATCTGAACGTCTTTGGGATCTTTCTGCATGCCAGCGCACTTCAACTTTCACTTTTAAGTAGCATTCCTCCATTTCTAGGTGCTGTATCGCAGTTATTCGGGGTGTGGCTGCTCCGATTCGTACACAGTCGCCGAGCGATCGCTGTCTTCGGGGTGGTTTCACAGGCCGCAATGTGGCTGGTCTTGGCTAGTCTGCCATGGTTGGCAGGAGCTGGGGATGATGTCGCCATTGCCCTGATAATTTTAGCTTCTCTATTTCAGGTCTTCCCCTCAATCGGACTACCAGCCTGGAACAGTTTAATGGGCGATATGATCCCCGCCGATCAACGCGGGCGATTTTTTGGTCTGCGCAATCGAATGTTGGGAATCTGCACCTTTGTTGGACTGATCGCTGGGGGCCAGATTCTCGATCTTTTCAGGGGCTGGGATGACACAGTCCATGGCTTTCTGACGATATTTTTAATCGCTGCACTAGCCCGAAGCATCTCCGCATATTTCATGAGCCGCTATGACGATCCACCCTACCACCGCGTTCGCGGCGAGTACTTTTCACTGCGTCAATTCATAACCGGTCTGCCCAGATCCAACTTCGCAAAGTTCACGGTATTTTTAGCAACCATTAACGCAGCTGTCGCATTCTCCGGCCCATTCTTTGCGGTATACATGTTGCGCGACCTACACATGAGCTACACCGAGTTTACGATGGTCATTGGAGTAGCTGCGATCGTGCAGTTCCTGACGATGGGCTACTGGGGGCAGCTCCTTGATTCCTTCGGTGCAAAGAAAATAATGAATGTTTGCGGTGTCGGAATCGCGCTTAATCCCTTTATGTGGTTGGTAGATAGCTCAGTGCCTTGGTTGATGTTTGCTCAAGCGACCGGTTCATTTATGTGGGCCGGTTTTAACTTAGCAAGCGCAAATTTTCTATTTGATGCTGTCACGCCGCCTAAACGCGCGCGCTGCGCTGCATATCAATCTTTAGTAACTGCTGTATTTGTTCTAATTGCCGCAACTATTGGCGGTTTCACAGCAACCCACCTACCGAGCTCCCTGAATATCTTTGGTCACCTATGGTTCCCCGTTTCCCCGTTGGTACTGCTATTTGCGATCTCCGGCGTAATTCGCATGACTGCTGTGGCCCTAATCCTTCCGCGAGTAAAAGAGGTGCGTAAGGTCCAACCGATTAAGCACACCGAGCTGGCGTTCAGAATCGTTAGCGCATTTCCGTTGACTGGATTTACTTTCAGTGTGATTACGGGGATATGGGAGAAGAGGGGGCAGGGACGCTAGTATATGCCACTCGTGACAAAATTCAGTGGCAAAAACGTAATTTTCAACTAAGAGGGTTATATTTACCTCTCTACCCTCCTCCTTCGCGATCGAAAGATTTTCTAACTCGCGTATGAAAGGCGCTATCTGGATCCGCATCTAACTCGATATCTTCATCATCGCGCTTCCCGCGTCTGAGTTTGTGACGCCTACTATGTTGCTCCTCTAGTGAAAGGCCATCAGCCACCTCGTTGGGATCAAGGTCGAATGCGTCCGAACCAATTCTCTTGAAGCGATCATCATCAGGTTTGCTTAAATCCCGAGGAAGGAACGGTCGTCGCGGGTTATTGTTAGGTGGTTCACGCGGTGGTGCAGATGTAGGATCGCCGAGGTGATTAGCATTTAGCTGTGCACTTACTGTTGCTGACACCTGGTTCTCATTCATAACAGCTTTTGCTTTCATCTCTAAGACATCTTTGGCCTGTGAGTGCTCACCTTGCTTCTTGCTCTGAGCTTCAGTCGTCGCCTTAGCTGCATTTGTTTCAACGACAACCGATTCCTGAGTTGCGACTCGTACGTTCTCAGGTGCTGATGATTGATTACGTACCGGATCAGCACCGGACCTATAGAGAACACTAACTTCTTGTCCTCCCCAAGTAACCTTTTGACTCTGCGTTCCAGAGGCTTTTATAACGTGCCTATGCCCAGCCTCTGGGGCATGGAAAACATGAGCAGGAGAAACTCCACCTCCAGGGCCAAAACTAAGTCCGAAAGCCAATGCTCGTGCGGCTAAACCGCATTTGCTGTGTTGAACTGCTCCAGCCCCCACTTCGCCAACTGCATCGCGCGCCATCCTTTGCGCATCAATAGCTACCTTTCTGACCCCATCGACAAATTTATCCGTAATGCTCTGAGGCTCTGCGGCCACTGCGGAGCTGCGATTCGTTGGGCGTGAAGTTGATGGAGCATCTATCGGAGTAACCTTTGGCCTCTGCGCAGTTGTTACACTTGCAGTAACCGGATTAGTCGAGCCCACATTAGGTGTTACTGTTGGATTTCCAGTTCGTGACATCGCTGCTGCAGATACAGGCTGCTGGTTAGGAGGAGCCGTCGTAGTTGAATTTCGCGTTGACCCAGGGGTCATAGAATGCATTGAAGAATCCGGTGATGCAGTCGGCGAGCTCTTCCCCGGACGTGAAAGTAGCAGTGTAGAAGGTGAAACATGAGAAGGTGAAACATGAGAAGGTGAAACATAGCCTGGGTTCGGAACCACTCCGAAGAGAGCGGTCGGTCCTGGCGAAGTACTTGTAGCACTCGAAGGAATTGGCCCAAAATCGGTAACAATGTGCGGCGCCGGGGCAGCAGATTTAGGAGGTAACTGCCATGTCAATGGTTGTGCGCCGGGTGAAGCTGTAGGCGCAACGCTTGTCGCTTCATTGCGAACAGAATTGGCCCCGGCTGTTGCGGTCGGTAACGACGATGAATTTTGTGTGGCGACAGGCTGATTAGCACTAGCCGCTCGCACATTCATACGCGCATGAGCAACTTTACCAGCCGAATTACCGACTTTTGTATACAGAGCTGCTTCATATAGGCTCTGCGCATCGCCGCCGTTATAGGCCGTAGCCCCTACGACAGCGGTCATTTCAGCAGCCTCTATTCCAGCCCGTGCCCAGACCTGCCCAACTCGTCCAACAAAACTAGTAGATCCAGATGCTGATATCCGGCCCATCTGAGCAACTGCACCAAGAGCACCAAGAGCAAGACCGGTAAAACCCTCGCGCTTAATATCGGCAAAAAGTTTTCCGGGAAGTTCAGCGCCAGAAACCTGTCCGGTGGCTAACTGATAGGAGTTCTGACCAACTGCCATGGTTACTCCGCTTGTTCCACCAGCAGCGCTACCCGTTACAGCTCCAGAAGCATATGAAGCCACTCTTCCGCCAGCGGGAATAATCTGGGTGACTGCTGTTGCGGCCCGGCTGACTCCGGGAACCTTAGTCAAGACGTTGGCGCTAGCACTCATCGCACTACCGACTAACTTTGCTGCCCCAACGCCAGTTACGTTTGCTGCTGTTGTGATCGCTACGTCCTTGACGTCATCGACAACATTCAGCCCCTCATCAACGAAGGCTTCTTTAGCTGTTTTTAGACCATACGCAACATCCCCAGCTCCCTTAGTTGAGCGGCCAACTACACTTGCGGTAGTTCCAACCAGTAATGAGGCTCCAATTGCTGCAGGAATTGAAACTGGTAATGTTACGATAAATGCTACCGTTGCGCCCCCAATTACTATTACCTTCTGTGTGCCCTCGCCAACTGCAATCGCTGTGGCATAGCGGCCATCAATCTTCTTGGACATTTTACGGATCTGATCGGCCTCGGCGAAATATCCACGCAATCGCTCGTTGGATCGAGTCTTCCACTCCTTATTTGCTGACTGGAGTGAATTAAAACTCTCTGAGTATTTCAACTGCGCTTGATTGAACCGCTCCTGAGCTAAGACCGGATCTGCACCACTTGCCTGCATAGCACGACCCTCGCGTTCAAGGCGTTGGGCTTCGGAAAGCGCTGACTTCGCAGTCTCGGTTCCGTCGCGCATAGTCTTAGCATTACTGCGCGCTTCACCAGCGACTTTGGAGTCAAGCTCCATCTGTTTCATGGCGCGTTCCTGATCTCCAGAAAAATAGCGTGCCATACTAACTAAACCATATCCGCCTTCGGCTTCCTCTGTTGAGGCCTCGAGGTTCTTCTCAGCTCCCCTCAACTGTGCCTCGCGGCCTCTGGTGATGGATTCTGCCTCAGCGATCCGGCGCTGCAATAGAATTTCACGCGGATCTGGCATCTCGGCCCCATAAACTCTCTGGTACTCCGCCCGCAGTCCCGCAATCTGTTCCGGTGTTAGTCTTGCGAAGAGTTCCTGTGTTGCACTAATCGGATCATCGCTAGCCAATGCTTGATTAATCTTCTCAAGCGCTACCGCCATCTCCGGATTCTGGTCCTTCGCCAACTCCACGCGATCTATGTAGTCAGCAACCTGCTCAGCAACCTGCTCAGCAATCTCTGCTGCACGAGGATTACCCTCTAACAATTTCTCAATCAACCCATACACCGCATCCGACTTACTAACCTCCCCATTGCGCAGCTCAATCGGTGCACGCGCGCCCTCCAACGAGTTGGATAGCTTCATCGCTATGCTAGTCAGTTCCGTTGCCGAGATCTCGCTGCCGGTGCGTTGGGAAGCGATCTTCTCTAGGTCGTGCACTATTTCATCTAAAACGGCCGGGGGAACTATTGATTGTAATTGCTGCACTACGAACTCGATCGCTGGATCGATCGAACCAACGCGCTTTTTCTTCGTACTGGTTGCTAGTTCAGCTTGACTCTGATTCTGTTGGTTGGCGACGTCGTGGTGAGTATTTACGGTGCGAAGCGGAGCTACCGTTCGCATTGTCTGATTACCTCCTGGATTATTTGGATCGAAGATCACAGAATTCTCAATTCGCTCCGCGCGAACTTCGGCCAACTGCGCCGCGGTGCGATGACCGGCTACAACATCTAGTAGCTCGGCGCGCTTCTGGCCCGGAGTTTCGAGATCTATAACATTCTTTTTCAGCTCAATTGTGCTCTCGGCACGCGCCTGTGTCGTATCGGGGGCAGGCGTATTGCCGCGATTGGTCTCAGCTATGTTATTTGTTTCAAGGGTCAATTCGGCCACAAGTTTCCCCGCAAAAAACCAGCTAATACAGATCAATAGCTTGTATTGGTGTTATGCGGGCAACCCGGGGAGGTGTTGCATCGCGGTAACTCACGATTTTTATCAATTATTTTAGGGGGTTATTAGGCCTGGGACGGGTTCTTCCTGGGACCGCGGACCTTCAGGTCCGCTCCTAGCACGCTAAGAGCGGACCTGGAGGTCCGCGGTCCCAGGAAGACACGGTCCCAGGAAGACAGGGTCCCAGGAAGACACGGTCCCAGGAAGACAGGGTCCCAGGAAGACAGGGTCCCAGGAAGACAGGGTCCCAGGAAGACAGGGTCCCAGGAAGACACGGTCCCAGGAAGACACGGTCCCAGGGAGGCTCGGTCCCAGGGGCGCTTAATGCGCTGCCTTGGCCTCAGCCTCAGCCACCAGCTCTTGCGCTACAACACCCGGACGTATCACGCGCTGCGCTTCGAGTCCTGGCAATGGATCAACTCGGAATGGATTATCGATAAATAACAATCCGATCAGGATTGCGAGAAGTACCAAAGGAAATCCGGCGTACAGCCAAGTAACTGGATTCTCATACTTCAAGTGCATAAAGTTAGTCGCAACCAAAAAGGCCTTTACCGAGGCGATCCCCAAGGCAATGGCCATAGCGAGAGCTGCGCTATACTTCGAGATGTTCAACTCCGCCGCAACGACTGTGACGATCGTGAGTACAACCAGAATAATAAAGGTCCGCTTGTAAACAACGAACGGCAGAATATGCCCCAGCTCATGCGGGTCGATACCGGACTTCGTCGCTGCACGGTGATCAGTGTGATGGCTCATATGATGTAGTCCTAATTTTACTAACTAACCGACGAGATACAATAACGGAAAGAGATAGATCCAGATTAAGTCAACTAAGTGCCAATACAACGCGCCGATCTCGACCGGGGTATAGTAGTCCTGCGAAAAGCGATTCTTGCGGGCCTTCTGCATTACCCAGATTAACAAACACATGCCTGCAACAACGTGAATTCCGTGTAGTCCGGTCAGGCAATAATATAGTCCAAAGAACGATGCATACATTGTGATAAATTCTGGACTATTGAATGCAATTCCATCGTGCGAAGTCCCTGGAAAAAGACCGTGTTCAGCCTTGGCGGACCACTCAAAATACTTTACGACTAAAAATATTAAGGCACAGACGATCGTAATTAGTAGGTTCTTAACCACCTTGTCGTTTCGACCATGCTGCGCCGCATCAACTGCTAATGCAGCGGTGAAGCTGCTAAACAACAGAACAACAGTATTGAAACCGCCGATAATCGGATTCAATTGACGGCTAGCGTTATGGAACTCCTCAAAATACATCCAGTGATAAAGCGCATAGGCTGCGAACATCCCACCAAAGAGCAGAATCTCCGTGGCCAAAAACAGCCACATTCCAAGCTTGGCAGCATGGTAGGCGGTCACCGGATCCATATGGTGCGCAATTGGTGGACCAATCTGGCCGGGCTGGGCTTCAGAGCTTACATGACTATTCATATCGCGAACCTTCTCATTACTATGCGGTCTTAACTAGGCGTGATGATCACCTTCAACCGGCTTTCCATACGCATATGGATACTCGGTAACAACAGGTGTGACTTCAAAATTATCGTGCGGCGGTGGCGAAGGAGTTTGCCACTCAAGCGATAGTGCATCCCACGGGTTGTCTGGAGCCAATGTTTTGCCAAAAATTGCTGTAAGCAATAGGTGCAATAGCGCTAATGTATATCCGGCGGCATTTATATACGCACCAACAGTTGAAAGCGTGTGCAAACTCTGAAACTGCGGTAGGTAATCAAAATAACGCCGCGGCATGCCCTCCATTCCCAGCACAAACTGTGGCAGGAAGGTCAGATTGAAGCCAACAAACACCAAAACCCAACAGATTCGACCAAGCCATTCGTTGTACATCTTGCCAGTCATTTTCGGGAACCAGAAATGTAGCGCGGCCATGAGTCCAATTACGGCACCACCCTGAATGGTGTAGTGAAAGTGGGCTACGACGAAGTATGTGTCGTGATAAAATACGTCAACCGCTAAGGTTGCGAGGTAGATCCCGGTGGTTCCAGCGATCATAAATAGAAATATAAATCCCATCGCATAGAGCATCGGGGTCTCAAAGCTAATCGATCCCCGATACATCGTGCTAACCCAGTTAAAGACCTTTACTGCAGTTGGGATCGCCACGATAAAGGTAATCACTGAGAAATAGATAGCCGAGGTATCTGAGATACCTGCAACTAACATGTGATGAGCCCAGACTAGAAATCCAGCAATCGCGATCGCCAATGACGAGATATAGATTGCTCGGTACCCAAAGAGCGGCTTACGCGAGAAGACCGGGATAATCTCACCAACCACACCGAACGCTGGTAACACCATGATGTATACAACGGGGTGCGAATAGAACCAAAAGAAGTGCTGAAATAAAACCGGATCTCCGCCCAGCTTCGGATCAAAGATCCCGATCCCCATTGAGCGCTCCATAATCAGTAGGAGCAGAGTGATACCAACAACTGGCGTGGCGAGTGTTTGAATCACGGCAGTTGCGTATGATGCCCAGACAAATACTGGCAATCGATTCCAGGTCATCCCCGGAGCGCGTAGTTTGTGAATAGTGACGATAAAATTGAGTCCCGTTAGGATTGACGAAAACCCCAGCACAAACGCCGCCCCCGTCATCCAGATAACAGCAGTTCCAGATTGCAAACTATACGGCGCATAAAATGTCCAGCCGGTATCGACAGCTTGTGGTAGACCAATAGAAACTAGAAATTTACCGAAGATCGGAAAGATCTGACCAATAAATTGCCCGGGTATTAATGCGATCAGCGCCATCAACGCACCCACCACATATATATAGTAGCTAAGCAAATTCATCCGAGGAAACGCTACGTCCTTCGCCCCGATCATCAATGGAATTAGAAAATTACCCATCGTTGCCGGAATTCCTGGAACGATGAAGAGAAAAATCATGATCGCGCCATGCAACGTAAAGAGCATGTTGTAGGTTGAAGGATCTAGAAAATCCGCCCCAGCCCGCGCCAACTCCGTACGCATTAGAAGCGCCGCGATGCCGCCAACGAAGAAGAATATGGAGATCGTAAATAGGTACAACAGGGCGATTCGCTTATGATCAACGGTTGTAAGCCATGACCAGATGCCGCGCTCACAATTGATATAATTTAGTCCCGCGTGGTCGCCGGTGACAGGGCTGTTAGCTGCGTATGAACTCATATCTTCCTCGGTACGAAATATTGTGGCACGAAATTTTTGATGATTACTTTACGGTTTTTAAGAATTCAATGATGTCATCAACTGCGGCATCGTCGAGTTGGCCTTGATATGGAGGCATTGCTGGGGGATAACCCTCAACAACCTTAGCCATTGGATTCAAGATCGATTCCTTAATGTACGCATCATCGACAACGATCTCTACGGTCTTATCGCCGACTACAACATTTTCCTTGCGTCCATATATGTCCTTAAAGGACGGTCCAATAAGCTTCGAGCCATCAAGCGAGTGGCAGGTAATACAGAGCTTCGTTTCGAAATAATGCTTGCCGCGTTCTACTGGTGACATCTTGGTTAGATCAACAGCAACTACCGCGGCCGGAGCAGTCTCCGGAGCAACCGGCTGGGAACCATCCAGTGTCCGCATATAGGCTATTACTCCGTTGATCTCAGCATCAGAGAGCTGGCCCGCAAAACTTGGCATCATGTTGGGCTGAAATCCCGCAACGATATGCTTATTCGGCTCGATGATCGATTCACGAATGTAGTTATCGTCGGCGGTATACTCGCTACCGTCATCAAATTTTCCCTTGCGATCATATAGCTTCAGCCAGCTTGGTCCGACGCCAGGCTTTCCGTCCAAAGAATGGCAACTATTGCATGCCTTTGTTTTAAAGAGAGTCCGTCCAAGCTCTATTGGTGTCATCTTCTGTGCAGCTAACTTTGCACTATCATCGAGCAGCCAACGATCATACTCGGCCTGCGAGACAACCTTTAGTCGCGCCATCATGTTGGAATGATCTTTACCGCAATACTCCGCGCAATAAACCGGATACTCGCCTGTCTTAATGGGGGTAAAGCTAGTGAAGGTATATGTACCGGGAACTGCATCACGCTTTACGCGCATTGCTGGAACAAAGAAGCTGTGCAGAACATCCTTGGCCTGCAACACAAACTTTACTGGCTGGCCGACCGGAACAACGATCTCTGACTCATTATTATTGAAGGTCTTGCCATTTTCGTAGGTAAAATCCCACTTCCACTGACTAGCTACGGTATTTATAATTATTGGCGTACCATTGATTGCACGCATCTCATGGATAGGAAAATCAATTAAT
>Ga0163151_10008247_pt1 | contig 11850 bp, 13 predicted proteins | sample OliLakLV19MP5IB2_FD_145596 | JGI IMG/M metagenome (GOLD analysis project Ga0163151, IMG submission 145596) | Freshwater microbial mat bacterial communities from Lake Vanda, McMurdo Dry Valleys, Antarctica - Oligotrophic Lake LV.19.MP5.IB-2 | ecosystem: Environmental > Aquatic > Freshwater >...
TGATATTAAATTTAAAAGGGGGCATTCACCCCCCTTTATTTTCCTATTAATTCTGAATTACTTCAACTTATTGGCTACTGCCTCGAATGCAGAAGGATGATTCATCGCTAAATCAGCAAGAACCTTGCGATTCAAATCGATACCTGCCTTTTTGATTTTACCCATAAATTCTGAATAAGACATCCCATGAAGTCTTGCTCCGGCATTGATACGGGCGATCCAAAGTGTACGGAAATCTCTTTTCTTGGCTTTTCTGTCGCGATACGAGTAGACTAAACCTTTTTCAACTGCATTTTTCGCTACAGTCCAAACGTTTTTTCTGCGACCAAAGTATCCTTTGGCCAACTCCATAACGCGTTTGCGTCTGGCACGGGATGCGACACTGTTTACTGAACGTGGCATAATTTTTAATTTTTGGCGTTGGCGGTCTTTTATTTCAAAACACTTATCTGCCAATTACCGGGTTTAACATAGGTCCATCAAAACACTGGTTTCAATGAACAACCAAAAAATCCGACTTGACGGATTAAACGAGATAAGGAAGCATTGGCTTAACGTTGCCTTCGTCAACTTTCTTAACGGTGGTGGCGTGTCCTAATCTTCTTTTCTGCTTAGTACCTTTCTTCGTCAGGATGTGTCTTTTGTACGCCTTCTTACGCTTTATCTTACCGGTGCCGGTAACTTTGAAACGCTTTTTGGCTCCTGACTTTGTCTTTAACTTAGGCATTACTTATATATTTAAATCAACTAACTACTTCTTTCCTTTTGGAGCAACCATCATATACATGCGCTTGCCCTCTAACTTTGGTAATTGCTCTACCTTACCTAACTCTTCCAGTGCCTGAGCGAACTTCAGCAAAAGAATTTCACCTCTCTCCTTATAAACAATTGAACGACCTGCAAAATGAACGTAGGCTTTTACCTTCGCTCCTTCTTTGAGGAAGTTTTCGGCATGCTTCACTTTAAAATTGAAATCATGATCATCGGTATTAGGCCCGAATCTGATTTCTTTCAAAATCGTTTTCTGAGCGTTTGACTTGATCTCCTTTTGTTTCTTCTTCTGCTCGTACTTAAACTTAGAGTAATCAATGACTTTACAAACCGGAGGGTCTGCATTGGGTGATATTTCCACCAAATCCAGACTTTGATCCTGAGCCATCTTTATAGCAACCGAAGTTGGATACACATCCACCTTTATATTCTCGCCAACTACCCTAACTCGGGGAGCCAGGATACGCTCGTTAACGCGATAAGGTTCTTCTACTACTCTCCGCGGGCCTCTTACGAAAGGCTTTGGGCGGTTTCCACCTTGAAAAATTGCCACTCTTTGGGTTTAAGTACTTAAAAATTTTAAAATATTCCGGTCTGGTTCTCAGACAGGGCTGCAAATATCGCTCTTTTTTCTTTTTTTCAAAATTCAGAAATCAGGATGGGAGTGCGAAATCCTTAGAAAAGGTGGCCACGAAGTCGCTCAGGTCCATTACTCCTTTGTCGCCTTCTCCATGTTTCCGCACAGCCACTTTATCCTCAAAGGCCTCTTTCTCACCCACCAGCAGCATAAAAGGCACCTTACTAACTTCGGCATCCCTGATTTTACGGCCAATTTTTTCATTTCTATCATCTAAGAACCCCCTGATGTCTCTTTCTTTTAGGATATCAAGAACTTTCTGACCATATTCATTGAATCTCTCAGAAATTGGTAAAACCGCTATTTGTTCTGGTGCAAGCCAAACTGGAAAATTTCCCGCGCAATGCTCAATGAGAACCGCTATAAAACGCTCCAATGATCCAAATGGCGCCCGATGAATCATTACAGGAGTGTGCTTTTGATTATCCGATCCTATATACTCCAACTCAAATCGTTGAGGAAGTTGATAATCAACCTGTATAGTACCTAGTTGCCAGCTGCGGCCAAGGGCATCCTTTACCATAAAATCCAGCTTCGGTCCATAGAATGCGGCTTCTCCTTTTACGGCTACTGTTTTAAGTCCGCGCTCATCGGCAGCTTCCTGAATCTCAAGCTCGGCACGGTCCCACAATTCATCCTCTCCAATGTATTTGGCTTTATTCTCAGGGTCGCGCAGTGAAACCTGGGCAGTATAATTTTCAAATCCCAGTGATTTAAAAACGAATAGCACGAGATCAATCACCTTAATGAACTCGCTCTTCACTTGGTCAGGCCTGCAGAATATGTGCGCATCATCCTGTGTGAAGCCACGCACCCGGGTGAGACCGTGAAGTTCACCACTTTGCTCATAGCGATACACCGTTCCAAATTCCGCATAACGAATGGGCAAATCTTTGTATGATCTTGGTTTCACCTTATAGATCTCACAATGATGGGGACAGTTCATTGGCTTTAGCAAAAACTCCTCGCTCTCATCCGGAGTCTTTATGGGTTGGAAAGAATCCTTTCCATATTTCTCATAATGCCCCGAAGTAACATATAATTGCTTGCTACCGATGTGAGGTGTTACAACGGGCTCATATCCGGCACGGATCTGTGCCCTGCGCATAAATTGCTCAAGACGTTCACGAAGAATAGTTCCTTTTGGCAACCACAAAGGCAAACCCATACCCACTTTTTCCGAGAAGGCAAACAACTCCAGCTCTTTACCCAGTTTTCTATGATCGCGCTTCTTCGCTTCCTCCAGCATATAAAGATATTCCTCCAGTTCCTTTTGCTTGGGAAAAGTTATGCCGTAAATGCGTTTGAGCATTTTGTTCTTTTCGTTTCCTCTCCAGTAGGCACCCGCAACGCTCAAAAGTTTGATTGCTTTGATAGGGCCTGTTGAAGGAATATGAGGGCCGCGGCAGAGGTCAACAAAATTGCCTTGCTGATAAAAAGTAATGGATCCATCCGCAAGACCATCAATCAACTCTAACTTATACGGATCAGCTTTTTTTGTGAAATACTCTACGGCCTCTTGCTTGGAAACATCTCTTCGCACAAACTGGCTATTGGTTCTTGCCAGCTCGAGCATTTTCTTTTCTACGGCTAGTAACTCTTCATCACCGAAGGGAGTTTCGCCCAGATCCACATCATAATAAAATCCATTATCAATCGGAGGACCTATTCCAAACTTAACGCCCGGATAAAGTGCTTCCAGCGCCTCGGCAAACAAATGAGCGGAGGAATGCCAGAAGGCATACTTTCCACCTTTGTCGTTCCATGTAAATATTTTTATGGAAGCATCTGCATTGATAGCTCTGCTGAGATCCCATATCTCGCCATTTACTTCTATCGATAGTGCGTTGCGAGCCAGTCCTTCACTAATACTTTGTGCAATTTCAATTCCTTTTACGCCCAGTGGATAGTCTCTGGATGATCCGTCCGGCAACGTGATTTTAACAACACTCATTATCTAGAATTTTGGACTGCAAATATGGCGTTTTCTTAACTTGTTTTAATCATGAACCGGAGAAAAATACCGGGATCACAATTGTATCTGGGCAGTAAAGAGGATGCCAAACTTACGGGCCCGTTCATTATCCAGATAGGACAAGCGATGAACGAAATCGACCCGCAGAAACTTAAAAATATTCTCAACCCCATAACCCAATTCCACATAGGGTTTTCCATTGGTGAAAAAACCAGCAGGCAGCGTGGGAGTACCATCAACTGTCTGCAAGGCAATCAGGTCACGGTTTGATTGTCTCATACCTCCCATAATCACATTACCCGTTGCCAGTAATCTCCACTTCAGTTTATTCAACAGAGGCACACGATTTAACAGAAATCCCTCCAGGTATTGACGATACTGAACGGACGCAAAGTGGTCACTGACAAATTCTCCAAAATTCATGAGATTATATGTGAAGGAAGTATAAAGAAATGATTCGTTACCCAAGTGTAGTGATAGCAGCGGATAAGGCAACGTATTGAATACATATTCACCGGTGACTGTAATATACCCTGCGCCCAGCGGACCTGTCTTAATCCGTTTAGTGAGATTGAAGCGAAGCTTATCGTAGTCAAAGTCGCTACCAAATACGCCTGAAATTCCTTTGGTATACTTTAAAGAAATAACCGGCCACTTATTGGTTCCCCTGCTTACCCGTTCATTATCATCAATCAGGAAAACTTCATCCCGTGCATAACGTGATTCAATAATTACCTCCGAGGTTTGGAATGTACTTCGTATATCGGCTAGGTCCGCGGGGTTATAGTAAGCAAAATCAAATGTCGGGTTGAAATTCCAGGTTCTGAATGCAATACGTTGCGAATATCCCTTAAACAATTCGCGTTGAAAATTTACACGATATTCATTGGAGTAGTACCCTCTCCGGAAATAACCCCATCGGGTGGCCGCAATAAAAAGCGGATTATCGGCCAGTGTTTCATCATCAATACCAATTCTTGATAAATCCCTCCTCGCCCGGAACGAAATCGTAGTCCATCGTTCTCTCGAAAGGATATGTTGAATGCTTGCAAGGTATTTAAACTTTCCATCATCAAAACCATACCCTCCCTGCAAGTGATACACCCACTTCTTACTGAACCGATAATTTGTTTTAAAGCCTGCCTGCAGGCGTATGCCTTCAATGTTATTCCAGGTAAGCGCACTTAAGTAGGGCCCTACATCTATTTTGCCAACGGGATAATATCCATCAACCAACACCTTGATAATATTCGTATAGGTTTTAACAACCGGAATATTCACTAAGGTGTCAATCATTCGGTAAACGCTCTTTTCTGTCTCACTCAGTGGTTCATGACGCAGGGTATCCCAGTATTTTTCATCCTCATACATCCGGAAGTCCTCGGCCGTTTCGATAGAACGATCATAAAACACCGGGGCATACGGCTTATTTGTAACAATGTTCTTATTGCTTGTGTAGAATTTTGCCAGCATCCCTACGTTGTCTTTACCCATTTCACTCACATCAATCAACACCCTGTTTTTGATAGGAACCCACGGCCCTAATTCCGTCTTTACCAGTTCCTGTTGTAGCCTGATTTTTTCAATGAAGTTAAGATTGGCCTGATTGCCCATGGACGCCTCAATTTGTTTGAGTGCATATTCTTTTTTGGTAATCCACATCGTGCCTGTGAAGGCAAGATCCTGCGGACTTTTTGGAAAGAAATCTAACCGATAGCAAAAATCATCTCCCATGTAAAGACTGTCGGTAAGATCGTACTCATAATAGATGCGCCAACCATCAGCAATGGGTGAAACAAATTCCTTGGTTAGGATATTGAGCCAGTTTTGATAGAAATTATATTCCTGAAAAGAAGATCCTACCATTTGGGTTACGGTAGTTCCATCTTCCACCCCCAAACCATTCACTTTGGTTTTAAGAATCTTCTCCTTCTTTAGCGAGGGATCATCCCGGTAGTAAATTTTTGAAACACTTTCGGTAATAAATAACGGCAGGATTGGCTTTCCATCTTCTCCGGCAATGCGTTCTATGCTATCCAGCACCTGGGTGATCTTTTTTACAATTTTCATCGCTCTGAACTTATCGGAAATATTATCTACATCTACTTCAATTTTGGTGTAGGTGTCATATTCATAGGCGGTCAACTTTCTCTTATCATTGTTGTTTTTGTTTCGCACTACATTTCGTAATATATCAAAGGCAGGATTCTCACCAGCATAAACAATCACTTCCTGCAACCCAATTAGCTCTTCTATTAATTGGAAATTGATAACCTGTTTTAGTCCACGCTTAACTGCTTTGCTTTTGGCTTTATAGCCTACATAGGAAGCGATTATTGAATCGGTAGCATTCGATGTCTTGATTAAGAAGTTACCATCAAAATCAGTGGTTGTACCTATCGTGGTTCCTTTAAAAAAAACATTTACAAAAGGAAGCGGATCACCAGAAGCGGCATCGGTAACTTTTCCTTGCACGATCGTTTCCTGTGCGAGTAGTCCACTGCTAATGAATAACAAGGCCAACAAACTGATTGATGCGTTAATAAAATGTTTGTTAGTTGGTTTCACAGAATAAAGACAATTACAAAAATAAGCATTTATACGTACGAGGAAGGCAAAGGTATACAGACAGGATTTTTTTATTCAATTCTAAAGACTAAGTGGTTCTTTTTCACCCAAATGGCGTGGTTCGGTGCCCAGAATATAAAGATCAAGAACCGCTTTTGTTCGAGCGAGGTATTCGCGAAGGTAAACCTGCGCAGCAATTTCCTGAGTGGGTTCTTTTGCTACCAGGGCAACGGCATCTATATGGTAGTAGTTGCTTATAAATAGTGCCCGATAACTATGGAACGGCTGTGTGATAATGATAATATTGCTTTGCCCAAAAATTTCTTTACATCTCACAATCGAATCCAGAGTGCGCAACCCGGCATAGTCAAGGGTAATCGCAGAGTCGGGAACACTTAGCTTCATCAGCGCTTTTTTCATCTCCATGGGTTCATTGTAATACACGCTGCGATTATCTCCGCTCAATATAAAATGAACAACCTTCCCACTCCTGTAAAGTTCTGCTGCGGTAGAAATTCGATTTTCAAAAAAAGGATTGGGCACACCGCTGACCATTCGGTGACTGGTGCCCAGCACCAAGGCCACGCCATGCTTCTGCAGTTGTTGCTGATCACTTAATACTTTTGACCGGGTGCTGAACACCACCCATAGATTAGAAGCAACGACAAAAATTATTAAACTCGATGAACTGATAACTGCACCGCTCCACACTCGTTTCCAGAAATTCATTTACGGCAGATTAAAGACTGGACAAAATTACGCAATTGATTTCAGAAACTCCCTTTCCACTATTTCTGCGTTCCTGATCATCTTTCGCAGCCAACCAAGTCTGATTTCGTTTTTTTCAACTTCCGTCAATTGCCAATTCACCGCTGAACTGCGCAGGGCTGGCACTAGTGAGTTAAGGCAGATGGCAGCACTCACCGATATGTTCAGGCTTTCCGTAAAGCCATACATGGGAATGCTGATCTTCATATCCGCGTTTTCCATCGCATAGGAGGATGTGCCGTGCAACTCGTTGCCCATGACAATCGCAATCTTATCATCCACGGCAAGTTCATGTATGGAAACACCTTCGGGTGAAGGATCGGTAGCTGCTATTTTATAACCACTCGCCCTCAAACTTTCAAAACACGAAGCGGTATTGTTTCTTGCTTTGCCTTTATGCCGGATTAAATCAACCCATTTATAAGAACCTTTCAATACTCTTCGGTTGACAGTGTATTTACTATCGTTTTCAATGATGTGAATATTCTGAATGCCCATGCACTCGCACGTGCGAATAACGGCACTGGCATTTTGAGATTGATAAATGTCCTCCAGCACCATGGTAATATGTCGTGTGCGCTGATCCAGTACTTTCTCTAAAAACTCTTTCTTATGATCGCTTACGAAGCGCAGAAAATATTCGCTCAGTAATTTGTTTTTATCTTTTTCTTCCATGAACAATCGTGCAGACAAACTGTTAAAAGTCCAAAGTACACAAAGATGAGTGACTCAAAAAAATATTTGATTGTGGGGGCCAGTTCAGGGGTAGGTTCTGCTCTTCTAAATATATTAATGGCTGAACAACACCATGTAGTTACTGCTTCGCGCAGAAATGTCGCTGAATCCGCTACCCATATATCGCTGGATGTAACCAACGATGAAATAGACGTTAGCCAGTTACCCAATTCATTGGATGGCCTGGCCTATTGCCCTGGTTCAATCAACCTCAAGCCTTTTCATCGCATTACCGATCAGGAATTCATGGAAGAATTCAACCTGAATGTGATTGGTGCCATTAAAGTGGTGAGGAGCGTATTGCCACTGTTAAAAAATTCAAACCATGCTTCCATCGTTTTCTTCAGCACAATAGCCGTTCAGCAGGGCATGCCTTTTCATGCGTCTGTAGCCTCCGCCAAGGGAGCGTTGGAAGGATTGACGCGCTCATTGGCGGCTGAGTTTGCGCCTAAGATACGCGTGAATTGCATCGCGCCTTCGTTAACAAATACACCTCTGGCTGCGCGATTGCTTTCATCAGATGAAAAGAAAAAAGTCTCAGATGAAAGACATCCATTGAAGAGAGTTGGTGAGGCGGAAGATATCGCTCAGTTAGCGTCTTTTCTATTGTCTTCAAAATCCTCGTGGATTACTGGCCAGATCATCCATGCCGATGGTGGCCTCTCTGCCCTTCGCACCTAAAAGCGATCTCGCTCCATACATAGCCCGATTTTATGTACCTTTGGGGTTCAGTAAATTGAAAATGCTTAAAACTGTAGTATTTACGGGTCTTTTGTTCCTTTCGGCAAACTTATATGGTCAACATGCTGATCTATTTTTGCCAAAGGCACCTTATAATAGAGAGCATTCTCAAATAATTTCAGACCTATCAAAAAGCTTTATTTCTGAAAATCTAACATTAGAAAATACCCCTGAGCCTGAAGAGTGGAAAACCTGGTTGCTTGTTGAAAATCTTACCTTTGGCAAAGACCGCGGCAACCTTCAAATGATTGTCGATCTGGATGCACTTCACCCCTATTTCCGCGCTAAAGTGATCACCTTAATTGCGCTGTGCAAAGCAAAAGGAATTGAGTTGGCCGTGGTTGAAAGCTATCGCACGCATTCAAAGCAAAATGAGTATAAATCGATGGGGAAAAAATATACCCGCTCATCTGGTGGAAAATCCAAGCACCAATATGGACTTGCTGTTGATGTAGTACCCATGATTGACTCTGTTGCCCAATGGGACAACGTAAAATTATGGCGCAAAGTAGGAGTAATTGGAGAACAATTAGGCTTGCGCTGGGGCGGAAGATGGAGAGACCTGTATGACCCGGGACATTTCGAATGGACGGGTGGATTGAGCAGTTATCACCTTTCTGCTGGACTGTGGCCACGCATTCCCAAAGCAAACAATTACCCCTGCCTGGAAGAGGAACTCATTCAACTGACCGAATATTGGAAAGCCTGGGAGATTGAACAATCCTCCATAGCGAGAAAAGAAATCTCCTCGACAAAAATGAATTAGGCCCGCCTGCGGTCTTCTGCCTTTATGCGCTTTTATTTTCCGCCTAAAGAAAATTTTATTAGTTGAAACATCAGATGCACGCGATGGGTTTTCGGGCGATAAGTACACCGGCACAGTTACGTTCAGTTCAGGTATCCGCGCCAACGCCACCGATAAGAAGTGGATCAAACCTGAGACCGCCAATTAATTTCAGTCTTATATTTTCAGGTCTCGGTTTCAATACAATTTGAAATTTGAGACCTGAATTTTTTTAATCTTTTAGTACCCTCATCTCCACTCTTCTATTTTTCGCCCTGGCTTCCTCGGTGTTTTCCTTCGCAATGGCCTGGGAACCTCCGAATGCTTTTGTCTTCACCCGGTTTTTGCTAATCCCTTTTGAAGTTATATATTTTTTTACGGCATCCACCCGAGACTGAGAGAGTTTCAGGTTTGCTGCTGGGTTCCCCACATTATCCGTGTGGCCTTCCAGTTGTATCTCTACTTTCGGACTATCCTTCATCATCGCTACGAGTTCATCCAGTTCCTGAAACGATTTGGGATTTATCACCGCCTTGCCTTGTTCAAAGATCAAGTGATTGAGCACAATGGTTTCCCCTTTGGAGGTTAATGCGATGTTTCGGACGATTACATTATTCACAGACTCCTTGGGATCAACGATTACCGTTTGTGGAATGTAACCCTCCGCTTCAGCCGTTACCTGGTATTTCGCAGAGCCAAAAATTAAAAATGAAAAGGTGCTGTCATTGAATGAACCTGATATACCTCCTGTAGGGTAGCTATGATAAGTAATTTTTGATTTCAGGAGTTTTCCCCTGATGGCATCCGCCACATTTCCTTTTACCGTGATATTCTGGGCAAGCCCTGCATGAGCAAACAATATGAGAAAATAAATAGGTAATCGTTTCATAGTGCAAAGCACCTAAAAAGAAAAGGAAGCACCAACTGAAATGTGATAAGTCACCTACTTATCCGACAACCCGATTACGATTCACGTTTAATGGGTTTAACTGAACTTTTACTCAGAAAGACCATTCAGGATGGCAAATTCAAAATTGAATTGAATTTGTAAAAGATTCTTCAGATTTTTATAGAGAAGAGAAAGGATAATAAATTAGCACAAATTTAAATTTACCAGTATGAAATATGTCTATGTATTCATGATCGCTCTGATCAGTTCACTTTCTGCGTTGGCTCAAATTCCTTCTGCTGAAATACAAATTAAAACTGCCGTGCTTGCCGCTCCTGAAGACAAGCGTGCGGGCGCTAGGGTGTATGGTTATGATGCCAAAGGGAAATATGTCGTGCTCAGAAAAGGCACCAACGAAATAATTTGTCTTGCCGACAATCCCGACCAAAAAGGCTTCAGTGTTTCGTGTTACCACAAAGACCTGGAACCCTTCATGGCACGTGGACGTGAGCTGAAGGATGCTGGGAAAACCACGCAGGAAATATTTGACATTCGTGAAGCAGAAGCAAAGTCAGGAAAGCTGGCTATGCCAAAGCAAGCTTCCAACTTACAGGTCTATTCTGCCTCTGACGAAAACTATAATGCCACCACAGGTGAAGTAACAAAAGGAAGTTTCCGATATGTGGTTTACATTCCGTGGGCGACAGCAGCGAGCACCGGACTGCCAACAAAACCCGAAGCACCCGGCATGCCGTGGATCATGAACCCTGGAACACACCGCGCTCACATTATGATTGATCCGGTTTCGAAGGATTGATTCGAAATTCATATTCATTTTAAAAAATTACAGCAAACAACCATATCAAAGTTTGAAAGAAACAACGTCAGGCAAAAAAATTAATACTCGCGCGCCTGTAGTTGTTGAATGAGTTGGAACATGAGCGGCTCAACAATAAAGGGATCTTTATGCAACATGTAAGAAGTCTGATTTTAAAAAAAACCATGAAAATGATTTGTCCCTTCCTTCCAACTGGGCACTCCATTCAATTGTTTCTAAAATTTTTTGTTCGCCATAATAGCTTAGGATCTCGCGCCATTCCTGCAAATCGCCCAACTGCAACACCCGCTCAATGACGATTTTATAAGACTTATCATAATTGAACGTCTCCAAATTATACTCCCATAAAAGACGGCCCGGAATGTTGGGTTTGGTTTGCATGGTGTTGATTTTTATAGCTATCAAAGATACAAAAATCAAGTCGTTTTATCTTTAAAAATAGGTTAGATCAACTCCAACTCAATCGAGTTGCCTGCTGTAAAAAGTTTTTAACCCGGCTTCTCTGCTTCCTCCTTACCTTTTACTTCTTCGCCTGTTTTTTTTCTTCTTAGCTTTTACTTCTTCGTTTTTGCCTTGTCCGAAGAGGTCTATTTGCGTTGCGGCTTTTGGTTTTGTTTTGGATTTCTTTTCCAAGCGGAGTCTCCCGCCTCGAGGACTCCCGCTCAACGTTTCTTCATTTTAACCCTGCATCTTTAAGAATTGAATTCAACGTGCTGTTGGAACATCGCGGCTGTGAATGGGAACAACAATCAACTTAAAACCCTGCTTTCTAAAAATTGCATGACTCCCCGACTGTCTTACAAACACAAAACCTTCCTTCTCTAAAAGTTTAATTAACTCTTTAGGCTTCATCCAACATATCGGCAGAAAGTTTTGCAATCTCTTCCTCCATCATGGTGTCAAGATAAAGTTGAACGGCATCCTTTAGATTATCTAATGCTTTCGTAACCGTCTCACCATGGGTATGACACCCAGATAATTCAGGACACCAGGCATGAAACTCATTTCCATCTTTTTCAATCTTAAAAGTCAAAACCGATTTTTCACCATTCATGATAGAAAGCTACAAAAAATTAACCTTTTTTTTTAGCATCTGAAATTTAAAAGGCGCTGTATACTATCAATCACAACGCCAACTCAATCG
>Ga0163151_10008250_pt1 | contig 11847 bp, 8 predicted proteins | sample OliLakLV19MP5IB2_FD_145596 | JGI IMG/M metagenome (GOLD analysis project Ga0163151, IMG submission 145596) | Freshwater microbial mat bacterial communities from Lake Vanda, McMurdo Dry Valleys, Antarctica - Oligotrophic Lake LV.19.MP5.IB-2 | ecosystem: Environmental > Aquatic > Freshwater > Lake...
CGCCAGTTGTGCGATCGTTGAGTGGTTGTCGGTGGCGAATGTGTTGACGCCGACCACGACCGACTCGCCGCTGTCGATCCGCTGCTGGGCGGCATACGCGGCGTCCTGAATTTGTCGCTGGATGTAGCCCGCCTCAATGGCGGCGAGGGTGCCGCCTGCGGCATCGATGGTGTCGATCAGCGCGCGCGCCTCCGCTTCGATGTCGTCGGTGCGCTGCTCAATGGCCCACGAGCCACCCACCGGGTCCACTGTATTGGCCACGCCCGTCTCGGCCGCAATGATCTGCTGGGTCCGCAGCGCCAACCGCGCCGCGTCTTCGGTTGGCAACGCGAGGGCTTCATCACGGCCGTTGCAGTGGAGCGACTGCGTGCCACCGAGAATCGCGGCCAATGCCTGCAGGGCCACACGCACAACGTTGTTGTCGGGCTGCTGCGCGGTGAGTGTGGACCCGCCCGTCTGGGTGTGGAAGCGCAACTGCTGCGCGCGGGGATGGGTGACGCCGAAGCGGTCGCGCATGACACGTGCCCACAACCGGCGGGCGGCGCGGAACTTGGCGATCTCTTCCAGGAAGTCGTTGTGGGCGGCAAAAAAGAACGACAACCGCTGACCCAGCTGATTGGGATCCAGGCCGGCGCGCTGCGCCGCATCCACGTAGGCAATCGCATTGGCGATCGTGAATCCCACTTCCTGCACCGCCGTCGATCCGGCCTCGCGGATGTGGTAGCCGCTGATGGAGATCGTGTTCCAGTTGGGCAGTTCGCGTTCACACCACGCGAAGATGTCGGTGATGATCCGCATCGAGTCTCGGGGCGGGTAGATGTAGGTGCCGCGAGCGACGTATTCCTTCAGGATATCGTTCTGAATGGTGCCCGAGAGGTGCGCCAGGGGCACGCCCTGTCGCCGCGCCACCGCGACGTACAGTGCGAGCAGGATGATGGCCGTGGCGTTGATGGTCATTGACGTTGAGACGTCGCCGAGCGGGATGCCGTCAAACAACACGGCCATGTCATCGATCGAATCAATCGCGACGCCGACACGCCCGACTTCCCCTGCCGACATGGTGTGGTCGGAGTCGTAGCCCATCTGTGTGGGCAAATCAAAGGCGACGCTCAGCCCGCTGACACCTTGCGCGAGCAGGTAGCGGTAGCGGGCGTTGGATTCCGCAGCGGTGCCAAACCCCGCGTATTGCCGCATCGTCCAGAGCCGACCGCGATACATGGTGGGCTGGATGCCGCGTGTGTAGGGAAACACGCCTGGATAGGCCGATGTCATTGGAGGCCATTCTATATCCCCTCTCTGGTAGAATCCCCCCCACAGTGAATGGAGGTGTCATGGACCCTGTGATGAATCAGATGGCGCGGGAACTGGCCGACGTCATTTCCGCAGTTGTGGCCGGGGACACCAGGGTCGACGCGTGCCGTGAGAAGGCGCGCGCGGCAGGGTATGACATGCGGGTGGCGCTCGATGCCGCCGTCACGTTTGTGCCGCTGGCGGGAGCCGGTCAGGCGGAGGGCACGGCACGTGTGCCGGTGTCCGGCATCAAGGTGTCGCCGGCACCAAAGGCGTCGCTGGACATGACCGCCAACGATCGACGCTTCCTGAAGTCGCTCAGGATCTCCGCCGACGAAACCACTGAAAAAGAAGTCGAATAACGCGACCGGCGTTTATTTCGCCCGCGATTGATCGGCAACCGCTTGCGCCGCACGCGCGGCCGCGTCGGCGTCACCCAGGTAGTACCGCCGCAGCGCCTTCAGCGACGCGTCGAGCTCATACACCAGCGGAATGCCCGTCGGGATGTTGAGGTCGGCCACCTCGACTTCCGACAATCCATCGAGATATTTCACGAGCGCGCGCAGGCTGTTGCCATGCGCCGTGATGAGCACACGTTGGCCGCTGGCGATGACCGGCGCGATGGTGCCGGTCCAGTACGGCAGGAATCGCGCGACGGTGTCCTTGAGCGATTCGGTCGCCGGACATTCCCCTGGGGCGAGATCGGCGTACCGGCGATCGTGTGACGGATGACGTTCGTCGTTGGGCGAGAGCGCGGGCGGAGGCACATCGTAGCTCCGTCGCCAGAGATGGGTCTGTGCCTCGCCGTGTGTGGCCGTGGTCTCCGCCTTGTTCAGGCCCTGCAGCGCGCCATAGTGGCGTTCGTTCAGCCGCCAGCTGCGATGGACGGGCAACCAGAGCAGATCGAGATCGTCCTGCACGATCCACGACGTGCGGATCGCACGCGTCAACATCGACGTAAAGGCCACGTCGAAGGTGTCGCCCGCGTCTTTCAACAGTCGCGCGGCCTCGTGTGCCTCGGCGTGGCCTTGCGGGGTGAGGTCCACATCGGTCCAGCCGGTGAACCGGTTTTCAAGATTCCATGTGCTCTGGCCGTGGCGCAGCAGCACAACGCGATACATCAGGCGAGCCTCAGAGGCGCCAGCGCCTGCCGCCCGCCAAAACGTGCCGACGCGCCGAGGGCTTCCTCGATCCGGAGCAACTGGTTGTATTTGGCCGTGCGGTCCGCGCGACTCGCCGAGCCAGTCTTGATCTGGCCGACGGCAGTGGCCACGGCCAAGTCGGCAATCGTGGCGTCCTCGGTTTCGCCGGACCGGTGGGATATCACGCTCGTGTAGCCCGCGCGCCGCGCGATGGACACCGCGTCGAGGGTTTCGGAGACCGTGCCAATCTGGTTGAGTTTCACCAGCAGCGAGTTGCCAATCTTTTCCGCGATGCCGCGGCGGAGAATGGCGGGGTTGGTCACGAAGATGTCGTCGCCGACGAGTTGGATCTGCGAACCGAGTCTGGAGGTGAGTCGAGCCCATCCGGGCCAGTCCCCCTCGGCCAGGCCGTCTTCAATGGAGGCGATCGGATACTGGCGACACCAATCCTCGTAGAGCGCGATCATGTCGTCGGAGGAGCGCGTGCCCTCGCCGGACTTGCGCAAAGCGTACGACTGCGTGGCATCGTCCCAGAACTCCGACGCCGCCACGTCGAGCGCGAGCACCAGATCGCGACCCGGGGTGTAGCCGGCGCGATGGATGGCCTCCAGACACAATTCCACCGCCTCGAGGTTGGAGGCGAGGCTCGGCGCAAAGCCGCCTTCATCGCCGACGCCGGTGGAGAGACCGCGCGATTTCAGAATGGCGCGCAGCGCGTGGAACGTCTCCGTGCCGGCGCGCAGCGCTTCGGCAAACGTCGGCATGCCGACCGGCATCACCATGAATTCCTGGAAGTCGACGTTGGTGTCGGCGTGGGCCCCCCCGTTGAGGATGTTCATCATCGGGACCGGCAACAACACGCCGGCGCCGTCGACCGGTTCGTCCAGCAGGGTCACCAGGTGTTGATACAGCGGCACCTTGTGGCCGGCCGCCGCTGCATGTGCGACCGCCATGGACACGCCGAGCATGGCGTTGGCGCCGAGCTTGGCCTTGTTCGGCGTGCCATCCAGGGCCAGCAGTTGACCGTCGATGGCGCGCTGATCCGGCACTTCACCACGAAGTGCTGAGGCAATCTCGTTGTTGACGTGTCCGACAGCGGTCAAGACGCCCTTGCCCAGGTAGCGACCCTTGTCGCCGTCGCGCAGCTCAAGGGCCTCGCGGGTCCCGGTCGAGGCCCCCGAGGGCACCGCCGCACGCCCCCGTGCGCCCGTATCGAGGACGACATCAACTTCAACGGTGGGATTGCCCCGGGAATCGAGAATCTGGCGGCCGTGAATGGAGGCTATGCGCACTGGAGAAAATTACCCCAAAACCCCCCCTCAATGAGAGAGGATTCCGGTTTGACTTGGTCCCGACTGTGGCCTACGATTGGTCTCGGACGTTTCCTTCAGTCAGCCCGCCTTTTTTCCCAGGACGTGGGAGGCCGCATGCCCGGTTCCGCCGCGAGAGTGATCGCCTCGTTCACCGCGTTGTCGTCGACGTTTGGTGTGGCACACGTGTCGGCGCAGTCGGTCCCGTCCCGGACCCCCGTCTCGGTCACCGTTGAAGCGTCGATGCGGTCGGGCAGAGTCGTGGGCCATGTGCGCGACGACCGCGGACAAGTGGTGTCGGGTGTGGCGGTCACGGCCATTGGCACAATGCAGGAAATGGCCAAGACTGACATCTCCGGGCAGTTCCAGCTCCACCTGGTGCCGGGCGACTACATTTTGCGCGCATCCCGGGACGGGTATGTCTCGCCGTATCGTGAGGCGGTCCGCATTCGTGCCGCAGCCCAGATCGAACGCAACATCACGATTACCCGACAACTGGGGCTCCCCGACCGGAAGGTGCTGCTGGCTGGCACCGGCATCGGTGCCGCTTCAGCCGATCCTCTGCCGGTGGAGTCGGTGGCACGCCCCGCCTCCAGGACCGACAGCCTGCAGGCGTGGTATCTGAGGCATCTGCCGCGCACCGTTCTGCGTGATGGTGGGGATCCGCGGGTCACACGCACCGAGGCGAACTTCGGCAATCGGCCGTCGTTTCTCGACAGAGCCGTGGCCGAATCGGCGCGCGCCGCCGCGAGTTTTTTCGTCGATACCGACTTCTCCGGTCAGGTCAACATGCTCACGACGTCGGCGTTCAACGCCACGGCGTGGGACGCACAACTGCCACGCGGCGTGGCGTATCTGTCGGTCGGCGCCCCGGTCGGGACGCACGGTGACTGGCGGTTGCGCGGCGCGTTGTCCACGGGCGGCCTCGCCTCATGGGTGGCCCTTGGTGAATACGAAGCGCGTGACGTGCAGGACCATGCGTTCAGGGCGGGCATGTCGTACGGTGCCCAACGGTTCGCGGACTCGGCCAGTGCCGCCATCCTGAAGTCCAGCGAAGGCACACGCACCGTCGCGAGTCTCTACGGATTTGATCGCTGGCGCGTGAGTCCCGGTCTTGAGTTTGACTACGGCCTGCGCGCCGATCGGTACGACTACGTGACAGGGCGCAATTTCCTGAGTCCCCGCATCGGCGTGCGTGTGGGCGTCTGGACGCGCACATTTGTGACCGCCTCCGCCTCCAGCGCGGTGATCGCCCCGGGGGTCGATGCGTTTCTTCCGCCGCCCGCGTCGGGGCCGTGGCTGCCTCCCGATCGCACGTTCGCCTCGCTGGTCAGTGGGGCCGCGTTCACACCGGAACGTGTGCAGCGCTACGAAGTCGGCGCGGAACGTGAGTGGGGCGCCATCGGACAGTCGCGCACACTGGCGGCGCGCTGGTTCCACGAACACACCCGCAATCAACTGACCACACTGTTTGGCCTCGATGCCGGCCGCGACGTCGGCCACTACTACGTGGCCAGCGCGGGCGATGTGACCTTGCAGGGCGTGAGTGTCCGGGCGTCCGGGTGGTTCACCTCCCGCGTCAAGGCTTCGGTCGACTATTCGCTGAGTCAGGCCACCTGGCAGTACGGGCCCCAGGCGTTGGCCATCGCGGCCGTCATGCCCTCGGCTCTTCGACCCCTCCACGAGCGTCTGCACGACTTGACGAGCACGCTGGATGCCCGCATTCCGGAATCCCAGACCACAATTTTTGTGGCCTATCGCGTCAACAGCGCGTTCACCCGCGCGGACGCACTCGGCCTCGCGCCGATGTTCGACGGCCGGTTCGAGGTGCAGATCCGACAGGCCCTGCCGTTCCAGCCCATCGCCGGGGGCAAAGTCGAAGTGCTCGTCGCCATGAGCAACCTCTTCCGCGATCCCGCCAACGGCGGGGCGTTCAGCGGCGCGTTCTACGACGAACTGCTGACCGTTCGCGCACCCCGTCGTGTGCTCGGCGGCGTCCAAGTCAGGTTCTGATACGATCCAATTCTTTGGATACAGCCTGGCGAAGTGCTTGGCTGGCTGACCTATTGCCCGGGCACACCCTTTGCTCCACTTATCGCAGCGATGTTGAGTCCCACCCGTCCAGCCCATCCCATCATCCGGGTCGTCGTGCCAGTGGTCGTTGCGGCCGGGTTGGTGGCGTTGGCGCTTGTGAACCTTGTCGTGGTCAAGAACTGGCAGGACAGGGCGGCCGTCGACGACGGCGTGTTGTGGGGGGAGGACTTGCGCGCCCTCGAGGTCAGCGCCGGGTCCACAGCGGCTGACGCGGGACTGCGTCGGGGTGATGTGCTGCAGGCGATCGGCAACGACGCCGTCATGACCACAGGGGATGTTGCCGCGCGGTTGAAGAACGTCGAGCCTGGGCAGGTGGTCACCTATACCGTGCAGCGTGACTCGGCCGATACGTTGTTGACCCTGCAGTTGGCCCGGGCTCCCGGGCCGCAGTTCGGGTTGTATTACCTGTTGGCCGCCGTCGGGATCTTCGGATTGCTGGTGGGCGCGTCGGTCCGTCTCCGTCGACCCGCCGATTCGGCCACGATGCACTTCTTCTGGTTGACCGCCGCATTTTTTGGTGTGTTCGCATTCACCTACACCGGTGAATTCACCAACACGGACTATTTTTTCTACTGGGCCGACGTGCTGGCCACGGTGATGTTGCCCCCCCTGTTTTTTCACTTCGCGCTGGTCTTTCCTGATCGCCCCAATCCGTGGGTGGCGACGCCCAGCGGACGTGCCGTGGTGCCGCTCGTGTATGCGCCGGCTCTCGCCCTGGCGGTCGCGCGACTCGGCGCGATGCGCTGGCTGCCGTTTGACGGCATGGTCGTGCGCCTGCAGCAGATCGAGACGATCGAGTTTGTGTATCTCTCGGCGTGCCTGCTCGGTGGCCTCGCCCTGATGATTCGTGCGCTCGGGCGGCTGCGGTCGGTCACCGCACGACGCCAGTTGCGCTGGATCGTGTGGGGGTCGGGCCTTGGAGCCGTGCCGTTCATCTCGGCGTACGTCATTCCGTTTCTCGTGGGTATCGAGATCCCGTACGCGCGCTACACCGCCGTGCTCCTCGGGTTCATCCCCCTCGCGTTTGCGTCGGCCATCGTGCGGTATCGCTTGATGGACGTGGAGGTCATCATCAAACGCGCGCTCGTGGTGTCGGCCGTCGGTCTCGTACTCGTGGTGATTTATCAGGGCACCCTCAAACTTGTGGGATTGTTGTCGGGCCACGAGGAGACGAATCAGTTCTGGGCGTTGTTCGCGACGCTGGTCGTGGTGCTGGTGGCGCCAGGGTTGTGGAACGCGATTCAGGGCGGCCTGGATCGTCTGTATTACCGCGATCGTTATGACTATCGCCGCGCGCTTGTGACGTTTGCCCGGGAGCTCAACAGCGATCTTGACCTCGAACGTCTGAGCACCCGACTGGTCGAGCGGGTCCGTGACACGCTGGCCGTGGATCGGATTGCGTTGTTGCTCGCGCCGCCCGACGAACCGGCCGGGCGTTTCACGGCCGTGGCCTCCGGCGGCGTGGACGCCGACTCGATGCTGAGCATTTCGGCCGACTCCGGTCTTGGCGCGCGTCTGATGGCCGGGCAGACCGTGAGCATCGACGACCCCGTGCCGCTCCGCCGGCTGGTCGGTGATGAAGGCGTGACCTGGCGCGACGCCGGCTGGCATGCGTTTGTGCCCTGCGTGAGCAAAGAGGTGACCATCGGCGTGTTGGCCGTCGGGCGTCGTGCTCTCTCCGAGCCGCTGAGCAGCGAGGACATGGCGCTGCTCGGGGCCGTCGCCGGGCAGGCCGCCACCGCGCTCGAGAACGCGCGGCTCTACGGCCAGTTGCGCGTGAAGGCCGAGGAGATCGAGCGGTTGCGCCAGTTCGGCGACAGTGTGGTCGAGTCGCTCAGCGACGGCCTGTTTGTCATCGACCTCGACGACCGGGTGCTGCGGTGGAATCGCCGGTTGGAGCAACTGTTCCATTTTGATCGCACGCGTGCGATCGGACGTCGACTCTCGGCGCTGTTTCCAGAAGATTTTGTGCAGACGCTGCTGGCGGCCCGTCAGGACCAGCCCGGCGGCGCCTCGCTGTTGCGCGTGCCCATGAACGCGGGGCCTGGCGAACTCGCGCGGCCGCTCCTGGTGAACGCCGGCATCGCGCCGTTTCAGACGGCCGACGGCGTCAAAGCCGGCTGGATCGTCGTCATTGAGGACGTGACCGATCGCGCGAACCTCGAGGAGCAGCTGCGACTGTCTGAAAAAATGGCGGCCGTCGGCTTGTTGGCCGCGGGTGTGGCGCATGAGGTCAACACACCGCTGACCGGCATTTCGAGTTTTACCCAGATGTTGCTCGAACAGGCCGACCCCGCGGATCCCCGGACGCAGTTGCTCGAAAAGATCGAGCGCCAGACATTCCGTGCAGCCAAAATCGTGAACAGCCTCCTCAATCTTGCGCGGCCGTCTGAAGGTGACTCCGCACCCGTGGACGTCAACGTTGTGATTAATGACGTCTTGTCGCTGCTGGAACATCAGTTCAAAGGCAGCCGCATTCAGGTGCGCAGGGATTTGACGGCGAATGGCCACATACGTGGATTTGAGTACAAACTGCAGCAGGTCTTTCTCAATCTGTTCCTCAACGCACGAGACGCGATGCCCAAGGGCGGCTGGTTGTCGGTGTCAACGCGCGTGAATGAAAACGGCCTGACCGTCGAAGTCGGCGACACCGGCGCAGGCATTCCGACGGAACACATCGCGCGTATTTATGATCCGTTCTTCACGACCAAGGCCGATGGCGCGGGCACAGGCCTCGGCTTGTCCGTGACCTACGGCATCGTGCAGGAACACGGCGGTTCGCTGACCTGTGAGAGTGCGGTCGGGCAGGGGACACGATTCATTCTGGTATTGCCGCTGGCGTACGCCGGTGGTGGGGAAGCAAAGGCGAACTGATGTCCGGAACTCCGGCACACATTCTGATCATTGACGACGAAGAAATTATTCGGGAGGCGCTCCACGCACTGCTGACGCGCGACGGGTGTGTCGTCAAGTCGGCCGCTACTGCGGCCGAGGGGTTGGCGATGCTCGAGGACGAGGACTTCGACACGGTGTTGCTGGACCTGATGCTGCCCGATCGGAACGGGCTCGATGTGCTCGAGGAGATCCGGCGTGCCGATGAGGATCTGCCGGTGGTGATGATTACGGCGTTCGGCACGATCGACACCGCCGTGCGCGCGACCAAGCAGGGCGCCTTTCACTACTTCACGAAACCGTTCAAGAATGACGAAGTCCTGGTCGTGCTGCGCAACGCGATTGAACGCCGCCGGCTGCAGCGTGAAAATCTCGAGCTGCGCAATCGTCTGAAGTCCGGCAGTCACCGCTTCGACCAGATCATCGGCGGCAGTGCGCGAATGAAGGCCGTGTATGACCTGATCGGTCGTGCGGCCCCCAGCCGGACGACAGTCCTGATCCAGGGAGAAAGTGGCACCGGCAAGGAATTGGTCGCACAGGCGTGTCACCGCCGATCCGCGCGCGCGGACAAGGCGTTTGTGACCGTCAACTCGGGCAACCTCCCGCCGGACCTGCTCGAATCCAATCTGTTTGGTCACGTGAAGGGCGCCTTTACCGGCGCGGTCGCGATGAAGAAGGGCTTGTTCGAGCTGGCCGACCGCGGGACGATCTTTTTTGACGAGATCGGCAACGTGCCGATGGAGACCCAGGCCAAACTCCTGCGCGTCATCCAGGAGCGCGAGTTCATGCGCCTGGGTGGTGTGGAGACCATCAAGGTCGACGTGCGCATCATTGCGGCGACCAACGTGGATCTTCGCCGCAGTGTGGCCGACGGCAAGTTCAGGGAGGACCTGTTCTATCGCCTGAATGTCATCCCCGTCCAACTGCCGCCGCTGCGTGATCGCAAGGAAGACATCCCGATTCTCGTGCAGCACTTCCTCGAAAAATACGGCGAGGAGAGCCGCAAGTCGGGCTGGTTCATCACGCCAGAGGCGATGGACCTGCTGATGGCCTACGACTGGCCGGGCAACGTGCGCGAACTGGAGAACGTGATCGAGCGGGCGGTCGTGCTCGCGCCGAGCCGGGAAATTGGGGTGGAGCTGATTCCCGAACAGGTCCGGTTCAACCGTGAATTCCACGACTCGGAGTTTGTGGTGCCGCCCGAGGGGATTCCGCTGCGCGAGGTGTTGTCCAACGCCGAGCGCAAGTGGATCGAGTCCGCGCTTGAAGCCGCCGGCGGCGTGCAGAAAAGGGCCGCCGAGTTGCTCTTCATCAAGCCGACGACGCTCAACGAAATGATCAAGCGGTACGACATCCGGCCGAAGCGCCGGAAAGGTGACCCCGACGAAGAGACGGCCTGACGCGCCTGACGCGTCAGAGGTCCAGGGTTCAAGGTGCTGTTCCCGAAACCCCAGCGGCGACAAGCCCCAGCGTCAGCGCCGGGGCCGACGATCGCCGCTGCGGCCTTGCGGGCGACGGTCACGGTTGCCGCCGCCACCGGGGCGCTGCGCTGGGCGGCGCTCGCGGGTCGTGTTCCCGCTCGCGTTCCGGTTCCGGTTCACGCACGGTGGATGGGGCCTTGAGGCGCGTCATCATCCGTTCGTACTTGTGCAGAATGATGTCCCACCGGTAATTGGCGTTGACGTACGCCTGGCCCTGTCGCCCCATCGCCGCGCGTAGCGCGCCGTCCCGCGTCAGCAATTTCAGCGCCTCGATAAACTCCCACTTGTCCTCGTAGTAGAGACCTGCGTTGCTGCGGCGGCAGTGATCCACCAGCACGTCGGATCGTCCATTCGCCAGGACCGGCGTGCCGACCGCGAAGGCTTCCAGCGCGAGCAGCGACAAACTCTCGTGGGGTGAGGGCACCACCACGACGGTGGCCGCCTCAAGGGCGTGGAGGCGTTCCTCATCCGGCAACGTGCCGGCAAACCGGACGTGAGGATCGTCTGGGAGCGGCATCAGTTTGACGCCCATCAGCATCAGCGACGCATCGCCACCCTCGTGCAGGAACGCCTGGAAGTACTCGAGCAGTTCCTCACAGCCCTTGCCCGGATCGATGCGGCCGCCGTACAGCGCAAACGGACCGTGCATCCGGCGACGGCGCCTGAACGCGTTGGCGGGGCCCTCAAGGTGCGGCGGCAGCGGTTCCTGGGCGGTCGGCAACACCGGCGCGAGCGACGGCATGTCGTCACCACCGGCAAAACGTGATTCAGGAATGTCCACGCCACACCCGACCACGTCCTCGACGAGGGCGCGCAGGTGGAAGCGGTCACTCACAAAGCGCCGTTCGGCGTCGGTGTTCCAGACAATGCCCGCTGCGCCGGCAAAGACGTCGTCGTACATGCCGAGCCGGATCGCCGGTTCATCGTGCGCGGTCGGCACCAGCAGGCTCTTGGACGGGGCGATCTTGAGACCCAGCACGGTCGGCGCGTAGAGATACGTGAAGAAGATCAGGATGTCGTAGTTCTGGTGACTGCGTTCCAGGTATTCCAGCAGCGGGGGAGCCCAGGGCCCCTGCTGTTTGAGCCATTCCATCTCGTCCTGGCGTGTATGGCGATTGTTGAAGATCCAATCGGAGTAGGCATTAAACTCCGCCATGTTGCGAGTACGGCTGGTCGGGAAGCGGCGCACCGTCACACCGCGGACGCGGTCGGCGCCTTCGGGATACACGTTGTCCCAGGTCGAATAGTCCTTGGCACACGTGGTCAGCACTTCAACAGAGTGCCGATCGGCCAGCCGCTCGGCGACCAGACGGCAGTGATACTCGGCCCCGCCGAGGATCTCTGTTCCGTAACGCTGTACGACAAACGCAATTTTCACATCAACTCCGACAAAAGGGACTGCAGCCGCGGTTCGAGCCGATCGTGCCCGAACGCCGTGACGCGTTGCCGCTGCCCCGCGAGAATCTGCTCACGCAGCGGCTGGTCATACACAAGCGCACCGAGCCATTCGGCGGCCACTTCAAGATCTTTCGGGGTGAAACAGACACCCGCGCCTCCGAGCGTTTCCGGCACCGCTGCCGCGCCGTACGCCAGCACCGGCACGTCCATCGCCATCGCCTCCGCCAGTGGAACACAGAA
>Ga0163151_10008262_pt1 | contig 11828 bp, 12 predicted proteins | sample OliLakLV19MP5IB2_FD_145596 | JGI IMG/M metagenome (GOLD analysis project Ga0163151, IMG submission 145596) | Freshwater microbial mat bacterial communities from Lake Vanda, McMurdo Dry Valleys, Antarctica - Oligotrophic Lake LV.19.MP5.IB-2 | ecosystem: Environmental > Aquatic > Freshwater >...
GGCACATATCCGACGCGAAGATGAGACGACTGACAGCACTCTTGACGTCCTTCGCATCGCGAGGCATACGACTGGACTCGAAGCAGAACCGGGCATCGGAGCGGCTCTCGTTTTCGAGTGCCAATCGGACGAGAATGATTGGGCTTATGCAGGCTCGATCGCTGGCGTCCTTACCAATTCGACACCGGCGGAAGAAGCCTGCGCACTGGTCTTTAGTACTGGTATTGGAGGCGACCCGCTTCAGGAACACGTCAGAATCGACGATGTCGGAAACGTCGGAATCGGTACGGCTGCCCCGACGTCGCGCCTTCAAGTGGTGGGCGGCGTTCAAGTCGGAACGCCAACCGGCGGAGATCAAGGCGCTGGCTCGATCAACGTCTCTGGGGATATCTACAAGAACGGCACGGCCTATACGAATCCTGACTATGTGTTTCTCCATGCCTTTCAAAGTGAACGCGTGTCGAACTATCCCGGTCCAGTTCCACTCGATGAACTAGAAGCCAGTCTTCGTGGGGCAGGTCGTCTCCCGGGAATCTCCGATCGGCCGACAGGATTGTTCAGTCGGCAAGATATCCTTTTGGAGAAATTAGAGGAGGCGTACTTGTACATCTTGGAGTTGCGCAGGCGAGTCGAACGTCTTGAGGGTGCGCCTTCGAGCATCGCCAGCTCGGAATCAAACGAGCGAAGCAGATAGATTCCTAGTGCCGATGGCGAGGCGGGTCTGACGGTCTGTGGCTCGCATTTTGTTCGTGGAGGCCAGGAAACTGTGCTTGGCGAGCGTGATACCGAGATCCGGTATTCGCGAAACCCGTTGGCCGTCGCGAGGTTATACCGCGCTGCCGCCAGGCAGCTACCCACTGCCATGCACTCGCGCAAGCGTGATCCATATGAGGTCCAGCGGCGCCGAGCCCGTCACCTCGACGATGTTCCAGCCCCGTCGCCACGGGCCGGTGAGCGACGTGCCTTCGGATTCGCTGCCCACCTGTGCGTCCGGAGCCGGCGCACCGTTGATCGTGATGGACAGTTGGTCGTTCGTGGTCCTCACGCCCACCAGAACGGTTGCATCGTCCGGATCGACGACGGGCACGAGCAGTCTGACGCTGTGCGTCTGGTGTTCAACCAGGAGCGCGCGACCCTGTGAGCTGTCCATCGCGATTTGCCCGGACCACTCGACTGGGTCGGTTGGCAGTGCAGGCGATGCGCCACGACGAACCACATGGAAGAGACGAAAGAGTGGCGAGGATGGAACGGCCACGTCGTGGAAGCGCCACCAGACGAAGCGATCGATATCGGTGGTCCACAGATGGGCCTGCGGGTCCGCGGCGATCGTGACTGCGCGGTCTGGCGTTGATGGCGACAGGCCGATCACGCACCGGGTGCCACCGAGATCCATGGCGTAACGCACGAACGTATGCGCGCCAACGGAAAAACGTTCACCGGTGGCCGGCCGATCAAAGGCGTTGTACACGACATCGGCGCCCCTCACCGCCGCTTGATAATCCAACCCTTGCACACACGACTCGCGACCAAGCGTGACCGCGTCCCGTTGCACAGGGCGTGGTGACGGCCACGACAACACACACGCGGCCGCCAGCAGCCCCACGGCCGTCAGGTGCACGCGGGTCGTCGCCAGCTCCAACGCGGGCACCAGGCAGATCCAGGGCAGGGGCGCGAGATAGTGCAGGGTCTTCTGCTGGCCACCAAGGACGATCGCGAGGTACCCGACTCCGACCAGTGTCAGCATGCGGGAGGTGCCGCTCATGCGTCGCCAGAAAAACGGTGCCAGTAACGGCAGGGCGGCGGTCGAAATGAGCCACTGGACGACCAGTGGCCACTCCGGGGCACGGGTCTGGGCGGTCGCGAGGTCGTGTACAAACTCCCTCTCGAACCCCGCCCACCAGTCAGGGCCCACTCCGGTGATCCACACAGTCGCGACGAGCACCGGCAAAACCACGGCGCCTGTCAGCGTCGTCCATCGCCACGCACGCCTGGCGCGCTCGGGACTCGCGACCCACAGCAGCGGCATCGTCAGTACCGCGAGGGGCGGTCCCATCATCGTCGTCACCGACGAGAGCGCGAGGAACGTGATGCCGACACGCGTGGATCCACGGAGCAATTCACGCGCGCCCGCCAGCCACAGCGCGATCGTCAGCGTGTCTGTCCCCGCCGATTCCGCCAGATCGGTCACCGGAGGCTCGTTGCCGACGTAGTAGGCGTGCCACAGGACGTAGAGGCCCGCCATGGCGATGGTGAGCAGCCAGCCCGCCGGACTTCGGTGCGTCGCCAGCCCCGCGGCCAGCGCGGCCAGGATCACGAGGGCGATGACGAAAGGGAGGCGCGCGCTGATCTCGCCGCGTCCGATGAGTGTCATTTCCGCCTGCACAAGCGGCGCGCCGGCAAACGACGCGAACACGGGAACGCCGAACGCCCCTGGGCGGCTGGGGTCTTCCAGATCCCAGAACGGCAGCGGGTGGTCCGACAGACTGCGGGACCACTCGTAGATTTCGGTGCCGTCGCCGCTGAAGTGTTCGTGGCGCACCTTCTGCCACAACACGGCGGTCAGCATCGCCATGACGATGAGCGCCGCGCACACGGGCACGATGGGCACCACGGACACCGGCGGCGCGGCGCGCCTGCTGCGCAGAAGCAGGACGAGATTGGGAAGCGCGAGCAGGACGAGGAGCGCCGCTCGGGGCGGGGCGTGTCCAGCGACAAGTCCGTACGCGAGGCTGGTGGCGAACAGATATCCAACCCCCAGACCCAGTGCGCGGCCGAGCAGGGCCGATCCCGTCAGCGTGCCGTTGGTCAGGAGTGCCAGCGCGATCCCGGGGATTGCCCAGCCGAGCAGCAGGCCCAGCAGCAACGCCACGCCGCTCAGCACCGCACCGTCGCCCGCCGCTCCGCCCAGCGGGAACGCTTCAGCGCTGAAGAAGCCGCCTCCGGTCATGGCCGCCGCAGCGGCGTACGCGGCAAGCACGGCCAGAGCGACGCCAGCAATCCATCGGGGAGTCACGCGTCGTTCACCGTACGGCCAGACGCGACCACTTGTCCACGTATCCCCGAACCGGCCGCTGCCGACAGTGTCCCGGTCCGTGACGCCCCGTACGCCGTGACCACAACAGTCCGTTGCCCACCAGTACGACCATCCCGCCGGGGGTGACGGCGATGCTCAGGGGGGCGCGACGGTACTGCGTGATCGCGGCACCCTGCAGGCAACGCCAGAGCAGACACGCCTGCACCACTGCAAACACGGCGATGCCCGTCATCAGGTCTGCACGGAGAATCAGGAACGCGTCCGCCACAATGGTCGGCCACGTGGAGTCGGGCGCCGCCCAGCGGCCAAGGTCGAGGGCCAGCGCGACGATGGTGCACAGTGCCGCGAGGACAGCTGACAGCGGTAAAAACCTCATGACACTCGCGGCGATTCTACATCGCTCCCCGGGCCCTGGACTTCGGGACGATGTCGACCGCGACGCGGTCACCGCCTCGCCACGAGGTAGTTCGCACGTCCGTTGAACGTCACCGACGAAAACGCCGACAGGGGCAACAGTCCGTCCACCCGAGGTGCGTCGGTCGACGCGGCGACGTGCGCCGCAACCAGCACAGCGGGCTGGTCCCATAACGTGTCGTTGCCCACGCGCAGCTTCGCGACCATCGCCACCTGCGCCTGGCCGCCGCCAGTCACGGTCCGGGTCCCGACACTGGCGGGCAGCGCCGATGCGGAAATGGTGGTCACCCCTTCATGCTGAAAGAGCACCAGGGTGGACGCTCCGGAATCGGGCACGAACCACGCGACATCCCCACGACGAGAGGACTGCGGCAATTCGACCAACATGCGGCCCTCCCAGCGGTGAAGCACCAGCCGCGTGCCCGCCCCGCTGTCGGTGTCCTCACCCAGCCAAATCAACCGCTTGCGCCGATAGTCGAGGGTATAGTGGGCGTCGATCAGCACGTCCTGCCCGATGAGGCCGTCGGCATGCGGATGAACGGAGCGCAGGCGTTCAGCCGACAGGACGGGCGTGAGCACGTGCGGCGTGTGATGGGAACCGAGCCCGAGCGTCTCCAGGCGCACCACCGGTGTGGTCAGCGATCCACTCGACGTCACGGTTTCGGTGACGGCAACCGGATTGAGCGACAGTCGGGCCGCCAGTGTGTCCGAAATCGCGCTGCGGTTTGAGCCGGTGTCGAGGACGAAGTGATAGGGCCCAGAGCCGTTGACCGTGACTGGCACCAGAATCAGGCCGGTATCGGTGAGGGTGAAGGGATACACGTCTGACGAATCGGCCGCCAGAATCGGCAGGTTGTGCGAGAGAACGACCAGAACAACGGTTGAGACCAGGATTTGAACACGCATGTGGCACCTCCAGTGCTGGAGCCACGGTGCGGTCTGGGGGGCGGTCAGGTCGTGATGGACCGCTGACGGTTTGGCGCGACGCGATGAGGTTTGGAATCGGACCGGTGATGGAATGGTGATGACGTCTGGAAGTTATTCATTCGAAACGGTTTGCGTTGACACCCTCCGCATGTCGGTGCACCGCGACGGCCGGCTCATTTCTCTTGAGCCGAAGGCCATGGATGTGCTGCTCTACCTGCTGGCCCATCGCGATCGGCTGGTGACCAAAGATGAGTTGCTCGATGCCGTGTGGACGGACACGTTCGTCACACCGAATGTGCTGACCCGCGCGGTGGCCCAACTGCGCAAGGCGCTTGGAGACGATGCCCAGGAGGCGCGGATCATCGGCACGGTGTCCAAACGCGGATACCGATTCATGGCGCCGGTGGTGGAGGGACCGCCTCGGCCTGCCGCCGACACGGCCCCGACGCCTGCCGCGCCGGCCCCACATCGCGGGCGCCTCACGTGGGCGGTGCTGGCCGCAGCCGGTATCGTCATCACCGCGGTCGCCTGGTGGTCGCGCGGTCCCGGACCGGCCTCCACCAGCCAGGAGATCGCGGCCACGAGGTTCACGACGAGACAGGGCTACGACAGCCTGCCGGCCATTTCACCCGATGGCCGATCCGTGGTGTATGTGTCGGATCGGACCGGCAGCCTCGAGCTATACCAGACCGGCCTGACCGTCGGCGCGACGGATGTGGTCCTGACCAACAACGGCGGACGCAACACCCAGCCTGAGTGGTCGCCCGACGGCCGATGGATCGCATTCCGGTCAGAACGCCACGGCGGCATCTGGATCGTTGCGGCTGCCGGCGGCGCGCCCCAGCAAATTGTGGAGTTCGGATCTGATCCGTCGTGGTCGGCCGACAGCGAGCGGCTGGTCTTCGTGTCGGATGGCCTTTCGTCCGCGACACCCTCCCGGCTCTGGACGGTGCGCCGCGATGGCACCGATCGAAAAGTGCTGAACATCGCCGCGCCGCTCGTCGGCGTGATCGGCATGCCCGGGTGGTCACACAACGGCCGCTTCATCGTCTTCAGCCTGAACAACGGCAGCGCCTTCAGGGCGGTCTGGGTCACCTCGGCCGATGGCCAGGTCGCACACAAGCTCGCGGAGGGCTTGACGGGCCGTGACATCCGCTGGACGCCCGACGACGACGCGATTTTCTGGGGGGGCGTGACCGAGACGGGGTTGTCGAGACTGATGCGGCTGGGCATCAATCCAGCCACCGGCGAGGTCTTCGGAGTGCCGCAGGCACTGATGCCCATCGATGGAGGTCGTGTGGATGGTCTCTCCCTCGCGAACGACGGCCGCGCACTCTTCGGGATCGCTCGCTCCGACGCCAACCTGTGGCAGATCGATCTGCAGGGCGACACCGTCGGCGAACCGGCGCGACTCACCAACGACGCCGTGCGAACCGCGTATCCGAGGATCGCGCCAGACGGCCGTATCGCCTACATTCAGTTTGTCGAAGGCAGACCCACCGCGACCTGGATCATGGCGCCTGACGGCACCGGGCGCACCCCATTGCTGCCGTCAGGTGTGATGCAGGGCGCTCAATGGTCGCGTGACGGCCGCCGGATGTTCGTGATCCACGACGGCGCACCGGTCTGGGTTGACGTCGAGACACGCCGATCGACTCCAATCTCAGTGACCATAGACGCGCCCAACGGCGTGCAGTTGGCGCCTGACGACTCCGGACTCCTCCATCATCGTCCCGGCCCTGGCGGCGTCGTCAATCTTTGGCTGGCGCCGTTCAGTGGCAGTCCCCGGCGCCAAATCACGTTTGATGCCGAGGGCGCCAGCTACGGCGCGTATTCACCAGACGGCAAGTGGATGGCGATGCAGCTGACTCGGGGCTCGGATACCTGGATCGGCATCATGCCGGCACATTCGGGTGCGACAGTCACCCCTCTGGTCACGGCCAAGGGCCAATCCTGGGTCTACACATGGGCGCCAGACAGCACGCGGCTCGCGTTTGCCGGGGAGCGCGACGGTGTCTGGAACGTCTTCGATGTTGAGCGTGTGACCGGAACCGTACGGCAGCTGACGCAGTGGACCGATCGCGAAGGGTATGTGCGTTACCCGGCGTGGAGTCCGCGCGGCGACCGACTGGTCTTCGAACGATCCACCACCACGGCGTCGCTCTGGACAGCCAGACTCTGGTAGCGGTCTCTCCCGCACGGGCGCGCCCAGGAACGCGGGATCGGTCGGCGTCGCTGTTCTGGCGAAGTCCGCGATCGGCATCACGAAGGTCTGCGGGATCACCGTGTCTGATAACTCGAGGTTGTGTCACTGAAAGACCCACGTCATACGGACTATCGGCGTGGAACCATCATTGGCAGCGTTCAGCAGATCTGCAAGCGCCTGGACCCACCAACGTGAATGACGGGGCGTTTGGTCAGCGGTCTAATTTAGTGACGACGGACTGAGAGGCATGAGTCATGCCTTCAAACTCCATCGTCGTGACATTGAGCCGATACCCCTCGTTCCCAAGACCGAGTAACGACCTGACAATCCTCGGTACGGACCGTTCGCGGTGTATCCCGGGGACGGCTTCAATCCAGAGGTTCGTGCGAACCTGAATGTCCGGGCCACCCTTTCCCCGCGAGTTATCGAGAACGTGCCGTCGACCTTGAAGTCATAGACGAACGCGGCGCCACCTTGTGTCACCCCAGCCTGAGTGACGTCCTCACCGTTCCTGATGGTCGCGATAAGCACCCAGCGCCCCACGATCTCCGCCGGTGCCCCTCCCCCCAGTGTCGCCGTCGCACTGGACTGCGCTTGCGCCGAAGTCACCATGGTCAGCGCAATGACAAGCAGCAAGAGCAAAGACCGCCGATCTCCGGACATTCCGTCTCCTCTTCCTGTTGGCCCACCGATACGAATGAGCCGCGCGGTGTACCGCGTCGGCTCCATTCGTAGGTCAGGCATCGCGCTCGGTTGCTGACGCGGCCAACGGACGGACGGATACAAGGTCGTTGTCGCCCACTTCACGCAGGTCTTCCGGGCGGAGCGTCACGAGGGCTTGTGTCCGACCCGACGCCGCGACGAACTCAACCCCGATGGCATCCGGACCATAGACCTCGACGACGGCTCCAAGATCACCGGACCTCAGCCCGTGGGCCAGTAGATCGTGCCTGAGTACGACAACGTCGAGTGGATGCAGCGTCATTTGGCGTCTCCCGGATATGCGGTCACAAAGCGTGGCACGTCACTGTTGAGTCGAAAGATCCAGACACGAACCACGCCCGCTGACTCCCCGTTCGGTCCCATGAGGATAGCCCGAATTGTCCATGGCTGACCGTGTGGCTCGGCGGCCTCTGGTTCGGCTGGCTGGCTCAGGTGTTGGACGCGAAGGTCGGCCTCCAACGTCTGCCAATCGTCCGCGACGTAGCCCAAGGCGGCGAAGAACCGGGCCTTGAATCGACCGACCGGGTGCATCGGATTGAGCAGATACCCGTGCAGCTTCACAGGATCGATTTCCGCGCGGTCCGCATTTGGCAGGAGCACGGCCGATTCTATCGTCGTCCTGCTCAATGTTGAATCGCGGATGCCTAACGCAATGTTAGAAAGCGGCGCGAGTTCATTGTGAACACCCCGGGCCTGCACAAGAGAGTGTGACGAACAATTCGGAGCGAATGCGCCAGGTCCCGTCGACCAGGCGCCAGTAGGCGGCGTAGCGACCGCCAACTGTTCGAAGCCCAGCGGGTGTCGACCACGAGCCTGTCCATGTACCGATCTCCGCTGCCCGACCACCGGAAGAACTGACCTCGATTGACGCCGGAGTGCGGACGTACACGAAATCCGCCGCCCGAGCGAACTCCTTTGCCCACGCCTCTGATTCGGCCGACCTGTCTTGCGCGACCGTGCCATCTCCAGTCGTGATCTGGTACTCAACGTCCAGGAGGGCAACGGTGCCTTTGACGTCATGACGTGCAATGGCCGCATTCGACTGCGTGCGCAGCGATCGAATCACGTCCGCAGCCGACTGTCCGTGCATCGGCGATGCCACTGCCAGACACAGGAGCGCGGCGACAAAAAACAGTCTCATATTCGTCGTAGGTTAAAGAGCTGTCTAACGCCAGCAATAAGCCGCGCCGACCTCGCGCGATTTTGGCATCCACCGGCGTCGGCTTCATTGCGTGGTTAGCCACCTACGCGGATGAGTTGCCCGACGATCACTGTCGTCAATCCGTCCAGAATCTGCGGGACGAGCGCACGAAGTTCCTTCAAGCGATTCGCCGGTGTAAGTACGACCACAACGCCGATGCCTGACGCCAGGATGCGCATTCCAGCCATCGTGATCAGTCCGTCCACGCCATCGTGATCACGTATTCCAGAGCATCGTGATCGGAGCGAAGCGACGCTGAGCTGCGGGTTAGGGTAACCGGTCTGTCTCCTTCAGTGATAGTGACGTGGTGCTCGGTCGGGTGGTGGTGTCTGGTCTGTCCTCCTTTAAGTTAACGGGCCGCAAGTAATGGGCGGTGGGGGCTGTGGGAAACCGCGTCGGCGCGGTTTTCCAAGGACCGGTGGGCGCGTCCGCGCGTCCACGGGTCCGGCAGCGTCCACGGCCCCGCACGGGTTAGCCCTTCTCCTTGCGGCGTGAGGGGCCGGTGAGCGTGATCGCAAACGCGTTGTGGACGAGGCGATCCAGCACGGCGTCGGCGATCGTGGGGTCGCCCAGATACGTGTGCCATTGATCGCGCGGGAGTTGACTCGTGATGATGGTGGAGCGGGTCGCGTCGCGGTCCTCCATCACTTCGAGCAGATCTTGGCGCTGGACGTCGGTCACGGTGGCGAGTCCCCAATCGTCGAGGATGAGCACGTCCATCCGGGCGAGCCGCGCCAGCAGCGCGGCATACGAGCCGTCGGCGCGCGCGAGCGCGAGTTCCTGAAAGAAGCGCGGCAGGCGTCGGTAGAGGGTGCGGTGGCCCTGGCGGCACGCGTGTTGCCCCAAGGCGCAGGCCAGGTAGGTCTTGCCGACCCCGGTCGCGCCGGTGATCAGGACATTGCGGTGTTCAGCGATCCACCGCCCAGTCGCGAGCTGGCGGATCAAGGGCCGATCGAGTGCCCGCCGGGGCGCGTAGTCGAGATCCTCCAGACACGCCTGGGCGACGCGCAGTTTCGCCTCCGTCAGCCGCCGGGCCAGCTTGCGATTGTCGCGCGACAGGTGCTCGGCGTCGACGAGCAGGCCGAGGCGCTCGTCAAAGCCGAGGGGCGTGAGGGCGGGATCCTGCAGTTGCGCACGATAGGCATCGGCCATCGCCCCGAGGCGCAGTGCCCGCAGGCGGTCCAGGGTCGGTTCAGTCAGCATGGGCGGTCTCCTTTGAGGGGTGAGGCGTCGTAGTACGCGGGCCCGCGCACGTTGGCGTGCACGGGGCGGACGGGCGACGGATCGGACGCCCCCTCCAGGGGCACCCGATCCAACCCGTGTTTCAGGATCGATTCGACGTGGCGATACGATCGCGCCCCGACGACGAGGGCGCGCGCGCACGCGGCGTCCAGGCGCACCGGGCCGTGCCGCTTCGCGAGCCGGAGGATCCCGAGGCACGAGCGATAGCCTTGCTCGGGGTGCGGCCGGCTCTCGAGCAGCGCCTGGACCAGCGCCGCCGTCTGCGGCCCGATGGTGGCGCCCCAGGCGATCAAGCGCGAGGGACTCCACTCCAGATGCGCGCGATGCGCCTTCGGCATGTGGTCGGCGATCGTGGTGTGGTGCCCCGCCGCAAAGCTCCGCACATGGAGCCACACGCGCGCGCCGCGCAGCAGGATGTCGACGGTGGTCGCCGTTACGCGCACCTCCACCGCAGTCTGACTATAGGCGTACGGCACCGAGTAATAGTGGCGATCGACTTCGACGTGGTAGTCGATGTTGACGCGCGCGTGCCGCCAGTCGGCGTGCACGTACCGATCGCACGGCAGCGGCTGCAACGCCGGTTGGTCAAAGCGCTCGAAGAGGGCGCGACGGGACGCCCCGGCGTAGCCCTTCATCGGGCGCGCATTCAGATCCGTCCGCAGGTCGGCGATGCGGCCATTCAGCGCGTCCAGCGTGAAGAAGATCTCGTCGCGCAGCCGGGCCAAAATCCAGCGCTCCGCCACTTGGACGGCGACCTCGACTTTCGCCTTGTCCCGGGGCTTGGCGGGTCGCGCCGGGACGATCGCCGTGCCGTAATGCCGCGCCCAGTCGGCATACGTGCGCTGCACCAGCGGCTCATACCGGCACGAATCGCTGACACCGGTCCGCAGCTGATCCGGCACGATGACCGCCGACACCCCGCCGAAAAACTCGACGGCGCGCGTATGGCTCGCGATGAAATCCGCGCTGCGCTGGGTGAGCGTCGCCTCGGCGAAGGTGTAATTGGACGCGCCCAGCACCGCGACAAACAGTTCGACCGCGATGCGCGCCCCGGTCGCGGGATCCTGGAGCGCCGGCCGCTGCCCCGCGTAGTCGATAAACGTCTTCTCCCCCGCGCGGTGGACCTGGCGCATCGACGTCCGTTGCTGCGCCAGCCAGCGCCGGTAGTGGCCGCAGAACGCGGAGTACCGGTACCCGTCGGGATGCACCGCCAGATACTCGAGGTGCAGCAGCTCGAGCGTCACGCCCGGTCGCCGCAGCTCGGTGTGCATCCACACCAGATCGGGCCGGGGCCGGACCACCGTCTGCGCCAGCGTCGGCCCATACAGCGTCCGCTCCAACGCCGCATCGCTGAGCAGGCCGACCGCCTCCCACGTCAGGCCCGTCGCCCGCGCGCGCGTCACCACCGAGGCCACCGCGCCCGCACTGATCCCCAGACTCCGCGCGGTCTCCCGATGGCTCCGCTGGAGCGTCCATTTCAATCGTAAAACGTCCCGAATATGTCGCATAAGCAATCGTTCCGTGGCCATCACACTCCTTGGGACGCTTGTCGCCCAAGAGGAAATGGTAGAACCCGATGCTCAGCGTCGCTCGGTGATCACGAGGCGTGGAATCCGTGATCACGACCCGTGGAACGGGTGATCACGATGCCGTGGAATGAGTGATCACGATGCCGTGGAACAGGTGATCACGATGGCGTGGCGCGCGCACGCTGTCCTTTGGGACTATCGCAACTATGTCCACCCTGAGAAGGAGCGTAGCCATGGGGTGATCCTTGGAAATGGCGACAGCGACATGCTATGGACCCTCACCAAAAGCTTGGTTAGGCAGCTTCTCGAGGGTGGGACAAGTGGCGCCTAACACGCCGTGCAGCCGACGGCGGCGCGTTGTGGTGATGAGCGCCGCTGCGGCTGACGGCTGGCGTTAGGCAGACGAAGACGAATCAAACCAGGGGCGATCATTTCGACCGAACTCAAAGCACCAAAGCCGTGAGGTGGTGGGCGCCGCCCCTGGGGCAGGCTGGCGAATCGATAACAATCAACTGGTCCTGGTCTAGGCGTTGCGCCACGCGGGCCCGAGCG
>Ga0163151_10008266_pt1 | contig 11826 bp, 9 predicted proteins | sample OliLakLV19MP5IB2_FD_145596 | JGI IMG/M metagenome (GOLD analysis project Ga0163151, IMG submission 145596) | Freshwater microbial mat bacterial communities from Lake Vanda, McMurdo Dry Valleys, Antarctica - Oligotrophic Lake LV.19.MP5.IB-2 | ecosystem: Environmental > Aquatic > Freshwater > Lake...
TCTGGGAAGCACGCAGCACATCCGCAGGCTTGGGTGGTGCCATCCCGAGAATCGTGCGCCTCGCAGGCTTCCCAGCTACGGCTGCGTCTCGAACCGGGGGCGCGGGAGGCGTCGCAAGCGGCTTGGCGAGTTGCGCTGTTGCCACGGTGACAGCGGTTGGCGGAGCAGGGGATTGGTTGTCGGTACCGCAACGCCCAATCAACTTCTCCCGAGCCAGGATGGCGTTGCCGGCCAACTCCTTCAAAAAGGCCTGCACCTCATCCACCCCAAGCGACACCTCGGTCGCGTCGATAGCAGCGCTCATTTCGGCGAAACTGCCGAAGCGTTTCTCGGGCTCCCGATTGAGGGCGCGCGAAACAACCGCGGAAACCTGGGGGGAAATCCGCTTCCCTCCCGGGAGCTTGAAGCCACTCAGCTCCACGATCTCAAGGGTTTCGAGCCGTGCCAGGACCGTCAGCCGGGTTGCACCCGTGAACAATCTGCGTCCTCCGGTTAACATCTCCCACAAGAGCACGCCCACGCTGAAGATATCCGCCGCTCGACTCAAGCCGCCTGCAATCGACTCAGGCGCTTGGTACGCGACGGCATCCACAGCTTCTGCTGCCAAACCCTCCGCCTGTATTTGTCCCGACAAACAGGGGTCGATGAGCAAAGCCAGCCCGCTCTGTTCCACCAACACGCTATCGGGGCAGATCCCCCCGGACATGCTAATACCTTGCGCCTCAGAGTGGCTCAGGGCACCCAGCAAATCCTTGGCTATCTTGAGCGCCACCGCAGCGGGGAAAGGCTTGCGTAGGAAATTTGAGAGACGCAGCAGCGACCGCAACAACTCACCTTGAGCAAAGTCAGTCGCGACTACAAGCTCTGTTCCAAGCTGAGCCACTTCCCGAACACGACCGATGTTGGGGTGCACCAACCGTGTTGCGCGGCTTGCAGCATCGACCAAGCGCTGAAGTTGGACAGCCTCGACCGCTGCTGTTGGCAGCCGTCTCAAGCAGTAGAGTGCGTCGCCAGGTCCGCGGACAGCCCACAAGCTACCCAAGTGCGACTTCCCTAGCTCAACAACGAGCTGATAACGCCCTAAAGAGCGTGCGGTGGAAGCTACCGGGGCGGCCATTGGGGAACGCCTAGGTTAGCCGAATTGTTAGCGAATTGTTGGCCGAGACGAACACGCCCCCACCGAGTGGCTGGTTTTTGGGACTTGCCATCGGCCGGGACCGGGTGGAAAAGGGTGCGCGTCCGGTGGGTTCAGTAGCCGGACGTGTAGGCTTGAGGAGAGGGCCACCACCACCGTGGAAGAAGAGCGGGAACGAGTATTGCTTGAGTTGCTAGGCGTAGCGGCGCTGACAGCCGATAGCGACGGGCAGATCCGTTATGTCAACCACGCAGCCGAAACAGCCTTCGGTAGGGACGCAAGCGAGCTTCTCGGAGCTTCGCTGGAACAGACGATATTGCCAACCCCGAGCACAGAACCCGTGGCCGCCAGGTTGAAGCAAGCAGCCAGCTCAGGCCAAGCGCTGGTTTGGAAAGCTTTATCCGGAACCAAGCTGCTTTTCCGGGTAGTCCATCTCGGCAATCCAGAACGCTACGTACTCCTAGGCGTAGAAGACTCCCCACACCCCGCAACGCGGTCTACAGATCTCGGGTTACCAACGCCAAGTTTCGTCGCCAGCATCCTTCACGAAATCTCCAACCCGCTGACCTACACATTGGCCAGTCTCGAAGGCGCCCTCAGAAAAATCGAAGAGTTGCCTGAAGACACACTCACCCCTCCATTCCCGACCGTTCTTGGCTATATTCGAAGTGCCCACGAGGGGGCAAGCCGCATGCAAAGCATCGTAAAAAAAGTAACTACGGCAGGGGACTCTGGAGTTTCCTGGCCCGCAGAATCCGAGCTGACGTTAGTTTTGGATCATGCGCTGCTGCTCGCGTGGAACGAGCTGCGTCATGCCGTCACCGTCATCAAACGCTACACCGCGTTGCCTCGTGTGATGGGTGATCAACATGCGCTCACGCGTGCCGTCGCTGAACTTTTGGCAATCGCAGGCGAGGAGTATCGGCAAGCCGGGTCCACCGAGCTTTCGCTTTCCGTGAAGCGGCACGGAGAGACGGCAAGCGTGGAAATCGTCAACGAAACGCCTGTTTCGGGAGCCCACGTTTGGGGAACGATCGACGAAGGGCGGCTCCAATTTGCGCGCGACGCTATTTCGGCGACGGGGGGCAACTTGCGGCTAACGCAGCGCGCTTCTGGCGGCCAACGCTGTTACGAATTGGATCTACCGCTAGCCGAAGCGGCTCGCCGCTCAAGCCCCGCCAGCTCATCGGCTGTGCGCACGCTCTCAGCTCGAGTGCTGTTCATTGATGATGAAGCACTGCTCGCGGAAACACTCCAACTTGCCTTCGGTAGCGACCACGATGTCCAGGCGGTAACGAGCGCCAAGGGTGCGATTGCCTTGCTCGAACGCGACCGCGACTTCGATCTCATCCTTTGTGACTTAATGATGCCAGAACAAACCGGCGCGGCGGTTTTCGCGCGCATCAAAGAGCTAGCCCCCGAGCTCGCACCGCGCTTCGTGCTGATGACGGGTGGCGCTTTCACGCCAGCAACTCAGAAGTTCCTGGAGCAATTTCAGGGGCTCACCCTAGAAAAGCCCTTTCAAGTTCAAGACGTTGAGGCGCTCATTGTGCAATTTTTGGCGCTTCGCAAGCGCCATTAGCGCCGTACGGTGAGAATCTGGTGCGATTCTATACCTAGGCTTTATTCCCTAGAGCTCAACCTTGTGCCCAGGCACTGGGAGCTGCTCCAGGAGGATCGTAGCTTCTGGTTTCACGTTCGTTAGGGTCTGCGCGGAAGCCGCCAGGTCAAACAAGAGGCCCCAGCCAAGCCCCTCCGGAGCGGCAATATACAAGCGCTTGTCTTCCTTGCACCCTTTGAGAAAGCGTTCGAGCGTCTCGCTCGTCATGCTGAGATCAGGGCCACCTAAGCCGTGGGTTCGCTTGCTGGCAACTCCTCCCGAAAGCTTCCAAACGGCCGTGCCACGATCCTCCAGAATCATCGCCACAGGAGTGCAAGCGGTCGGTTGTGCCGCGCGTTTTTGGGGCACAAATCTGAGCTCCGAGGGATACTCCTTGCGCGTCTCGGTGCGGATCAACACAGAAGCCACACCGAGCTCACCGAGCTCACCGAGGTAGTACGTGACCAGCCGGATGCTCGCTTTTCTGTCCACTAAGAGCGGGACATCTTTGCCGGTCAGAAATTCCTTATATTCGGTAAGCTCGGCACGTAGGTTCGCGCGGTCCCGCTCCTCTTTGATCACGACCCGCGAGTAACCAACGCGCGGGCTAATGTCGTCGAGTGCTAGCTCAGGCGGGCCCTTCACCTTCGCCGCTACTGGCTCGGCTTCCTCCACCTTCGGTGCTTTTTCCAAAGCTGCGGGCTTCGACTGCTGGTCGGATTTCGATTCCTCACAGCCAAAGCAAAGCCCAAGAGCGCACACCCATAAAAGCCAGTTATTCCGCCTCACCGGCGGCATCATGACGCGACGGGCCGAGAGATCAAGCCACGTGCCGAAAGGCGCTCGCGCTCAGCCCCATTTTTGGCTAGGAGCCGCAAGACTTGTGAGCCGCAGCCAGCCCCGATGACCCCGCCCTCCTCCCAGTCGCTGTCGCCGCGAGCCTGGGCCATCATTGTTTGGCTTTCTGCCATCTTCATCAACGTGAATGTCTCGGGGGTGGTGGTTCTGCTGGAGCAGCAGTGGCTCATCGCACACGGGGTGAGCGCACGGGTCCTGAAAGACCTTGAAAATTCACCGCTCACCACCGATCCTAAGTGGCTCATTGTTAACGCTAGTGCCGTTCAACTGGCGCTTTTGCTCTGCGGGATTGGCTGGTTGTGGTACTTCGGCCTGCCGGATTCTCTACCCTTCAAGCGTGTGCCGACCCGCGCCTGGGTTGGCACCTTTCTCGTGTCACTTGGGGCTCTGCCAATCGGAGGCGCCGCAGAGGAGCTGGTGCGGCGAACCATGGGCCAAGAACTCACGACGGGACTCCTCATTGTAAGGATCGCGAACAAGAGTTCTGTGCTAGAGCTTTTAGGCTTGCTGCTCTCGGTCGCTGTGCTCCCCGGCATCGCCGAAGAAATATTGTTCCGCGGCGTCATCACCCGCCAACTCTCACGGTATTCGAAACTGGAGGTGCTCGTGCTGCCGAGCGTGCTGTTTGGCTTGGCACATCTCGAGCCTGCGCAAGCGGCTGGCACCATGATTCTTGGGCTGGCGTTCGGCTTCGCACGCCTCGCCACTGGCTCAATTCTGCCAGCTGTGGCCGCGCATATTCTGAACAATGGCCTGGTTCTCAGCTTGGCCTTCCTGAGCCAGGAGGAACCCACCCCAGAATCCGGTATTGAATGGCCCATGCTGTTGATTGCCGCAAGCGTTGCAGCGAGTGGTGTCAGCCTCCTCACGCGACCGCCACTTCAGAGCTGAGGCTTCATCGATGAGGAGAGCTGCATGCGCCGAATTCTAAAGGGGGTGACCCGTCGCCTGATCCACGCGGCGGCGAGCGCAATTGATGAGGCGGCCACCATTGCCGTTAGCCGAGATACGCTACGGGTCCGCGCCCGAAGCTCAACTGGGGCGCGGTTAACCCAGATCTTTGATTTCGCGGACGAATGGCAACGCGTTGAAAGCACGTTTGATTTTGCACCGTTTGTCCCAATATCTCCCCTCCTGACGCAGACGGCAGCAGGCCAATTGGATGCCGTTTGGCCCAGCGAGTACTCGCCGTTCTTTGAAGACCTCGCTCCCACACTTTCAGCATCCCAGAACCAGACGGCCGCCGCGCGCTTCTTTGGGTTTGATCCAAAGCGCCCAACTATCGTGATTGTTCATGGTTATTTGGCTGGCCAATACGCTCTGGAGCAAAAGATTTGGCCACTCGCGTGGCTCAGCGAGCTTGGACTCAACGTTGTGCTTTTCACGTTGCCCTTTCATGGAGTTCGCCTCGGCAAGGGTGAACGCCGCGGATTTCCGACGAAATTGCCACGAGAAAATATCGAAGGTCTCAGGCAAGCGGTCTTCGATCTCGGCAATCTAATACGTTGGCTACGTGCATCCAGCCCAGCAAAAGTCGGCGTTGCCGGCATGAGCCTTGGTTCCTATGTGAGCGCACTCCTCGCAACCATTTCTGGTGAGCTCGATTTCCTGGTCACCTGGGTGCCGCTGGCCTCCTTTGCTGATTTTGCGCTAGAGCAGCATCAGCTTGGCGATGATTTCCAAACGCGGTCCCAGGCGCACCAAACGCTCACCCAGATCTATTCCAAAGTATCTCCGCTAGAGCGCCCGCCGGTGCTCGAACGGGGACGCACGTTGGTGATCGGCGCCCGCGCGGATCGCATCACGCCCATCACTCATGCCCAACGTTTGGCGCGACATTTTCAGGCGCCTTTGCACAGTGTTCCCGGCGGGCACCTGCTGCAATTTGGCCGGAGCGATGGCTTTCGCGTGATGCAAGACTTCCTGAAGCAAGCCGGAGTGATTTAATGGCGCTCAGGGCTGGCTTGCTTCAGCCGAAACTGATGCCCTGGCGCAACGCGGGCTATCAAGCACAACAGTAACTCCCTGGTTACTCGGCACGAGCGCGTTGTAGAGCTTCGTGAGCGCGGGCTCACCCATAAAAATGTCCACGTGGTTACCCACCACTCGCACTCCACGATCCTGCGCGATGAAGCAGCCATCGTGTTTGGCGTGCCCTTCGAGACCGCGCGGGGCTCCGGCGAATTCTGGGATGTAGATGGCCGTACCTAGGGGAATAATACTCGAGTCTACAGCCACCGTGAGGAGCGGCGTGATCGGTCGCCCTGTGGCGCCTCTGCCCCAGGGGAAGGCTTCAGGGCGAAGCGCTTCATAGCAAATCCGCTGCGCACTCTTTGGGCATACTTCTGCGCATGCGCAATCGCGCTTGGCAAAACTCACCGTCTGGCCCGAGGCCAACCTCCCGCTACCCTGCACACACAGCGTGTCGTGAAAGGCTTTGCTCACTTCGGCGATTGACTTGCACTCGGCGTCTTTGAGGACCGAGCGCGGAGTGCCCCGAGCCTCAAACTGCCGCTCGCTTGGAAAGTCGTAATAGGTGTTGCGAAAAGTACCCAGCACGCGCCCATCGATGGGACGCACCGATAGCCTCGACCGCCCACCCCCGCGCAACTCGGCCACTTCAGAAGGGCCATCCGTACCGCCAATTGAGCGAACGCGGTAGTGCTGAGCCCGCTCAGGCGTCCGCCGAGCGTTGCTCACAAGGTCCACCTGTTGAGCAGAAGCCGCCACGCCATGCGCATCCGCATCCACGGCATTCGGCTCCATTGTCCACGCGGCCCCACCACTGTGGCAGCCCATAACCATCGAGCCTCCAAAGCCGATCCACCAACGCCAGGCCCCGCATGGCCTCATCCTCATGTGCGCTTCCTTTGCAGCTTCAGACTCTCGCTGGGAGAAATACACTCCGAAGCCAGATTGCCCGTGATCTGCGGCATCAGCTTCAAAGTATGCTCAATAAAATGCTCTCGGATCGGCTCGGCAACATGAAATTCCGCCAACGTTTCCTTGAGGATTTGCAGCCTACGCATGAATTGGCCACCCATGATTCGATGCGGGGCGTGCGCCTCCGTCAGTGCCCTGCCCGTGTACACGATATCCGCCCCCAAGTGCCGAGCAGCAAACTCGACTTCCCGTTGAATCAGCCGTTCATGGTCCACATCACGGAAGAAAAACCCGATCATCACATCATCCACGATGCGCTCAACGAATCGGGTCATGATACGCCTGAGCACTGGCTCTCCACCCAACTGCTCAAAAAGAGATAGCTCCGGCTCCGCCACCCGTGGAACCTACCACTTTCTTCAGCGGAAGCTCAAATCCGAGCTTGTGCTGAGTCCTACCAAACGACGCTCGCAACCAGCGGAAGCCGCCGACTGCTCGTTCCCGCGTGGATCCGAAACTCGCCGGGCTCAACCACCCAGCCCGGAACGGAGTCATCCCAGAATGCGAAGGCGCGCTTCGGGAGCTGAAAGCTTAGCCGCTGGCTCTGCCCCGCTCCAAGGCGCACTTTCTCAAACCCTTTGAGTTCACGCGGCGGACGGATCACAGAAGCTTCCACGTCTTCCACGTACAACTGCACCACCTCGGCACCCGGCCTTGTGCCTGTATTGGTCAGAGTGACACTGACGGCGAGCGTGTGTTCGCCGCTATTCTGAAGCTCAAGCTGCGAGAGGTCGAACGTCGTGTAGCTCTCACCGTGACCGAATGGGAAGAGCGGTTCGATACCCTTCGCATCGTGCCAGCGATAGCCCACCAAGACACCTTCCGGATAGTCAGACGCCTCACTGTGATAATCATCGAGCGCGATCACTGAATTGTCCGCCAAGCGTTTGGGAATTGAAAATGGCAGCTTGCCTGAAGGATTGATGTCGCCGAACAACACATCCGCAAGCACGTTCCCGATCTCCATGCCGCCATACCAACCCCACACCACACTTCGCGCCTGCGCTAACCACGGCATCGCCACCGGCGAGCCAGCGATCAGGACCACAGCGGTATTGGGATTGCAGGCGAGCACCTGCTCGATCAGTTCATCTTGGCCGCCAGGCAAGCCATACGCATTGCGGTCCTTCCCCTCCGTATCGTGAAAATGGTTGAGGCCTCCAACAATGACCACGGCGTCAGCCCGCTTGGCGAGCGCCACCGCAGCTTCTAATCCTTGGCTTTCGAACCGCCCGGGATCCCCGGGAGTTCGCCACCCGAAGCGAACCCGTTCGCCGGCAACACTATTCAGGCACTCCAGGCGCAGCCGGTAGGGTACCCCGGGAGACAACTGCACTTTCACTTCTACAGCTCGCTCTTCGAGCTCACGTTCGCTCTCAAGCTTCAACTCTTCGTTGATCAGAAAACGCAGCGCACCCGCTCCAGATGCCGCGAAGCTGTACTCGCCCGCGTCTGACACCATTATTTCCGCTGTAAAAAGCAGGCTTTTCGGACTCTCCCCCGTGGAGGGCACCTCTTGTTCACCTTGCACGCGAACTTCCTCGACAAAGATCTCGTGCACCGGTGTCCCTTCTAGGTTCGCATTCGCGTAGCCGAACTTCTTCCAGCCTTTGACACCCGAACCGGGATCCGCAGACACCAAGGCCGCACCCGGAATGCTCTCAAACGCGAAGCCTGTGTCCGGGTAACCGCGCAGATGGACAATCTCCACGGAAGCTCCCAGCCTGTTCTTCAAGCCCGCAAGCGGGCTCACCTCGTACACGGGCCGCACCCCGGAACTGTTCCCGCCCTCCGCATGCAGCCGATCCGCATTATCGCCGAGTACGGCCAACGTCTTGATCGACTTCTTGAACGGCAAAAGCTGCCCTTCATTCTTCAGTAGCACCACGGCTTCCGCGGCAACGTCGTAAGCTGCCTGTTGATGGGCACCCGTGTTTCGCGCGCCCACCTTGCGCTGGCTATCAAAGATGCCAACCGCAAACATGACCCGTAGCACTCGGCTCACTTTGTCGTTGAGCTCAAGGGTGCCATACGTGCCCTCCAAGATCGCCTGCCGATACGGCTTGGCCAGATAGTAGTCCTCAAAGTCTGCATTGGTGCCCATCTCGATATCCAAACCAAAGCGCACCGATTCATGGGTGCTGGTGGCGCCCGCCCAATCCGAGATAAACGCCCCAGAAAAACCCCATTCCCGCTTCAGCACATCGCACACCAAATATTTCTGATGGCACGCCTGCTGGCCTCGCACCTGGTTGTAAGCACCCATCACCGTTAAGCTGGCGCCCACTTGTGTCGCCGCCTCGAAGGCCGGCAGATAGATCTCACGCAGGGCTCGCTCATCCAAACGCGCGTCAACACGCATGCGATTGAGTTCTTGGCTGTTGCAGGCAAAGTGCTTGATGCAAGCGGCGGTATCTTCCGCCTGAATCGCCTGCACGGCGGGCACCGCGATTTCCGCGGCTAAGAACGGATCCTCGGTGTAATATTCGAAATTTCTGCCACAGAGTGGATAACGAATGATGTTGAAGCCGGGCCCGAGAATCACATCCTTGCCACGCGCGCGAGCCTCGGCTCCGAGTACGCTTCCCGCTTGCTTGGCGCAGTTTCGATTCCAGGTTGCGGCTTGGGCTGTTCCCGTGGGCAAGTAGGTGCAGAGATCATCGCAGCCTTCCAAGAAGGCCCAGCTATCGCGGGCAATCTCGCGCCGCACTCCGTGCGGCCCGTCCGACATCGTGAATTCCGGAATGCCTAAGCGCGGCACGGGAGCGATCGTGAATTTAGAATTCGCGTGGACGAATCCGATTTTTTCTTCGAGCGTGAGCTCCGTCAGCAAGAACGCGATTTTCTTTTCAACTAGCTCACCAGAGCGCTCAGACGTTCTCAGGTGTGCCGCAGGTTCGTGACTCATGCGCGCGTCTTACTTCAGTTTGCGCGACAGGCAAAACCTCCACTGGCCAGCAGCTGATTTCGGTCCCAAGTCGGCCCCATTGCGTCCCCGCAGCAGAGCCGCGATCACTCAGCTCTAGGCGCGATCAGTGAGCTCGCAGCAGAGGGATGAATTCGCCACTCCGAGTTTCGACCTTCGTTTGCCCCCTCTCGCCTCGCGCTGAATGCACTCGGCGTGTCTCCCCCAGGCCATCGCTTTGCTCTGGCGGGGGCGACCGCGCGAACCTTTCCGTGTTGGCAACACGCGGAATCCATCTGCGACAGGGCACGCGCGTTTGACCACACCAGCTAGAACGTTCACGGCGTCACACCCCCAAACGCTGCAACGGCAGTGTTCAATTCCGCTCTAGATTGCTGCCTGCGCAAGCAATCTGGAAATATCGGTTCGTACCATCACGAGACACACGGCATCGTTCTGACAGAACCACACCACCAGTGACGTTTTGTTGCTGAGATTTGGCGCGCAGTGGCCTGGCGCTACGACCGAATGCGGCGCACGATCATGGCCCACGCCTGAGCTCAGTCTCGCAGTGCTGTTCCAGACTATCTCTGCATCAGATGAGCAATCTCATGGTCAAGAATTCGGCATTCCAGGGTGAATCACCTTTACGAACGCGAAGACCCGTGAGGCTGGAGCGGCTAAGGGGCTGCCTTTTCGGCTTTCTTCCGGCCTTTCTAGCCGCAAGCTGCAGTAGCTCCGCTGGAACCGAACGCCGTGATGGCCCAGGAAGAGCGAGCGGCACTGGCGGAGTCAGCGCGGTGAGTAGCGGCGATGCTCCGAGCAATGCCGGCGGCGTGCACTCCTCGAACGGCGACGGAAGCTTAGTTACTGCGGGTGGTTCACGACCGACCCCTGCTGTCGGCGGAACCAACACTGGCGGAACCAACACTGGCGGAACCAACACTGGCGCAACCAACACTGGCGCAACCAACACTGGCGGAACCAACCCCGATTTAGGTGTCCCCCCGATTCCTGGTTCTAGTTGTGCAGGTTTAGCGCCTCATTGTGGACCCGCCGAAAACGAGGATTGCTGCGCGAGCCCACTCCTACCTGGCGGCATGTTCCACCGCGGCGAAATCAACGACAACGGCGCGCCAGCAACGCTCAGTGCGTTTCGTTTGGATCGGTTCGAAACAACTGTTGGAAGGTATCGAAACTTCGTGATTGCCTACGATGCATGGCGCATGGCCGGTCACCCCGCGGCGGGTGAAGGTGGGCACCCGCATACACCGGGAACTGGCTGGGACCCAAGTTGGAATAGCAGGCTCGCGGTTGGTGCACCGAATGCGGCAACGCTCAGTCAGAAGCTCGCCTGTGCCCCCGGGCAAAGCACCTGGTCGGACGCGCCAGGTGCGAACGAGACCCGGCCAATCAACTGTGTGACCTGGCTTGAAGCTGAGGCCTTCTGCATCTGGGATGGTGGGTTCATTCCGACCGAGGCGCAGTTCAACTACGCACAAACCGGTGGCGACGAGCGTCGGTATTTGCCGTGGTCTTCGCCGCCCAGCGCTGAACAATACGACCGGAAATACGCGAGCTACGAGTGCTCGTTTGTGGGCTCGCTCGATAGCTGCCTCTTCAAGGTTGGCGCCCATCCGCTAGGAGATGGAAGATTTGGCCAGGCCGATATCGGAGGCAACGTCTGGGAATGGACGTTCGATTTCGAACTAGAGTACCCCGTTCCCTGCCAGGATTGTTCCAACACGGTGGATGCTGCCAGCGAGGGCCGCATCGTACGCGGTGGAGGCTGGCCCAATGGCTCGAGCGGCATGCGCGCAGGCTATCGCGTCGGCCAGAATCCGGAGACGACGTACGGCGCCGGCATCGGGTTTCGTTGCGCACGAAAACCCTGAACCGAGCACCGGGCGCATTCCTTCTATTCTCCCAGCCGAATTTTCGCCTCGCCGCTGCGTGGGTCGAGACTGAAGGCCTCTTGCCACTCACGCACTGCCGCGTTTCGATCGCCAGTGCGCAGCAGGGCATCACCGTAGACGAGTCGCGCGCGTGCATCTTCGGGTGCAATCTGCGTGGCACGTCGTGCCCATTCTGCGGCGAGCAAGTTGTTGCCTCGATAAAGGTGAGCGCGGGCCATGCCAAGGTTGGCCCCCAAATCTTGGTCAAAGAACGCCAATGTTCGCCAAAAGAACCTCTCGGCACGCGAATAGTCCTTGTTGCGCACGGAGGCCGCGCCCTCGCTCACGGCGCGGCTCGTCAGCTTGGCAACCCCGACTGAATCGTGGTCGGTGATCCCGGCCGCATCCAGCCAAGCCTGGCGAGCGCCAGCCAAGTCACCGCTTGTGATGAGCGCGTCTCCCAGCAGACCCTTCGCACGCGCAGGCTCAG
>Ga0163151_10008276_pt1 | contig 11821 bp, 9 predicted proteins | sample OliLakLV19MP5IB2_FD_145596 | JGI IMG/M metagenome (GOLD analysis project Ga0163151, IMG submission 145596) | Freshwater microbial mat bacterial communities from Lake Vanda, McMurdo Dry Valleys, Antarctica - Oligotrophic Lake LV.19.MP5.IB-2 | ecosystem: Environmental > Aquatic > Freshwater > Lake...
GCCAACGACCGGTGCGCGTATCAACAACAATCAGATGCGCCCGACTGCCACCATTTACAGCAAATGAGTAATAGATTGCACCGTCGTATGGCCATATCTGATGGGGCGTTCTCAACTCTCGCCAGGTACTGAGCGGCGCCACTTTTGGAGCATTCAGCCGGGCCGCATCAACAGTGTAGGCAGCCGAACCTGCCAGCACAAGTGTAGCTAGAGCTGCAATCGCTGTCTTCATCTCAATCCTTCCATTGGCACCAGACATATAGTAACAGTGAAGGGGCCTTGCGGCCCCTTCACGTCAATCATTCAATTTGCAATTAGTCGGCCAGATTTACCCAAACACTCTTGATGTTTGTATAAAGCTCGATCGAGTGTTTGCCAAGTTCACGCCCGTAGCCGCTCATCTTGTAGCCGCCGAAAGGCATTTGCGGATCAAACACGTTGAAGCAGTTGATCCAGATCGTGCCAGCTTTGATGTGGCTAGCCAGTTTATGAGCACGCTTCAAATCGCGCGTCCAAACAGCCCCGGACAAGCCAAACTGAATTTTGTTGGCCTGTTCAGCAACTTCTTCCATTGTGTTGAACGGAATTACTGAAAGGACTGGTCCAAAGATCTCTTCCTGAGCAATTTTCATGTCGTTATTAACGCCATCAAAAATTGTTGGTTGGACGAAGTAGCCTTTGGCCAACTCGCCTTGCGGGCGTTCTCCACCACAGACCAGCTTAGCTCCGTCTTTCTTGCCTTCTCCAACATAGTGCATGATGCGCTCAACTTGCTCTTTGGAGATTTGTGGTCCAATCTGAGTTTTCTCATCCATTCCATTGCCTTGGCGCATTTTGCCTACGCGTTCGGTGAGCTTGGTCATGAACTCATCATGAACGGAATTTTCGATGAACAGACGTGAGCCTGCGCAACAAACCTGACCTTGGTTAAAGAAAATGCCGGTGATTGCGCCTTTAACAGCAGCATCAAGATCGGCATCAGCAAAAACAATGTTGGGAGCTTTGCCGCCCAGTTCAAGAGAAACACGCTTCAGGTTGCCGGTGGAGGCTTTGACAATTTCCTTACCGGTTTTGTCTTCGCCGGTGAAGGCAACTTTGTCGATATCCATATGATTGGATATTGCTTCGCCAGCTGAGTTGGCACCGAATCCGGTGATAATGTTCACCACACCTGCAGGGAACCCGACTTCCATGATCAATTCACCAAGACGAATTGCAGTCAATGGTGTCTGTTCCGCTGGCTTAAGGATGACAGTGTTACCACAGGCCAATGCCGGACCGAGCTTCCAAGCAGCCATCAAAAGAGGAAAGTTCCAAGGGATGATCTGACCTATTACACCGATCGGTTCGCGCAGCGTGTATGTGAAAAAGTTGCTATTGACGTTGGTGGTTTCGCCTTCCAGCTTGGTGCACCAGCCGGCGTAATAACGGAACGTCTCAACGACCTGAACTACATCTACCCAGCGCGATTCTTTAATCGGCTTGCCATTGTCCAGCGTTTCAATTTGCGCAAATTCGTCAGCACGCTTTTCAATTTCGTCTGCCAGTCGATACAAAAGACGGGCGCGCTCATGCGTTGCCATCTTGCTCCAAGGACCGCTTTCGAAGGCTTTCCGCGCGGCACGTACAGCTTTATCAACATCGGCTTTACTGCCTTCTGCAACCTTGGTCAAAACCTCATCGGTTGCCGGGTTGTATGTCTCGAAAGTCTTTCCGGATTCCGCGTCTACCCAGTTACCATCAATGAGCAGTTTTTTCGGTTTTTTAAGCCATTCACTGCAGAGAAGTCCTTGTTGTTGTACGACGGCCACGTTTTCTTCCTCCGACGGTCTTCCTTTTTTCTTAGCATCTTCGATGGAGTCTGGCTCCTGATGCGAATTGCACTACAGACTAGCACGGAAGTATTGTTAAGATATATATCCCAGACCTAACCTTAGTCTAATCTCTTTTATATTCCGAAGAACTCAAGCAACGCGGGACGCTGAGCCAACCGCATCGAAAGTCTACAAATGTGTTGCCGGTAAATGCCATAAGAAGGTGAGCTCCACAGTCACTCTTGGGCTATTCTGGAACTATGAAACCTCGGCAATATATAACCCTTTCAATCAGTCTGCTCACGACTGTTTCCCTCGTTAGCTTCCAATCCGCAAATGCAGCGGGTAAGGAGACCTACGCGCACAAGATGGAAATTGGTCAGCTGCTCTACTTCAATGGCGACATCGAGCGGGCCATTAAGAACTTCGTGCGAGCCTCAGAGCTCAATCCCAAAGCCTTCGAACCGCACCTGAACCTGGTCAATTTATATGTACAGAAAGGCGGCGATGAAGGACTCTCCAAAGCAGCACAAGAATGCGCAGAAGTGCTCAAACTGAAGCCTTCGAACAGAGAAATCCACCTCATTCTCGGTAATTTGATTCGCACTCAAGCCAGTTCGGAAACCGACAAAGACAAGATGAATGCCAAGCTTGAAGAGGCGCTAAAAGAAGTTCAGCTGGCTCAGGACATGGGAGCCCCGGAAGCCTTGTGTGAAAACACTATTGGGCTTACGCTGCTGCAAAAGGGCGATATGGAAGGTGCATTGCTGCACATCGATAAAGCATTGAAAAAACAGCCTAACTTTCCCGATGCGCATCTGGTAAAAGCGGTCTTGCTCTTCAAAGCCATTAACAAAGACGCCAAAGGAGCCGATTCGGCCCCCGGTTCACTCGATAGTCCAGAAAACAAAAAGAAGCTGAACGAAGTTTTTGCTGAGCTCGACTTAGCAATTAAACAGAAGGAAAAGAATCCGGAAGCGCACAACACGAAAGCAGATATTTTGTTTGCGGCTGGCAAACATGATGAAGCCCTCGAGCACTATCACAAAGCAGCGGAACACGAACCCCGTTACGCGCAAGCATGGGCCGGAATCGGCAATGCCCAGGCGCATATGGCGGGCAAAGCGACTGATGCTGACAAGAAGCGTGAGCACATCGACCACGCAAAAGAAGCCTACGACAAGGCCAAGCGAATCAAACCAACGGACAAAAACATAGTCTATGGCCTAGCTGTGATGCTGGAGAAGCAAGGCGCGGTTGCTGATGCGATTCAGGAATTTCAGAACGGATTACTTCTAGAAACTGATCCGATGATGAAAGCGCAGATACAGATGCACATGCAGCAGTTACGACGTTCCGGGTTGGGCGGCTCGCACACGCTCGGAGTTCCCGGCGCCGGCGGTACAAGTAGCATCGGCGATAACATGTTCATAAATGGCGCGCTGAGCGTACCGTTTTCTAGCTTGATAAAAATCAAGCAGCCGAAAGAAAAACAGTAGGACCAAACTCGGGAGCGCCGGGATGGCATCGCGTACAAAAAACCCGCCCCGGATTACCGGAGGCGGGTTTTGAAATCGTACACAGATGAGGTGTTAAGCGAAGTTCGGAAGCAACTGGCCGCCGCCTTTATCATCACCCTTATCCGAAGCAGCCGGGCTGCCTTGAATGAGCCTGCCATCGTCTAAAACGATAGTTTCACCTGGTGGAAAAACACCGTCCCGGTAGTCATCCTTAACGAGAACAATTCCCTTCTCTTCGTTTATTCGGTTGAGGATCACATCAAACTCAGCAGAATCAAGAGTTTCTTTCTCAAGAAGAACTTCAACGATAGCTTTCATATGATCGCGATGACTTTCGATCAAGCGTTTCACACGCTTGTATTGATCGGTGATGATGCGCTTTATCTCTTCATCAATTGTGGATGCTACTTGCTCGCCATAATCGCGCTCATGGCCGAAATCGCGACCGAGAAACACATGTTCGTTACGCTTGCCGAACGTCATCGGTCCAAGCTTATCGCTCATGCCAAACTCAGTAACCATGCGGCGTGCCAGCTTGGTTGCTTTCTCAAGGTCGTCCTGGGCGCCAGTTGTGATTTCGCTATAAATCACTTCTTCTGCAACGCGTCCACCGAGACCGACGCCAATTTGATCGATCAGCGCCGAACGCGTGTAACTCAATACATCTTCTTCCGGATAGAACATAGTCAAACCAAGCGCGAATCCACGCGGAATGATCGTGACCTTGTGTAGCGGATGAGCGTTCTTGAGCAGCTTGCACATCAATGCGTGCCCGACTTCGTGATACGCAGTCATCTCTTTTTCTTTCGGACTGATGATGCGTGTCTTCTTCTCTGGACCTGCAATTACTTTGTCAATCGCCGATTCGAGATCGATCATTTCAATCTCACGCTTGTCGAGACGCGCAGCAATCAGCGCCGCTTCGTTTAACAAGTTCGAAAGATCAGCTCCAGTGAATCCGGGCGTTCGTCGCGCCAAGATTTTGAGATCAACATCTTTTGAGAGCGGTTTGCCACGCGAGTGAACAGAAAGAATCTGTTCGCGACCCAACACATCAGGACGATCAAGGACTACTTGACGGTCAAAACGACCTGGACGCAGCAGAGCTGAGTCGAGGATGTCCGGTCGGTTGGTGGCTGCCACCACAATGATGCCGGTCGTGCCTTCGAATCCATCCATTTCCACAAGCAACTGGTTGAGAGTTTGCTCACGCTCATCGTGACCGCCACCAAGGCCCGCACCACGTTGACGACCGACAGCGTCGATTTCGTCAACGAACACGATACATGGCGCATGCTTCTTCGCTTGATCAAACAAATCACGAACACGAGAAGCGCCTACACCGACAAACATCTCGACGAAATCACTGCCTGAGATACTGAAGAACGGCACACCAGCTTCACCTGCCACAGCTTTTGCCATGAGCGTTTTCCCGGTTCCCGGTGCGCCGACAAGCAACACTCCGCGTGGGATGCGTGCCCCAAGCGCTTGGAATTTTTCCGGATTCTTCAGAAAATCAACAATTTCTTGAAGCTCTTGCTTTGCCTCATCAATACCGGCGACATCCTGGAACGTAACCTTTACTTTGTTATCGAGCATCAATTTCGCCCGACTACGTCCAAAGCTCATGGCCTGATTGCCACCAGACTGGGCGCTGCGGAACATGAAAAGGAAACCGACGAGTAAAAGAATCGGTAAGAAGAAGGAACTGAGCATGCTGAACCAGAAGCTCGACTTATCGGGATCTTTGACGTCCACCGGAACATTTACTTCGTTCAGGTCCTCAACCAATTTTTGTTTGGCTTCGGTAGGTACTACAACGGTCTGCTCGCGCTCTTCGCCACGCTTTTTGACTTGAATGACTGAATCATTGTTAGTGAAAGTCACTTTCTCAAGCTCGCGCGCTGCTCGCTCTTTGTCCTTCACGATTGTCTGCAGTTCGTGATAAGTGAACTGTTTTTCGCGCTTACTGATGCTGGTGAGCGAGAAGACAAAAATGACTAGAACAACTAGCAAGAAGAAAACGGCGCCGGTCGTCCCGTATTTCCTCATTTACACTCTCCGATGAAAACCGTATCCCCAAAGTATAACACGGTTATTAGATTGCTCAGAGGCAAGCAGGGTGACCGATCCAAGCATTTTTCGATTGCTCAGATGCTACTGCCCCCAATTGTCTCTTAATACCTGCGGAAACCTATTTGCAACTAAAATGCCAATTCTGCTCAACCGTGCTTTGTCTTAAGCTATCGGGAACTCATCGGTGGCGAGCGGAAAGACGGACAATTTATGAGTGGGTTGACCGCCGACACGGACTTTGTTACTTACTCCTACTCCAGGAACCCAGAGAACATCGGTCCCTTGGGCTATGACCAGGGGATGTCCGGCATGCCTACCATCGGCTTTTCGATGCGTCTGGAGATACCGCTTCAAGCGCACAGGCTCTGCCATCCCGAACGGGACGATAGTATCTCCGGCGCGCCGCCGACGGGCAATTAGCGGTTGAGATATACAAGATAGGTCTACTACCACCTCGTCGGCAGTAGCCAGAGGAAACTCCTCGGGAGCCTGGAAAGCAGCGACAGTTCTGATTGCAACTCCGAGCTCGGGCACTAGGGTTAAGCCTTGCAAGTTAAGCTCCGATTCGAATGCCGAATCTGTGCCGGTGCCGGCATCGACGCTTGATTCGTTTTCGACAAATCCGACACGCCCATGCTGTACAACAGCTTGCCAATCCTCGCTGAGGTTGAGTGTGCCGCCCTGCCCAGCCAATTCCAGAATTTTGCAAACGCGGTCGGACGTCACTTCGATCCCACGACTGCGAAGCGCCGACGCGACCACGCGCCGCTGCAGGGCTATTGGTTCTCCGAGCAATGCCGTCAGCGGGCAATTTCCAGCCCCGGCAAACATCGCCGCAGCGCGAGTTTCACTTAGTTCATCAAGTACATATTCGTCGTCCGTTAGAAGTAATCGCAAAGTTTCCAGACGCGGGGTAATGTCGCCAAAGCGCTCATTGATCATTGGTATCAATTCATTTCGAATAAAATTGCGCGTGTACGCGCTGCTGAAATTGCTGGAATCAAGACGGTAAGCACAATTTTGCAGTCGGAGATAATCGAGGATTTCTGTGCGCCGAATATTGAGCAACGGTCGCACGATCGAGATAGACGGCGTGACAGCACGGCACGCCGGTATGCCCTTTAGACCGGTCGGCGAGGTGCCGCGAAAAATCCGAAACAATATAGTTTCGCACTGGTCGTCCAAAGTATGTCCGGTGGCAATGAAGCTGCAAAGTTGCCGCTGAGCTGTAGAAATGAGAGCGGCATAACGCGAGTCGCGCAATGAGTTTTCGTCGCTAGCAGACGGGTTGAGGTGGTCAACAATGATTGGAACTTGAAGCTTCTGGCAAAGACTGCGACAAAATTCCTCATCTGCCTCTGATTCATCACCGCGCAAATGATGATTTATATGTGCGGCAACGACTTTAATGCCTAAACCAACGGCCGCGACCAGCAGCGCAGCGGAATCGGGTCCGCCGGAAAATGCGATCAGCCAGCGGCTGTCGCCACTCGACAACGGATCGAGTCGGCGTACTGCATCAGCAAATTGATCAGTAAAATTCATTGCCTAAAACCAGTGCAATCAAGTCGTGGGCGAGCACAACAGCAACATAGTAAACTGTACATCATGAGACATTCGAGAATGGCTGCCTGCATTTGCGCCCTGGCTATGTTAATTGCCTCGGGCTCGCTTTCACCGGTCATGGCCAAGAAGAAAGCATCAGCTGACAAAAAATCAAAAGAGGTTGCGCCCGAGCACCCCCGAGATGTCAGTAACTCCCTTGATGAGTTGCTCACAACACCAGTTAAATCGTCCGTGGACACTTTGGATCCTAAACCCAATAAACCGCTGGAAAAATTACAGGGCACCGTTGAAGCCACCGAAGGTAGTGCCGCCGGTACCGCCTTGGAAGGTCGTACAGATGGCAACCATAATAGACTGCGCTCCGGCGTGAACCAGGAAGGAACCTCCACAGGGCTTCGCTCCGGGTTAAATCAAGAAGGTGGCCAACCTCAGCCGTTACTGCCGAAACTAGCACCGCAAGACCAGAAAGTTCTCAAAGGCTCTGCTGCTTTAAGCGGACTGCAAGCCGGCGCGCAACAAGATCCAGATAGCGCCGATCGAGAGCTGATGGTGGAATGGGATCGCTGGCGCAACAAATTCTTGCGCGCAGTGCAGTTGCAAGTTCAGGCAAGCGTAAATCATCCGGACGATTGGGAAGAACAGGCAGCGCCCAGATCACAGATTTCTTACGATCCCTATACCGGGCAGCCGATGGCGCAGCCTCGTTTCCCGATGGGAACAGAAGCCTGGTTCAAATGCGAAATTACAGCGGACCGCAAAGTAAAGAACCTCTCGATTATTCGCCCATCAGGTCTCAATGATTACGATCGAGCAGTTTTGAGCGGCGTGCGCGCATTAGAAGGAACGAGCCTGCTTGAGTTCCCTAATTCTTCGCGGCGCCCAACAGTGACACAGTCAGCTGGAATCAGAACTTCCGATTCTTCCGATTATCAGTATCATCATTTCGGCGACGTCGAGCGATTGAAGCAATCACAATAGGCACCAAATACGGTGCTATGGGCGCGATCTTCGACGGCCAGTCATTTTGTACCTACCGGTGATCCCAGACAACCTTCGCCAACCAAGCGATTTTGAATTTTTGCCACCACGAACAGTGCGAGACTCGGCTCCATTGGACTTGGTTGGAATCGATGGAAAATTACGATTTGTTCCAAGATGCCTGTCCGCCTGCTTGATTATATCCATGGCCTGCTCCGCCTCCGATGCGGTGGCAAATCCGTATACAGCAAGAAATTTTTCCGCAGCAGATTGCACGACCACGAAGGAAATATTGATCTCGCGGGCCGCAAGTCTATCGGCAATTACATGAGCTAAGCCCGGTTTATTCTGTCCGTGAACTAAAACGCAGGTGGAACTTTTGACGAGGTCGCGCGATTCGGCACGCGCCAACTCGCACAATCCATCAGCCTGGCCACTAACGAAGCCGTAACCCATGACCATCTGAAGACTAATGTTGTGATCTGCGTTACCATTTGCTGCCTCAGCATCACCAAAAGCAGGCAACTCTTGTTGCCTGAGCAAAGCCTTTTTCACAGTTAGCGTCATAACACTCCTACCAGTCAACCTAATCGCAACATTTCCACGGCACCACAGACAGTGGCGTCACTCTTATGCCTTAGTGTTGTTGAACGAAAGGATCGACGACTCGGGGCTTTGACAGTTTCGAGATCGACGCCAGCTATGTTAAAGGTCTGTGAGAAATCAAAAACAAAAGAGCGAGCATGCGCTCGCTCTTAAATAACTTACCCCCAGGGGGAGTCGAACCCCCGTCGCGTCCGTGAAAGGGACGTGTCCTAGGCCTCTAGACGATGGGGGCCAAAGGCAGGCCAGAAGCCCACAGGAGGGCCAGAATAACAAAAACACGATGACTGTGTCAACAGCAACCCCCAGTCTGCGCTTCTTTCATAAACGGATGTTGCGCTGTGATGACCGTAAGCACCAAGACCGATATCGTAGTAATATGTCAAGTTCAAATAGAGGCAACCATGGCTCATCCGTATCGCACGTTTAGCGCCTACCTTAAGGAGCGCTTCGGCACACGCGTATATCGCGTGCCAATCGATGCTGGATTCGATTGCCCGAACAGAGATGGCACCCGGGCCTTTGGCGGTTGCACATTTTGTGACGAAAGAGGATCAGGGGCTCCAACCATTGAATCGCGACTGAACATTCAGCAACAGCTTCTGGATGGCATCAAAAGGGTTCAGCGCCGCTACGGCGCAAATAAGTTCCTGACTTATTTCCAGGCATTCAGCAACACTTACGGTCCGGAAGGTGCGCTACGAACAATTTACGACGCCGGATTAGACCATCCTGATGTGGTTGGACTTTGCATCGGCACGCGTCCGGATTGTGTGCCCGACAACGTCTTGGATTTGCTCGCCGAATACAACCAGAGAACATTCGTCTGGCTGGAATTGGGCTTGCAATCAGCGTTCAATGAGACACTCGACAAGATCAATCGCGCTCACACGGCTGAGGAGTTTTTCGCTGCTGTACAGCGGGCAAAAGCTCGTGGACTGATGGTTGCCACACACTTGATATTCGGACTGCCAGGAGAGACGCCTGAGCAAATGATGAGCACGGTGAAGCAAGTGGCCCAGTGTGGCGTTGACGCCATAAAGATTCACCAACTTTGCATATATAAAGGTACGCCGATGGAAGCCGATTACAGAAATGGCACATTGGGGACAATTGATGAAGACCTTTATGTACAACTGGTGGCCGATTCCGTGGAAATGCTGCCTCCTGAGATGATCATCATGCGCCTCGTAGCTGAAGGTAGCGAAGATGAGATCGTTGCTCCGGCCTGGGCATTTGAGAAAAGCCGAGTGATGGACAAAATCGATGCTGAGCTAAACCGACGAGGAACGCAGCAAGGCAGCAAGTTCGTTGCTCACGTTTTTTCAGAGCCGGTGTTGAACCTGTTGTAGGCACCGCCCGGGCATTGCATCTGAGGCAGTTTTTTGCCTACCCTGAGTTCTCAACTGCAAGCACAGCCGCGCCGACAATTCCAGCATAGTCACCAAGCTCAGCCTTGACGATATCAAGTTTCTTGCTGGCGATCGGCAAGGCCTTGATTTTGGCTTCTCTAGCTGCCGCTTCCAGGTAATAATCGAGCGCTTCCACCAACCCACCGCCCAGGATGATGCGTCGAGGATTTAAGAAGTTGGCGACAGTCGCCAGTCCTAGACCCATGTAGCGAGCAGCATCGTCTACTGCCCGCAAGACAACTTGATCACCTGCTTGTACCGCTTGAGCAATTGCCTTAGAGCGCAAAATTCCCTTTGTCATGTCTATTTTCTCGCGGACGACAGAATCCAAACCGCGAGAGATGTCAGAAAGTATCTGCTTGGCTATAGCCGTGCGCGATGCATAAGCCTCGAGACATCCCCAACTACCACAGCCGCACGGACGGCCATTAGGTTCAATGGGAATATGTCCAATTTCGCCGGCGGTGCCACCTGCACCGCGGTACTGCTTGCCACCAGTGACGATACCAGATCCGATTCCAGTTCCGACAAAGATGCAGACGAAGTCATCGCAGTTTCTGCCGGCCCCAAAACGCAGCTCGCCAAGTGTCGCCACTTCAACATCATTTCCCAATCGAGCAGGAACTTGGTAGTGATCGGCAAGGGGAGCGGCCAAAGATACTTCTTGCAACCCCAGATTCACGGCATTGAGCAGGATGCCCTTTTGCCTGTTGACCATTCCGGCTGCACCTATTCCAATCCCAACAATCTTTCGAACGTCAACGCCGGCTTCTACGACCGCTTCATCGGCGACCGAGATGATCCGTTTTATCAGATCGTCCTGCTCATGCGGTTGCCTCGTTTTCTTCTTGCCAGTTCCCACCATACGCCCGGAGTCAACGTTGATGACGCCAGCTAGAATTTTCGTTCCGCCGAAATCTATTCCGATAGCCAGTCTTTCTGCCATAACCACCTTTGCAAATTTTGCATATTCTAGCAGCCCTGCTTTCTGAAAATACTGGTGCCCACTATTGCGGCGCAGCGCTGCATTCAGAGGCCAGCAGGACGTGGCGCTCCAGACCAGCTGCGTTGATGCCGGTGCTGCCGTTAGAAGGCGTCTAGTTTCGCGATGGTGTGGTTATCGGGCTCGTGGTCGGACTGCCGGCAGGCGGTGTTGCCGGAACAAATTGTTTAACCAACATCCAGATAATCACAATAAAAACCAGCAGCCCAATTATTAGCGCGGGGCCACCCGCATTGGTGTTGGTCTGGTTCTTGGATGCACTAGCGTAAACAGCTTCTCGTGCCTCTTTCATGGCCTGAAGTTGCGCTTCCATCTCAGGATCTATGGCGGGGGGCTTCATTCCCGGCAGTGGCGCGACAGAATCCTGCCAAACCGGTTCTGCAATCGGTGCATCGGCCAAGGGCGCCTCTAAGGGCCGGACTGCCGATGTCGGCTCCGCCTTCGTAGGTGGCAACTGTAGCGGGCCCTGCAACTGGTTGAGCATTTCCGCTTCCGCTTTTAATCGAGCCTTCAAAGCAGCTACGTCTTCCTGTGCGTCGCCCTTAGTGCGAGCCGCCTCTGCCTCAGCCTTCAATCTGGCCTTCATTTCCGCAACATCATCAGGTTTTTGAGACATAAGCTCCACCTAGTAGTTCAACGTCATTTATGCCACAAGATACGCGATTCAACTAAAAACTTCCTGTGATTTTTAGATGTTGAGAGGATCGCTAGGACGGCAGCAAAGCGGGAGGGAACAAGCTCCTCCCCTACCAGGCAAGAAAACGGGTGCCGGTCGAGTAGACCGGGGGAGTTTCACCCCCAGCCCCTCACAGAACCGTACGTGAACTTCTCAGTTCATACGGCTCATAG
>Ga0163151_10008278_pt1 | contig 11819 bp, 7 predicted proteins | sample OliLakLV19MP5IB2_FD_145596 | JGI IMG/M metagenome (GOLD analysis project Ga0163151, IMG submission 145596) | Freshwater microbial mat bacterial communities from Lake Vanda, McMurdo Dry Valleys, Antarctica - Oligotrophic Lake LV.19.MP5.IB-2 | ecosystem: Environmental > Aquatic > Freshwater > Lake...
AGTGGTATATTAAAGTTTCTGCTTTCTATTATCTTTGTAGTAACTTGACAGTTTAGTGCATTTTAATCCGCAACTTCGCAAGCCCGCAAACCGTTAGCACTCATTATATGAAGACAGCGATAGCGACAATATTGACATTAATCCTGACAGTTTCCGTTTATGGAAATGACGGAGTTTATTTGACTCGTGGTGGAGTAATTTATCCGACAAAAGAGAGTAAAATTTCACTCGACAGGGAATTTCTTTCCTTTAGCGTTCAAGACAAAGTTTGCCTAGTTGATATTCTTTTCGAGTTTAACAACCCTGAAAATATTGAAAGGAAATTAACGATTGGTTTTCAAGCACCGACAGCAGTTGGTGACGTGTCAGACAATATTTCCAATACAAACCAAATTGCCGACTTTATTATAATGGCAAATGGACAAATACTCCCCTACAAACTTAAAGCAGCAGAATGTGAAGACTGTGAACTAAAAGAACCAAAAGACTTTCAATTCTCACAATTTGAACCGGGAGTTGTTGTTTATCTGTTCGAGCTGACATTTAAGCCTGGAATTAACAAGATTAATCATAGTTACTCCTTTCCTGCCAGTTCCAACGTAGCTTTTAACCAGTTTTACAATTACATTTTGACAACAGGCTCAAAATGGTCAGGTGGGACAATTAAAAATTTGACAGTAAATTTTGACTTAGGACACAACAAATATTTTTACGTTAATGACATTTTTGGAAAGAACGCAAATTGGGCAATTATTGGTAGCGGTAAGGTGACAAATAGAAAATTTGATTACGATGAAGACTCATGCAGAATGGTAAGAGTACTTTCGGGCAGTCTGCAAATTGAAGTTAAAGAATTTAGACCATTAAAGAATATAGAGTTTGGAATCATTTGCGAAAATTCATTTGTTGCCTCACCGACTGACTTTGAAAAATTAAAACAAGGAAAAGTATTTGGTATTTGTGGTTTAACATTAGATAATGACGAAAAATACTCGAGAGAGACATTGAAAATATTGAGAAATACTGTTTATGCTCAATACGGCTATTCATTTAGTAACAAAGAGTTAAAAGATTATTTCTTGCAGTTTGAATGGTATATTCCAGATCCTAACTTGACAATGGAACAAATTAAACTGACAGAAAAAGAAAAGCAATTTATAGACGAAATATTAAAACGAGAGAAAGAATAACGAGTGCTAACAGGCGTTTGGCAAAAAAGCGGGTTCAGTGGTTAATTGAACATTCTACCTCGTATCAACTTTTGTGCTAGGTTGACAGTTTAGCGCTTCGAAATCCGCTTCTTCGCCAAGCGCCAAACCGTTATAGGTAATGCTTTGACGACCGTGCTAACTATTAACATTTGAGCTTTGAACAAAAAAAATATAACTTTCTGACGAAATAATTTTACAGTTAAATGGAATTGACACCCGAACAATTAGACATAATCAATTCGACTGGAAACATCAAAATAAATGCTGTTGCCGGTTCAGGGAAAACTACAACCGTTATAGAATATGCTAAGGCAAGACCATCGACCAGTAAAATTCTGTATTTAGCCTTCAACAAATCAGTAAAACTTGAAGCAGCTAAAAAATTTACTGGCAAAGGATTGAACAACGTAAAAGTTGAAACAGCCCATTCACTTGCATACAAACATATAGTTTTTCAAAGCAACTATAAAGTAAGGGGGCAGGGATATAAGACCAATGAAATAGCCGAACTTTTAAACTTACAAGGCAACGAAGAAAAGCATACAGAATATGTAATTGCAAACCACATAAATAAATTCATTGCTTATTTCTGTAACAGCGACAAAGAAAAGGTTCAAGACTTAAACTACCTTGACACAGTAACTGACCCGAAAGCTAAAATTTTTGTATCATCATTTTACGAGTATATCGTTTCTCAATCTCGACTTTTATTAAGTAAAATGGACAAAGGGGAAATTGAAATAACTCACGACTTCTATCTTAAAAAGTTTCAGCTTTCAAATCCAAAACTTCATTACGACTACATACTTTTTGACGAGGGGCAAGATGCTTCACCTGCTATGCTTGACGTTTTCTTCAAACAAAAAGCAACCAAAGTAATAGTTGGCGACACCCATCAACAAATTTATGGTTGGCGTTTTGCCGTCAACTCACTTGAGAAAGCGGACTTTAAAACCTATCATCTTTCGACAAGTTTTCGGTTCAGCCAAGACATTGCAAATCTTGCAATGGATGTTCTGAAATACAAAAAACACATTAACGAACACCAAATAATTCCAATAACAGGGAAAGGTAGTAGTAAAGAAATCAAAACCAAAGCTGTTCTTGCAAGAACCAATCTTGGACTACTACTTAAAGCAATTGAGTATGTTACCGAAAAGAAGAAAATTAAATATATATACTTTGAGGGCAACATAAATTCTTACACATATGCGGACGAGGGTGCATCTCTTTATGACGTTCTCAATCTTTATAACAACAAAAAGCATTTGATAAAAGACAAACTTATCAAAGCAATGAAGGACCTTGACGAGTTAGAAGATTACATCGAAAAAACAGAAGATGTTCAACTTGCAATGATGGTTGAAATTGTTAGAGAATATGGAAATAAAATCCCTGACATAATAAAATCCATTAAAGAAAAACACGTTGATAATGACGACAAAGAAAAAGCTGAAATGATTTTTTCGACAGTTCATCGATGTAAAGGAATGGAATATGATGCCATTCAACTTGTGAACGACTTTATTTCGGAAGAAAAATTAGAAAAATTAAAAGAAAATAAGAAAGCCGAAGAAATCAATGCTACGAAACTGAATGAAGAAATCAATTTACTTTACGTTGCCGTTACTCGGACAAAAAATAGCATTCACATTCCAGAAAGTTTAATGCCAATTGACTTTCCTAAATCTACTCAAATTCACATAATGAAAGTTGTTAGTGAAGAGGAAAAACAACAAGCAAAATCAACCGAAACAAATAATCAAGAGAGCAAAACAGAAAAAGCGTATTCTGTTGAAGAAGTAAGAACAAAACACAAAGACGCTTACAAACCTTGGACACCAGAACTTGACACCGAGTTGACAACAATGTTTTGCGAAGGTGTTAATCCAAAAGATATGGCTAAACATTTCGGACGAACAAGAGGTGCAATAACATCAAGAATTAAAAAATTAGAACTTGAAGAACTGTATGGATAAAATCAGCACTACCTATAACAGCGGTTTGGCAAAAGTGGCGGTTCAGTTCTTCGTAGGACAGTTTTGTGAGTATATAAACTTTAGTGCTTCGTATGAAAGTTTGTGCTGAAAATCGCCACCTTCGCCAAGCCGCAAACCGTTGGCAGCAAGTGTAGGGACGACAGTGCAACCATTCAGCAGACCAACAATTAACAAGAAATAGTAAACCATTTTGACGAGCGACAAATTACATAACGACCATATCATAACGGGACAGCGAGTAAGCCGACACTCCTTGCCGACCCTTCTGTATTTTTTATTTTTTCCCATCGCACTTTTTTTTTATTCAATTTTTTGCCAACACACAAAACACACTTTCATTTTTTTGCCGACACACAAACCCAACGCAAAAAAAATGAAAGAGTGTTTTTCGCCAACACTTTGTTTATACCTCTATATTTGTTGAGATGCTGCAAATAGATTTAAAAGACAAATTTACATCAGTTCACTTTGAAGGAGTGATTTCTAAATATTGGAAATTATCTCTTGAAGAAACGAACATTGAATTCAACCTTACAAAGTTGGAGTGGATTGCTATTGAGCAAATAACTTTTTTAGCGAGTTGGATAAATGAACTTGCAGATTTGAAGAAAAAAGTTTCAGTTTTTTTTCCAAGTTCAAAGGACATTCCGACAACTGACCCAATATTTAAAAGAAGGCAGCAATGTGTCAATTATCTTTTAATTGATTGGAAATTTTTGGGACTACTTGACGAAAGAGTTCAAAAGATTTCTGGTGACATAAATGCCACACGAAAAGCGAAAAGAGATATTCCCTACCACAAGGTAGGAATAATACCTTACGATTCCAAAACATTTGACATTGATTTTTATGAATTGTATGAAACCGCATTCAGCGGTTTCGTCAATTACATAGAGCGTGAGATAAAAGAGAATACCCTGCTAAATTATTTTGACAATCATTTTTTGCACTACTCAATTATCAAAGAGTTTTATTCCAATACATGCCAACATGCTTATAAAAATTCAAAAAACAAAAAATGTTTTTTCTCTCTTGATTCTAACAACAAGATTGACAAAACAATTTATGGGGAAGTATTAGCTAAAAAACTTGAAGAGAGATATTCAGAAAGACCGAAAGAAGAACAAATATTTTTTAAGGATAAAAAAGGGAACTACATAAACACTTCTTTTATTGAATTCAATTTTTTGGATTTCGGAGAAGGAATTGTTTCCACTCTCAAAGACAAATATTTGTCAGAGAAAATTGATTTGCTTCAAAGTAAACTTAGCCCAAACCATAAAAAGCAAAATGAAGACACAAGAATTTTAGAATACGCATTTCTTCTTTTCACTTCTAAATATGAGTTAGGGAAAGATTTTGAAATGCACGATTACATTCCGAGAGGGCTTTACATTATTAAGGATATTGTGAAACGATACGGAGGAATGATAATAGCAAGAAGTAAAAAAGGAAAAGTAATATTTAACTGCAATGAAACTGATTTAGTAACCGAAGTTATTTTCAGAGAAAATGATTTTGACAAATCAATTGGAGAAGGATTCTCTGGGACATCAATAGCAATTCTGCTTCCATCAAAAGAGAAAGAAAAAGCAACTCATTATAAGCGGAATGTTCAGACCGTTTCAAAGGAATTGCCTACACCTCACTTCATAAATTTACTTAGCTACACAAACAAAATTTCATCAAGTGAAATTGTGATTAGTCAAACCAATGAAATTGAAAAACGAGTAAAGTTCTTTGAAGAATTTTTCAGAAATATTTGCAACGAACTACTAAATCTAAAAAGCCGTAACGGAGATTTAGTTCTTTTAGATTTTGCAGGAATTGAAAGATCCAACCAAGATATTTTCAATAAGTTCATTTACTTTTTGGCTTATTGCCCACTGATTTCAGATAAGATAAATGTTTGCCTTTTTAATGTTATTGAAAAAGGAATAAATCAAGCATTACTTGTTGGTGATACTGAATTGAAAAAATCCAAAGGATTTTTCATCAAGCCAATTCCATGCATCTATCCTGACTTATCCGTGAACTGGATTGGGATAAATGAAAAAGAATTAGAAAAAAGAGTAAACGAAGTTTGGAAAGAAAATTATTCCAAGAATGAAACCTATTCAGACATTCACCACCTTGCCGGAAATGTTTTGAAAATTTTGTTTGAAGAAAATGGCCTGACAACATTTGCTATTCAAGTTCAATCATACTTCAGTATTGTTGAATTAATCTACAAACATCATAAATCTTTTATTGAAAACGAACTGACAGTGAACGGTATTGAATTCAAAGAATTAAAAAGCGAAGAACATAATTACAATGTTGTTTTAAATACAAAGTTTGAAAAGGAAACAGGAAAACAGAGGGCTTATCTAACTTCAAATGGTAAATACCAAAAGGAATTCTTAACCTTCATTGAGAAACTCTATATCAGAGAATACAGGCGATTGATTTCAACCTATTTTCTTTTTAATTTTTGCTTTAACAACACAAGAGAAAATAGAGAAAAAGAAATTATTGGAACAACAAAAGTTCTAACGGTTACCCTAAGCAGTCAACTTTTAGGAAAAGAGTTTACTGAAATAATGAATGAGTTAGAGTTTACAAAAGACAGAGTTTCTCTTATTCCACTTTCAAACTATTATGATTTTAATACCGAAGAACCGTTCAATGAAATTCACGAAGGAGATAAAATAATTGTTGTCAACGATGTGATTTCAACAGGAAACCTTTCAAGAAAAATCGCCAATTCAGTTGAAGAAAAAAAAGCTTCAATTTTTTCAATGATTACAATTATTGACAGCCGAACTGGTGAGGACAAAAAAATAGAAATAAGCTCTGAAATCACTTCTCTATTTGAAAGAGAAGTTGAAAAATATTCTGAAAACCCTTTTGACACTAATCCAATTTGGATAAATCCAATTCTCAATGCTCCTACGACTATGAGCCGAGAAAAAAGTAATAATGAAAGTATTCTAAAAACTCCACAAGAGTTTATCAACTTTTTCAAAGACGACAAATTATTTAAAGTCGGACACTTCCATCAAAACACCAGACATCTTACCTATTATCTTCAAACAGATTTATTTTTCAGAGAAGAACAGAAGAAAGGTTTCCCAGTTGTTTCGCAAATAATAGAAACGTTGAAGAACAGAATTACAGCAGAAAAAAACCTTTCACTTGAAAGCGATTTGATTGAGATAAGAAGAATAAAAAAAGTTTACGATACACAATACCAACAAACAAAGAGGAACGGCATAAAACCTGATTTAAAACACAAGGGAATATTAAAATCATTTAAAGAAATTGAGGCGTTACTTTCAGACCAACTCGCAGAGCATAAACAATATTCCATTTATGAACAAGAATCAAATCAGTTTGTTGATTTTATTTTTTATCCATTCCTTTCTTCTGTTTCGGAAATTGAAAAAAACTTAAATCCAATATCACACAGCTTAAGAGGAAATCATTCAATTGAAATTTATCCTTTGCCAAGAATTATGACACCAAGAGGTTGGCGGTTTAGTTTCCCCCCGAAGTTTTTGAACTTTCATACTAAAGACAAAGCAGCATTGATTTTAGATGATGGCTCATGCACTGGAGAGACAATTACTCAAATGATTGACTCTTTAAGTTTCTTAGAACTAAACGAAATTTTTGTGTTGTCAATTTTTGGAAGGTTAGAAGATTTTCAAAGAGAGTTTCTTTCAAGAATTAAACAAGTAAAAGTTAAAGACAAAAACAAGGTTTACAAAACGATTCCTGTTAGTGTTTTCTTTGGAACGCATTTTCATATTCCAGTTTACAATAAGAATACGCATCCATCAAGAACAGAAATAAAGGAAATGGAAGAGATTGAAAACCTTTACAAGGAAAACGACAATGCACTTCCAACCCATTTGAAAAACTACATTGAGAAAAGGAAGGCGGAAATCCTCAAGCCGATTAATCCCCGTTATTCAGATTCCCAGTTTTCAATAATTCCAAAAGATGTTCTAAAGCGATTAATGTTCGTTGTGAGAGATTTGGTTGGCAATTATGATAGCTACAGATTGTTTAAAGAAGATGAAGTTAATTTCAATGAAGTAAATCAAGACAAGCAAATCCTAAGTAGCTTAAAAGACATTCTGAAAAAGCCACAAGGTAAACTTGCTTTAATTGCAGTGCTGATTGAAGAACCCTACTTGGTTGACACAATAAAAAGAATTTACCCTGAAATTTTATCTGACGAAAAAGAACCGAACAACCTAACAGATTTTATTCTTTATGAAATAAAAAACAATGATTCTAAAATTGATGTTCCGTATTTGCATTTTTGTTTAGTTGGTTTATACACGATAAAATTTGAATCCTATTATGATTTTAAATTCCTTCTTTCATTGCTTGATAAAATTGAAAGTTTGAATTCAGAAGGACAGCATTTGTTGAATTTCATTGGTTATTTTTTCTCAACAATTTTATTCAGAACAAAAAGAATTTTTAGTGATGAATCAAATTTCCATGCCAAACTAATAATTCAAAAACTTTACTTGCATATTAACGATACCGCAAGTCATGGAAAAAAATATTCAGCACTTATTAAAGAACTTTACAACGAATCCTTGATAATGCTTGATGATTTCCCAAGCAACATTGAAGTTAAGTTGATCTTCAAGGTAAGACAATACTATCAAAGGCAAGTAAGCAATCATGACGGAAAAACAAAGTCAAGTCACCCAAATTATTTTGCAGCGTTTGACAATATTACGAACAGATTAGGTGTTTACACTGAAAACCAACCAAGTGATAGTGATAAGAATAAATTATTCGAAGATTTATTTGGGTTAGTTGACATTACTCACAAACGCCTCTTTTTTGACCTCAAACCAGTATTGGACTTTCTTGAGCCGTTCTATCTGAATTTTGATTTTGACATTGACATTTCAGAACATAAAAAATTGGTTGGTGAATTTGAAAGATTACAGAAGACTTTAAAGGATGATAACAAATTCAAAACTGAAACCCTTTCTGATAAAAATATTCCGATACTTTTAAGGTGGCTTGAAAAATTTAATGATAGTTTCTTTCTATTAAAGTCACCTCTGCCTGATTTTTTCATAAAGAACAAAACGAATCTCTTGCAATTAATAAATAACACAATCAAGGAACATGAACAATCAAAAGGCAAGAGTGATTTAAAATTAGAAATACCTGAAAACATTAATTTAGAAATTCATCCTTATTTGCTTCGTCTTGTTTTCTATGAGTTAATTGAAAATAAACACAAGTATGCAAGCGAGGGAACGGCACACATTAAATATTCAGAGGACAACAAATACATTACGATTCTTTACAGTCAAACGGGAGCATTTGAAGAAGATAAAAACGAAAATGGATTGATAACAATCAGAAATATTATTAGGCGTTACGGAGGTAAGACTTCCTCAAAATCGAAACCGAATTATGAGTTTGAAATTAAATTGCCTAAAGAAGTTAAACTTTAAATAAAATGGAAAATACACTTCACATTCTAATTAACGATGAAAGCGTTGGAAACAATACAACCGACCCATCAGTATTCAGTTACTTTAATGTTTTGCAAAAACCTTTTATTCAGGTAAAAGATGCAAATCAGTTTGACTATCTGATTTCTTCATTACCTGAATCAACAGAAGTTGCAATTTGGATACATCCAAATGCTTCATTAAAGAAGTTAGAAAATGTAGATACTCCAGGTGAGGCATCAATGACAGCATTAGCATTAAAGGAAATTGAGTTCACGGTAATCTCCCGTTATCCTGACGATGTTTCAAAAGAATTACTTGCAGACATTAATAAAACTCCAATTAAACTTGGTAGCATTTATAAGGAAATAAAAAATGCCAAAACAATGACTGTAGGTGATATAAGAAGTAAAGGAAAAATAAGTAGCACTGCTGTTATTCCAAGCTATGAGCATATTGATGTTGCAATCATTGCTGCATTATATGAAGATGAGTTTAAGAGCTTAAAGGAATTTGTTGAAGAAGAAAAGCCAGTTGAAGGATTTGAAACAATGAAGATTGTCAAATTTAAAGATTGCGACAAAAAAGTTTTGATAGACTTTCAGACAAAAATGGGAATGGTAGAGGCAACTTATCTTTCAACTCAAATCTTAGCAAGATTTTCTCCTAAGTATTTAATTATGGTGGGCGTTTGCGGTGGCAGAGCAACTAAGGGAATTAATTTACTTGACATACTTATTCCAAGTAAAGTTTTTGACTACCAAACTGGCAAATATGAAAATGGTGATTTCAAACCCTATTTGAGAGCATGTAATATAAATAATAAAAAAGCCATTGATGCCGCTGACAAAATTTTAAAGTCAATGGAAGAATATGTTAGCACACCTTTAAAAGAAAAGTGTAAGAGAGTTACAATACGGAGTAAAACATTAGCTTGTGGAAATGTAGTAGTAAAAACTGATGGCTACCTTGAAACTGTTATCTCTGCATTTGACGAAGAAACCGAAGGTGTTGAGATGGAAAGTTTTGGTGTTGTTAGGACAACTGAATTACTTGAAGACAAAAAAGTAACACCAATAATTATTAAATCAGTAATGGACTTTACTGAGAAAAGTAAAAATGATAAAGACAAAGCAGCAGCAGCTTATTTTAGTGCATGCTTTACTTACTTCTTAGTCAAGGACTACTTATAGCCAACACACATTGCAAGCACATTTGACTTGTCCTGAAATAGGTTTACACTAAAACAGTGTAAAAATGGACAAACAAAAAAGAAAAATCATTCAGAAAAAAGGGAAGCATTATTCCGAAACGGAACGACATGCCATCATCCGGGAGATGCTCAAAAACAACTGGACCAAACAATTTGCTTGGGAGCTATACACCGGTGAACCCGAAGAACGAGGACAACTTATGCGATGGATGCGAAAGCTGGGTTATGTGAAAGAAATCAATCACAAGAAATTTAACTTCGTCAAAAAATCTCCGGCTATGGTTGAGCATTTAAAAGCAGAAAATTCCGAAGCAGAATCGTTTGAAACGATGCAATTAAAAAAACGAATTACTGAATTGGAGAAGCAATTGAAAGATGCAGAAATGAAAGCCATTGCTTATGCAACGATGGTTGACATTGCCGAAAAAGAGTTTAATATTCCGATTAAAAAAAAGTTCAATACCAAACCATTTCAGAAATGAAAAACAATTTTTCACACATAGGACTTGCCAGATTATGTGGATGGTTTGGTATCACCAGACAGGCATATTACCAGGAAAGCTGGAAGGAAATGGAAGTGGGTATTGAAACGGAAGTGCTGCTTAAAGAAGTGCAAACCATTCGTAAAAACCACAGCAGAATTGGAACAAGAAAACTCTATGAGATGCTTACTCCCGTGATGATGGAGCATCAAATAAAAATGGGAAGAGACAAGTTGTTTGACCTGCTTTCAGCCCATCAAATGCTTATTCGCAGACGAAGAAGAAATATACGGACAACCTTTTCCAATCACTGGTTGCGGAAATATCCGAACCTAATCCGTGACTTTATTCCAACTGCTCCCAATCAGCTTTGGGTTAGTGATATCACTTATTGGAAAGTGAACCGTATGACCGTTTACATCACCTTCATCACCGATGCTTATTCGCACCGCATTGTGGGATATAATCTTGCTGAATCATTGGAAGCAGTAGAAAGTATCAAGGCATTGCAAATGGCTCTCTCTGCCTTGGGGGCAGAGAGCCATTTGAATCTTATCCATCACAGCGACAGAGGGCTTCAGTATTGTAGTGCCGCTTATGTAAAATTATTGCACGACAACGGCATTCAAATCAGTATGACTGAATCAGGCGACCCATTGGAGAACGCTGTTGCAGAAAGAGTAAATGGAATCTTAAAAGAAGAATATTTAGATACGCAGCAAATAAAAACGGTGAAAGAAGCTGTTACTTATTTGCATAAAGCAATCAAACTTTACAACAGCGAACGACCTCACATGAGCATCAGTAACTATACACCTGACAAGGTTCATCATGCAGAAGAACCTATTCAAGTGAAACGAATCTGGAAGAACTATTATCCGAAGAAAAAAGTAACTGTAAACTCATATCAGGACTAACATTAACTTTGTAAATGAATAGCAGGATTAACATAAACAACTGTAAACTTTTTTCAGGACGAGTCAATTTATTTTTTGCAAACGCACAAAGTCAACACAGAAAAAAAATAAAAAGAGCTTGCAATCTTCCACCCAATAAAAAATTGAATTTAAAAAAATCCAACGCTTCAAAAAAATTAAAAACGCAAACACACAGCCGATTCTCAATGACACGACAACTCAAAAACGACAATGGTTTACAAGCACAGTGGCCAAGAACACCAGCTGCCAACAGCACCTACCCAAAAGACGGGGTTTCGTGTTCGAAAGACAGATTTGTGCAAGCCGAAAGTTCAGTGCTCCGAATGAAGTTTAGTGGTAAAAATCCCGCCCTTCGGGTAGCTGCAAAACGTTAGCAAAAATGCCAACAACATGGACATTTATCACTTTGTAAAATATAACGAGCATTGTTCTTTAGACAATTTAGTTAAAAAAAACAAATCAAACGCCATTCTGTGTTTTGATTTAGAAGACAGT
>Ga0163151_10008282_pt1 | contig 11815 bp, 8 predicted proteins | sample OliLakLV19MP5IB2_FD_145596 | JGI IMG/M metagenome (GOLD analysis project Ga0163151, IMG submission 145596) | Freshwater microbial mat bacterial communities from Lake Vanda, McMurdo Dry Valleys, Antarctica - Oligotrophic Lake LV.19.MP5.IB-2 | ecosystem: Environmental > Aquatic > Freshwater > Lake...
CGGGACGTCAACAAGGATCGACGCCGGGGCGGGCTTGCCGGCGAGAGGACTGATACGCTGGCTCATGTGTCAGATCCCGGTTTGTGAGTTTCACGCAAGTGCCGGTAGCGACGGATCAAGGTGTTGGTCGAACTGTCGTGAGCCATAACCAGCCCCCCGTGAATCCCGCGCGCCGCAGTCCCGTGACCACGTAGGGGCAGGCGCGCTTAAGCCGCCACAGAAAATCCGATCGGTAGTTCTCGCACATCAGCACGACCGGACCCAAGTTGATCCCGAAGTGGTAGGGCGACGTCCAGCCGGGCCCGTTGCCCGCGGTCAGCCCCAAGAAGTTCTCTCCGTAGCTCGCGAATTCGATAGGGTTGCGGATCGCGTACTCCCGCAGAACGTAGGCCGCGCGTTTTTACCCATGCAGATATTTTCCATGCGGCCACGCACCGACTGTTGATATGGGTTAAATGCCGACGAACAATCGGGAATTGTTGTGAAGGCGTTGCTCCAGCGTTTGCCTGATCCTGCGTCACGGCTGGATTGGAAGTCGGTGCGGGAACGCACATTTCCGCCCGCCGCTTTGACTTGCCGGATGATTCCCGGGGCTGAAACACCATGCTCATCAAGGCAGCATGTCGGGGATGTGCATTTCAGTAACGCGCGTAAACGGAATGCCGCCCTTTTTTGTCGACCAGCAGCACGTTGTAAGCCTGAGGGGTGGGCGATTCCATGCCCGGTGAGCCCTGCGGCATGCCGGGCACGGCAAGTCCGGCCGCGGCAGGACGCCCGGCGAGCAGGCGTTTGATTTCACGTGCCGGCACATGGCCTTCGATGGCATAACCCTCCACCACGGCGGTGTGACAGCCGCCCAGCGCATCGGGGATGCCGCGGCGTTTGCGCTCGATGCTGGTGTCTTCGACAGCCACCGACTTCACACGGAAGCCGTTGGCGCGCAGATGTTCCATCCACGCGCCGCAGCAGCCTCAGGTCGGGTTGAGGTAAACCGTGACCAAGGGCGGGTCTGCGGCGAACACCGGCGCTGCGGCTGCGACGGCAAGCGCCAGTATGAACATCCTTCTGTCGGTCATGTCATCACTCCTTTTCGCTGGCGCGGGACGCGGCCAGTCACTGGTTTACTTCAACAACGCTTCGAACGCCCGCGGGTTAAAGCCCTGCATGCGCCGCTCTCCCACCAGAATCAGTGGCACGCCGTGGCCATTTAGAGCGCGGAATTTCTCGAGATTTTCCGCCGAGGCTTCGATATCGTATTCGATATAACTGATCTGATGGCGTTTGAAATAGTCGCGGGCCTTTTTGCAATACGGGCACCAGCGGGTGCCGTACATGATCACGGGGCTGGTGAGGTGCTGACCGTGGCGTTCCACCGCTTCGGGACCGGATAAATAGTCCCTGGCAGTGGGCAGTCCCATCAGCAGCAGGCTTACCAGCAGCAGGCCTGCCAGCGGGTAAAACCGCTTTCTGGCGCCGGTATGGAAATTGCGCAAACGGGAAATGATCCGGGTCACGGATTCCTGCCTTGGCTGCTGATGGGCTGGCGCTGTGTCACGAGCGGGCAACCGTCTATTTCGCCGGTTCGATTTGTGTCACGGTGTATGCGCCGCCGGTTTTCTCGGCGGTGAACTTGACCTTGTCCCCGGTTTTTGCCTTGTCGAGCAGGGCTGGATCCTTGACCTGGAACACCATGGTCATCGGCGGCATGCCGAGGTTCTCGATTGCGCCATGGCGGATGGTGATTTTTTTGGCGTCCATGTCCACCTTGCGTATTTCGCCATCGGTCATCGGGCCAGTTGTCTTTGCCACCGACTTTGTTTCGGGGTGATGCGCATTGTGATCAGTGGATTGTGCGCCCGATTGTGCGCTCAGCGGCAGGGCGGTCAGGGAGTAAATAATTGCAACAAAAATGAGAACGGTGCGGTTCATGGTGAAACCCTTTTGATGTTGATGGTGGTTGCGGTCTGTCTCTGACTAAAACTCATTTGACAGCGACATTGCCGACCATGCCGGCTTCAAAATGACCGGGGATCAGGCAACCGAAATTGAAATTTCCGGCCTTGGTGAACTGCCAGGCAATGGTTTCTGTCTTGCCGGGCGCGACATGCGCCATGTACGGCTCGGAATGTTCCATGCCCGGAAATTTCTGCATCAGCACCGAGTGTTCCTTGAGCTCGCTCATGGTGCCGAGCACAAACTCGTGCATGATTTTTCCGGAATTTTTGATCACGAACTTGATGGTTTCACCCTGCTTGACGGAGAGGGACGCAGGGTTAAAGCGCATCTGGTCGCTCATGTCGACGTTGACGGTGCGTGTGCTCTTCGCCGGATCGCCTTCGCGGCCAAAGGGCTTTTCTTCCTTGGAGATGGTTTTTTTTGTGGTAGGGGCGTTCTTGGCGTCGCTGTGCGCCCAGATTGTGGGGGCAGCGGCGAACAGCAGGGTGGCAGTAACAATGGCTGACAGCAGTTTCATTTTTATCTCCTTGATTTTAAATGATAATTAATGATCTGGATTAATGATCTGGATTAATGACCTGAATGAGCGCCGGATGGTTTACGCACCTGCACTTCACGTGCAGGGGATGCGGGCCGGGCGGCCGGCCGGGAATCGGGCTTGGCGCGCGCCGTAACCGGGGCGTCGCCCTGCCATTCGTAAGCGACGGTGCCCGGCGGATGCTGGTACCAGCCCGGATCCTTGTAGTCGTTTTTCGCAAGGCCTTCGCGGACCTTGACGACGCTGAACATGCCGCCCATCTCGATCGGGCCGAAGGGCCCCGTGCCCGTCATCATCGGCAGCGTGTTGTCGGGCAGTGGCATTTCCATCTCACCCATGTCGGCCATGCCGCGCTCGCCCATGACCATGTAATCCGGCACCAGATTGATGATCTTCTGCGCGATGCCGCGGTGATCAACGCCGATCATCGTCGGCAGGTTGTGGCCCATCGCGTTCATGGTGTGATGCGACTTGTGGCAGTGGATGGCCCAGTCGCCCGGTGCGTCGGCGACGAATTCAAAGGCGCGCATCTGGCCAACGGCGACGTCCACCGTCACTTCCGGCCAGCGCGCATTTTTCGGCACCCAGCCGCCGTCGGTGCAGGTGACTTCGAAATCGTAACCGTGCATATGGATCGGGTGGTTGGTCATCGTCAGGTTGCCGAAGCGGATGCGTACCCGCTCGCCCTTGCGCACGACGAACGGATCAATGCCCGGGAAGACCCGGCTGTTCCATGACCACAGGTTGAAGTTGAGCATTTCGGCAATCTTCGGCGTGGCGGCGCCGGGAGCGATGTCGTAGGCATTGATCAGAAACACGAAGTCGCGATCCACTTTCATGAAGCCGGGGTTCTTCGGATGCACGACGAAAAACCCCATCATGCCCATCGCCATCTGCACCATTTCGTCGGCATGCGGGTGGTACATGAAGGTGCCGGATTTTTTCATCGCGAATTCATAGACAAAGGTTTTGCCGACCGGAATCTGCGGCTGGTTCAGGCCGCCGACGCCGTCCATGCCGTTGGGCAGCAGGATGCCGTGCCAGTGCACGGTGGTGTGCTCCGGCAGCTTGTTGGTGACGAAAATGCGTACCTTGTCGCCTTCGACACATTCAATGGTGGGGCCCGGCGATTGCCCGTTGTAACCCCACAGGTTTGCAGTCATGCCCGGCGCCATCTGCCGGCGCACCGGTTCGGCGATCAGATGGAATTCCTTCCAGCCGTTCTTCATGCGCCAGGGCAGTGTCCAGCCGTTCAGGGTCGCCACCGGGTTGTAGGGGCGGCCGTTGGGCGGGATCAGCGGCGCTTGCATGTCAGGCTTGGTTTGAATGGGCGCTTCAGGCACTGCGCCCTGCGCGGCACGGCTTACGGTCGCCGCACCGAGCAGTGCGCCCCCGGCGGTACGCAGAAAATTACGTCGTGTGGACATGATGTTCTTTCTCAATGAAGTGTCGGATGTCAGTGTGCGGGGGCATCGCCGGCAGCGGCCTGCATGGCGCCGCCGGGTGCGGCGATCACGCCGGGCGAGGTGCCGGTGAGGGTGAGCTGCAGCGTGGATTCGGCGAGCCAGTAGTCGCGCTGCGCCTCGATGGTGGCATTGACTGCGGCAACCTGCTGCCGGGCATCGACCAGCAGTTCGAACACGCTGATCAGCATGCCGTTGTAACGCAGCAGGTTTTCTTCGGAAATGCGTTTTCGCAGCGGCAAAATCTCGTCGCGGTAGTGTTTGGCGAGATCGAGCGCGGTGCGATACGCGGCATAGGCTTCACGTACTTCCGAGCGGGCGCGCACCGCGGTGTCCGCGGCGCGGTTCGCGGCCTGCATGTAAGTGTGTTCGGCGCGGGCGCTGCGCGCGCTGCCCCAGTCAAAAATCGGCAGGCGGATCTCGATTTCGTAGCCGGTCTGGCGCGCCTGTCCGGTTTCGCTGTTGCGCAGGTAGCCCACTTCGAGCACGCTGATGAAGCCGGTGGCTTTGGTGAGGCCGAGCGAGGCCGCGATGTTTTCGGCTTCCTTCAGCGCGCCCTGTACGTCGAGGCGCTGCTGCATTGCCAGAGTTTCGATGTCGGCAATTTCGCGGGCGGTTTTCGGCAGATCGGGCAGCCGGTCGGGCAGTGTGTATCGGATGTCGTTGCCCCACAGGCCCATCAGCCGCGTCAGCCGCTCGCGCTGGGCGACGGCCGTCTGCTGCGCGCGCGCGAGTTGCGCGGTCGACTCGCCGTAGAACAGCTGTTCGCGTGCCTGGTCGAGCTTGCTGAAGTTGCCCACGGCGGCCATGCGGCGCGCCAGTTCTGCGCTGGTTTCGGCGGCGGATTTGACCTGTCCCATGTATTTGGTGGTTTCCTGCGCGGCTACCGCACTTGCCCAGGCGCGGCGTGTATCGGCTGCCACCCGCAATGTCTCGGCAGCGACGCGGCTCTGCGTGAGTGCGAAGCGGCGTTTTTCGAGATCGGTGCGCACTGGCATGGTGAGCAGACCGAGGATGTTGAACAGGAAGGTGCGATCAATCGACACGTCATCACCGCGATGCAATCGCTCGAAGCTGAAGCCGGGATTGGTGAGCCGACCGGCCTGCACCAGGTCGGATTCGGCGATGCCGAGTTCCGCATACGTGGCCTGCAGTCCGCGGTTGTTGAGCAGTGCGATTTGCACAGCGGAATCGGCCGTCAGCGGCTTCGCCAGCAATTGCTTCACTGTGGCTTGCACATGCTCGGCGTCTTTGTCGGTTTTGACCCACTTCACCTCCTGCTGGAGGCCACGGTCTTTGGCGGCACTGCCCACCGCGCCGAAGCCGCCGTCGGCGGAAAAAGTCGCGCAGCCGCCGAGGAAGGCCAGTGCCACGGCAGCAGTGAGTGCCCGCGCCGTTTTGGTAACTGATTGTTTTGAAGGGCTCATTTTTTCATTCCTTGATGACCGCTGCCGTGCTTCATGGGCGGCGCTGCGGGCGTCGATGTGCCGGCTGCAGGTGCGGACGCTGTCGGTGTTTTTACGGATTGCGCAACGCCGTGACCAGCGTGAGCGTTGGCGCCGCCAAAAATGCCGAGGTGGCCGCCGACGCGTCCGGCCTCGTCGTTGACTTCGCGCCAGGACGCAAGTTTTTCGTCGCGGAATGGCTGGTAACCGTCAAAGGCTGAGGCGTATTCCGGGGACGGCGCAACAGCGCGTGGATCCGCCGGATGGGCGCGGCTCGGTTGTTGTGCTGCGGCTGGCATCAGCCACAAGGCTGCGCAAGTGCAGCACAGGATTGCAAATCTCGATTGCATGATGATCCCTATTGGTGTGCGGGCGGTGTGCTCGCCCAACGCGGCGCCTGCGCTTGACGCGCGGGCGCACCACTTGAAGTGCGGGGATCAGGCCCGGGGCGGGCGCTGGGGCAGTTCGGGGATGAACAGGGTGTACAGCAATGGAATGCGCGCAGCCAGTATTGACGGTGCCGCGGGGATGCTGGCGATCAGCGTGGGTACGGCTGCGGATACAACATGGTGGCAGCAGGAATGGCCGCCGGCGGATTCCGTGGAATCGGTGTTGCCCTGGTGATGATCATGTGCGGCGGTATCGTGCTCAGGATCCGCCTGAGAAGAGTGTTGATGAGCGTCGCTTTGGGCGGCATGGCCATCGGCGCAGGCGATCATGGGCATATAGGCCGCCACTCCCTGCAACGGCAGGGCGATCAGCAATATTGCGGTCAGTAGCGTGCGTAGCGAGGACATGCGAGTAGTGTAGCGGAGTTCTGTTCAGACGATAACTGCGATGTGACTGCCTGGGAGGCTTTTGGTTCCAGGCTGCTTGTCCGGGATGGTGTCGATTTTTACCGGCAACAGGCGTGTTGTCTGTAGTGACAAATATCACTGCTGTGCAATTGTCGACACTGCTGCAACAAGCATAAACCCCTGTATTTGCGAGTGCCGGCACCGCGCACTGTCGAAATTACGTCTACAGAGTCGGCAATGCGTCGACTTTTGGGCAACAAAAATACATGTAAGTTATTGTAAAGCATGACTTTTTTCACTTGCATCGCTGTCTGGAGTCGGTAGAATCCCCGCATGCAAAAAGACACGCAGTTGCTGGTGCGAAAGTTATCGGTGATCGCCGTCGCAGCCTGTTTCAGTGGCCAGGTGCTGGCCAACCCGGTCAATCCGACGGTGATCAACGGCACGGCGAGCTTCGCCACCGCCGGCAACATCCTCAACATCACCAACAGCCCCAACGCGATCATCAACTGGGGCTCGTTCTCCATTGGTGTCAATGAGCTGACGCGCTTCATCCAGCAGTCGGGCAGCTCCGCGGTTCTGAACCGCGTGACCGGGCAGGACCCGTCGGCGATCCTCGGCGCACTGCAGTCCAACGGCCGGGTGTTCCTGATCAACCCCAACGGCATCGTCTTCGGCGCAGGCGCGCAGATCAACGTCGCGGGGCTGGTGGCCTCGACGCTGAATCTCAGCAATGACGACTTCCTCAACAACCGCATGAAGTTCACCGACGGTGCAGGCGCCGGCAGCGTGGTGAATCAGGGCAGCATTACCGGCGGCAGCGTTTATCTGATCGGCAAGGCCGTGACCAACCATGGCCTGATCACCAGTCCCAATGGCGAAGTGATCCTCGCAGCGGGCAACAGCGTGGAGCTGGTCAATCCGGGTTCGCCGAACCTGCGCGTCGAAATCGTCGCGCCGGATGACGAAGCGCGCAACCTCGGCGCCATCACGGCTGAAGCCGGTCGTGTGGGCATTTACGCCGGACTGATCCACAACAGCGGCAGCATCGATGCCAGCAGGGCTGTCATCGATGGCGGCCGTGTGCTGCTGCGCGGTAACGACACCGAAGCCAATCAGCAGGCCGGCAGCATCACGCTGCAGGCGATGCATGAACTGACGCTGCAATCAGGATCATCGCTCAAGGCAGATGGTCCGCTTGCCGGCACCATCGATGTATCGTCCGGCGGCAATGCCACGCTGCAAATGGATACCAGCCTGTCGGTGAATGGCCTGTCCGGCGGCACAGTCAATGTGCGCGCCGCCGGCGGCACCTTGCTCTCGGACGCCACGATTACTGCGCGGGGAGAAGAAGGGCAGGGCGGCAGGATTACGCTGACCGGGAACCAGGTCGGATTGCTGGGCCGCTCGCGCACCGACGCTTCGGGCACTCAGGGTGGCGGAACGGTGCTGGTCGGCGGTGACTACCAGGGCCTGAACCCGGGTGTGCAGAATGCGACGCGCACGCTGGTAGCTGCGGGTGCTGCGATCCGCGCCGATGCTGAAGTGAATGGCGCCGGCGGCAAAGTCGTGGTCTGGGCCGACGGCGATACCCGTTATGCGGGGGCTGTCAGTGCACGCGGTGCCGGCAGCGGCGATGGCGGCATGGTGGAAGTGTCGGGCAAACAACTGCTGGATTTCCATGGCCGTATCGATGTCGCCGCGGAAAACGGCCGCGGCGGCCGCGTGCTGCTGGACCCGCAGGACATCCTGCTCAATACCTCGACGCAACCGTCGCCGCCGAACAATGCCAATAGCACGCCTGATATCGCGTTTGGCGTGGCGCCTGACCCGGGCACCTATACCATCCAGATCGCAGACGTCACCGGTTACTCGGAACTGTACCTGCAGGCGACGCGTGACATCACGGTGGCCAATGCCGTGACCATGGGCGCCGGCAACAGCATCCGGCTCGAAGCCAACAACAACATCACCCTCAACACCGGTGCGACGATGACGGTATCGGGCACCGGCGCCATCACGCTGGTCGCGGATGCCGACAGTTCGGGTGCGGGCACGGTTTCTCTCGGGGCAGGGCTGGTCGCCCAGCAGGGTGGTGTGACGATCACCGCAGCCAATGTCACGGGGGTTGCCGCAGGAACCATCACCACCACCGGCGCGGGCAATTTCAATGCCGGCAACGTGACCATCAACGCGAGCGGAAGCATCAACCTGCTCGGCGCCATCACCGCTACTGGGGGCACGGCGACTTCAGGCAATACCGGGCGCAATGGTGGAACCGTCACCATCAATGCCGCCGGCGTAAGCACTGCGGCCATCACCGCCAATGGTTCTGCGGGCGTGGGAGCAAACCAGTCGGGCGGTGCCGGTGGTGTAATAGACATTGTTTCGACGGGCGGCGTGACCACGGGTGCACTGGGCGCTTCCGGTGGTACAGCGACGGCCATCAGCGGCAGCGGTGGCGCAGGCGGCAGCATCACGATTGCCAACAGCGGCAGCGGCCATGTTTCGACGGCAACACTGACGGCGCGTAACGGCGCGGCGCTGGGTGCGAGCTCCGGCGGTGCTGCAGGCAGTATCACGGTCACCAATGTCGCCGGCAACATCGGCACGACGGCGTTGAGCACGGCCGGCAACAACAAGGGCAACGGCGGCAACATCACGCTCGATGCCGGCGGCAATGTGCAGGTCACCGGAACGATCTCGACTTCGGGCGGCGGCGCGCTGGGTACGATGGCCGGTACCAGTGCCGGCAACCTGACCATCACCGGTATTGATCGTACGGTAACCGGTGCGATCACTGCCAGCGGCGGCGTGGGTCTTGGTGTGAACCAGGCCGGTGGTGCCGCCGCTGTTGTCAGCGTTGCCGGCAGCGGCACGCTGAACACCGCGGCCATTACCGCGAGCACCGGTAACGCGACCGGCACTGGTGCTGGCGGCGCAACCGGCAGCATCACCTTGAGCGGCAGCACAGTGACCGCGGGGGCCTTGACGACCACCGGTGGCGCCAATGGTGATGCGGGCTCGATCAATGTCAATGCGGCCAGCGGGCTGCTGAACCTGACGGGCGCCCTCGTGGCGAGCGGTGGCGCTGCCGTGCCGCTCAACGACGGCAACGACGGCGGCACGGTGATGCTGAGCGGTGCGAACGTAACCACGCTGGCGCTGACCGCCAACGGATCCAATGGCCTGGGCGCAAACCAGTCGGGCGGCGCGGGCGGTTCGATCACCATCAACTCCACCGGTGGCGTTACTACCGGTGCAGTGGGCGCTTCGGGCGGCAATGCGACCGCGACTAACGGCGATGGCGGCGCCGGGGGCACGATTGCGATCAACAACAGCATTGCAGGCAATGTCACGACGAACACGCTGACGGCGCGCAACGGCGCGGCGGCTGGTGCAGGCAACGGCGGCGCTGCGGGCAACATTGCGGTGACCAACACCGCCGGCGACATCAGCACCAATGCCCTGAGCACGGCAGGCAACAGCAAAGGCGCCGGCGGCAACATCATGCTGGATGCCAGCGGCAACGTGCTGGTGACGACCACGATTTCAACTTCGGGCGGCACCGCGCTCGGCACGATGGGCGGCACCAGTGCGGGTAATCTGACAATCACCGGTGCCAATCGCACGGTGAGCGGCGCGATCACCGCCAGCGGTGGTGCCGGTCTCGGCACCAATCAGGCGGGGGGTAATGCGGGTGCGGTGAGTATTACCGGCAGCGACATACTGAACACGGCGGCGATCACGGCGAGCACGGGTGCAGCGACAGGCACGGGTGTCGGTGGCATGGCTGGCAGCATCACGCTGACAGGCAGCGCGGTGACGGCGGGTGCACTGACGACAAGCGGTGGTTCCAATGGCAATGCCGGGAACATCACCGCGACGGCGAGCAGCGGCCTGCTCAACCTGACAGGCGCCTTGGCGGCCAGCGGGGGCACGGCAATTACCGGTACTGGCGGCAAGAGCGGCGGCACCGTGATGCTGACCGGTGTGAATGTCACCACACTGGGGCTGACGGCCAACGGATCCAATGGTTTGGGCACAGACCAGTCGGGCGGCGCGGGCGGATCCATTGCGATGACCTCGACCGGCGGTGTGACTACGGCTGCAGTGAGTGCTGTTGGCGGAAACGCGTCTGCGACCAACGGCAATGGCGGTGCGGGCGGTGCGATTACCATCAACAACAGTGTCGCGGGCAATGTGACTGCGACCACATTGACTGCGCGCAATGGTGCGGCGACTGGCACAGGTACTGGCGGTGCCGCGGGCAGCATCGCGGTCAACAATACGGCCGGTGCGATTACGACGACGGCACTGAGCACGGCGGGCAATAATAAAGGTGCGGGTGGCGGCATTGCCTTGAACGCCGCTGACAACGTGCAGGTCAACGGCACGATCTCGACTTCGGGTGGTGCAGCTCTCGGCACGATGGGCGGCACCGGTGCCGGCAATCTGACAATCACCGGTGCCAATCGCGCGGTGACCGGCGCGATCACCGCCAGCGGCGGTGCAGGTCTCGGCACCAATCAGGCGGGGGGCAATGCCGGTGCAGTCAGCATCACCGGCGGCGGCACATTGACCACGGCGGCGACCACGGCGAGCACGGGTGCAGCGACAGGCACGGGTGTCGGTGGCACGGCTGGCAGCATCACGCTGACAGGCGGCGCGGTGACGGCGGGTGCACTGACGACAAGCGGTGGTTCCAATGGCAATGCCGGGAACATCACCGCGACGGCCGCCAGTGGATTGCTCAATCTGACGGGTAACCTGACAGCGAGTGGCGGTGCGGCAATCACTGGCAATGGCGGCAATGCCGGCGGTTCAGTGATGTTGGCAGGTGTGGACGTGGCGATGCTCGGTGTGACGGCGAGCGGTTCTGCAGGGCTCGGTACCAATCAGGCCGGTGGTAACGCCGGCGCAGTGAGTGTCACCGGCATGGGCGGTTCCACTGTGACGATGAACAGCGTTACCGCGGTCGGTGGCAATCGTACCGGCACGGGCACGGCGGGTTCGGGAGGTGATATCGCCATACAAGGTGCTGTGCTGTTGTCGGCAAACAGCATCATCAATACCAGCGGGGGTACTGGTGGCGGTGCAGGTGGCAATGTGCAGTTTTCCGGAACTATTGATTCCTCTGGGATAGGGCGCACGTTGACGGTAAGCACCATTGGCGCGACGACATTTGGCGGCGCAGTGGGCAATACGTTTGCGTTGTCGAGTCTGACGACGAATGCCGGCGGCACGACCGTGATCAATGGCGGATCGGTGCAGACTACCGGGGTGCAGACCTACGGCGATGCCGTGACGCTGGGAGCGGATACGGTATTGACGGGGACGACGCCTACCTTTGCGACGGTGAATGCGGCGGGTTTCAATCTGGCGCTTGATTTCAGCGGCACGACGACGATCAACGGCGCGAATTTCAGCAACCTCGCGGACTTCAGTACCGGCAATGGTGGAGTGACGCGGCTGACGGGGACGATTGTTTCAACCGGCGCGCAAACCTACAACGATGCGGTGCAGCTCACAGCGAATACCACGCTGAACGCGACGAGCGCCAATGTAACTTTTGGTGGCACGGTCGATTCGCAAACCGCCACGGCGCGCACGCTG
>Ga0163151_10008288_pt1 | contig 11810 bp, 14 predicted proteins | sample OliLakLV19MP5IB2_FD_145596 | JGI IMG/M metagenome (GOLD analysis project Ga0163151, IMG submission 145596) | Freshwater microbial mat bacterial communities from Lake Vanda, McMurdo Dry Valleys, Antarctica - Oligotrophic Lake LV.19.MP5.IB-2 | ecosystem: Environmental > Aquatic > Freshwater >...
GACCCCTTTTATGCATTATATTAGATAGTGGGTAGGGGCTTCGGGTGGGTGTTCATCCCCTGGTCGCTTCCTCTGCCTTGGTCAGGGTGATCTTGGGTTTGATCTTCTCTTCCACCACGCCCCTGACCAAATCCCAAATCTTCTCTTTGTTCTTACTCTCGGCGAAGAACCCTAATGGCTCTTGGAACCCGCCTGCCGTCTTCCTTCCTCCCCCTGTGCCATTGACGATGAAGCTCTGCATGAACTTCTGCACGTCTATCGCGGAGTCATTGGTTCGGAAGCAGCCGTTGACGTAGTCGCCCGTCTCGTCCTCGACAATCGCGAAGACCAAGACACAAGATGTCCCCTGCTGAGTGAGTAAAAAGTCAGCAGCTATTGCTAGAGAGTCCCGGAAGTCGGACGAGATGTAACCAATGCCTGAATAGGCGAACGTGCCCTTAAGCTGATTATGCTCTAGTGCCTTCTTGACCACTTCCATGGTCTGAGCCGACTGCTTCGCGTGGGCTAGGTTCTGAAGCTGGTCGGGGTCGTAGAAGGACCGAAGGTAAGATAGAGCTTCGAAGTCGCGGGGGGTAGCCTGCTGGAACGCAGTCGTGTCGACGTAGATACCGTAGGCTAGACCAAGAGCGATCTTGGAGAACTGTTTGGTGTCTTTAAGCTCGAATGCTTTTAGATACTCGACCATCAGTGTCGCACAGGCACCTACAGAAATGTCTACGTGCTGGTAGATGGCGGCAGACTGACCTTGATCTTCTTTATGATGATCTACGTGAATTAAACACTTTAGGTCTGGACGAGCCGGAACTTCCTGGTACGGGAAGTCTACGATCGCGTAATAGTTGTTTTTGTCTTTGGACGGTAACTCTTTGAAGCTATGTAAAGAGATGTCGAGATGGTTAACCATAGCTTGGTTATTAGGGTGACTTATCTCTTTTTGACAGAATATTTTGCTTTTCACGTCGTGCTGTTTGAGCAGGTAGCTAAGAGCTAACGCGCTAGCGAGGGCGTCAGGGTCGGGGGTGTTGAATATGACGATAGACACAAAATCGGTAGGGTAGGCTTCTAGCAGGTCGGCTAGGTCTTTTTTAGAGACCTTCGTCTGACCAATCGTGAACTGAAGGGGGACGGACGCAACCGCAACAGCAGCTTTGCTCACAGATTCTCCTTGGAGTCGTTTAGGGACGGATGGTACCATTTAGATACAATAAACACCCAAAGAGAATCTAGCCGAAGATGAAGACCTACGAAATCTGGTACGATGAAACCAACAACAGCAACGCCCTTGTACCCAAGGATTACCCACAAAAACCTTTAGTTTGCACTGATAGCGCCGTTCTAGTCCAGACCTTCTCTGCGGCAGACGAAGGGGAAGCGGCGAAAATCTTTTACGATTTTTTAGAAGCGGTCTAAAATGAAAAAGGTAATCTTAGAATTCATTATAGGCGACAAGTACGACGAACAAGCCGCAAAACGAGCGCAGAACGCGGATGCTGCCTACGGAGCCTTGTGGACTATCGGTCAAGAGGTGTTCCGACCTGCACGGAAGCACGGGTACTCCGACTCTCGGATTCAAGAGCTATTGACTGAGGGTTCCGCTGTAGAACTCGTCTCGCTGCTAGAGCAGAAATTCTACGAGATTCTCGAAAACACCGGGGTTAATCTGGATGACTACAGTTAAAGAAGTCGGACGATGAAGAAAGAAATTGCTGAACTCTGGATCACAGCTCTTAAGAGCGACGAGTATAAACAAACCCGTGGCACTCTAAAAGACGAAAAGGGTTATTGTTGTTTGGGCGTCCTTTGTGACCTTTACCTTAAGGAGAAAGACACTCTTTGGGAGGATCTCGTGAGTCTTAGAGCCAAGTATCTTCCTAAAGAAGTCCGAGAATGGTCGGGTGTGCAATCTTCTGCGGGGAAAATCTCCGACGATAAGGCGGTAAAGTGTCTTTCGTATGAAAATGATAGCGGTTTAACTTTCGTTGAAATCTCCGCTATAATCAAATTATATCAGGAAGTTCTTTAATGAATGACCTTTTTATCCTTTTAGGTCTCTTCCAGGTAAAGCACTTTTTATCGGACTATCCTCTCCAAACTCAATGGATGCTTGGGAAGTCCAAAGCTAAAGGTTGGGTTCTTCCGTTACTGGCCCATGCTGGTGTCCACGCAGCGTTTACCGCCGCCATAGTGACGTATGCGACCTGGGATGTAAAAGGTGGACTCATCTTCCAGATATTAGCTCCGATCTTCGACTTCGTCGTCCACTTCACAATGGATCGCATTAAAGCGTCTCCAAATATGTTAGGGCGCTTTAAACCCGATCGACCCTACTTCTGGTGGTCGTTAGGTCTAGATCAAGCAGTTCATCATTCAACCCATTACATAATCATCTGGGCTTTAGTTAGTTGAGAATGGAGGTACTCCGTGTGTAGCTGTGATATGTCGGACGGATACTCTGACGTTTGGAATGTTACTCAACAGAAGTCACGGAAAGAGCACGCCTGCGAGGAGTGTCCCTTTCCTATAGAGAAGGGTGAAGTCTACGAGAGGATCCACTCCCTGTACGACGGCAGGTGGTTGACCTACAAGCGTCACATACTTTGTTCGGCGGCAGGGCTTATAGACAAGCACTGTACTTCGGCGATAGGCTCGGTGTTAGAAGACCTTAAAGAATGCGATTTGAAAAAGGGTGCTACGGCGCGGAACGCCTGGGCTCAGCTTCTTTGGCGCTTTCGCAGGCATCCTAGTGCCAGGTTGAAAAAGGTCACAGAAGTGTTGGACGACTGCGAGAACTACGCGGGGAACGGACAGTGGGAATTTTGAACAAGGATTTGGCTAATGGCTAGTCTGGTGTACGCAGTCTTAGGGTTACCCGAGATTTTAGACGACTCCTACGAGAGCGAGTACCCGCTCAACGTCGTGCTCCGAGAAGCCTCGGTAGTGATCGACGGCTCGGTCCAATGGACCGGCGACTTAGACCTCACGCGACGGGAGCACCGGTTTTATGACTTGGTGATGCTCTACCAGAGACCCGTCGCCGTGTACGACAAGACGCAGACTAAAGTGTGGTCCACATCCCATTCAGAGTCCGACTTCGTCAAATGTGAAAAGAGCGGACAGTTAAGAAGAAAGTCTCAACCAGCTCTGGCGGGAGTCAACCTCGGGTTCTACAGCGGAGATAGAGACTCCACGCTGATGCAAGATACCGAAGATGAAATCCTCAAGGAACGTGTTAACTATTTACTTTCTGGCTATTAGCACTCGCCGAAAGCATTCCGCGCACGGGCTTTGATCATGTCCAAGCCTTTTGCTTTTACAGCGTCGAGAATCCGCATGTCGTAGCTGGTCAGCAGACCCGACAGAAACTCTTTAGTCTCCTTGTCCTTGGTCAAAGCCAGAAGGTCGATGATTTGAAGCATGTCCTTCTTCATCACGTCCAGCTCGACCTCGGTCAAAGGACGCTGCTCCTGAAAAACTTCGTGCGTAGTCTTGAGATCTAACTTGTCCATGCTCGTCATCCTTGTTTCACCTTGCGTAGATCTTGCCGTCGTCACCGACGTAAGGGTCCAGATTAGGGAAGCTCTTATCAACAATCGCGGTCAGCCCCTCGCCGTCCTCGCCGTAGTCGCCGTCCCAAAAGCCTGCGCCGTGTCCTGCACGAGTCAGCCAAAGGTCGTGTCCAATATCGTCAGAGGCATACTGCGACAGATCGATACCAGCTTTCTCGGCCAACTCGACGAACTTCTTACAGTCCGCTGCCGAAGACTTCTCCAACTCATCTGAAATGTCATCTGCCCTGTAATTGGCGTCGAGAGGATCGTCGTCTTTATCCGTAGAGGACCACAACATGGCTGCGTAGTACGCAGTCTCCATCCGATCTAAGTGTACAGCACTTGACGACATGATCTTGTATAGGGCTTGTACTTGTAGGTTAAACTTCATTTTCTTTAATCCCAAAACGTTCTAAGGCGGACCAATAGACTTTTTCTGCGTCTTCGTTGTAGTTCTCGTCGTCGGTGTCCGTCTCTACTTCAACTTCCAACGGGTCGCTGTCCCCGCCTTGGTGAAAGATCCACCCAAGAATAATGTTAGATACGAGGTCCTTCAGGCTTTCGGAGTGCGTCCCGCCGACATAACTGCTCAAACTCGCACCTCTGTACGCAATGTCAGAAGCAGAGACGGAAGCGTTTCTGATGAGGAAGACAGTTTTCCCCTTAGGTTCGTAGTCGCCCGTCTCGACGATCTCGACGCTGTCGCCGTCCAGACGAAGGAAGTGACCGCCGTGATCAACAGGGTTCATGTCGCCGTAGTTAACCCATTCTTTTTCAAAAGATTGTTGCATCGCCGCTTTAACAGCAGCTTCGTCTTTTAATTGATCCTTGAACTGATTAGCCGTAACGACTTTATAGGTTGAAGCAATAAGTTGGTTGAAATTCATTTTAGTCCCCTGCTACGTAAAAACGACCTTTGACAGCCACGGACCCTTGGTTTGAGATAGTGAACGCTGTGAACTCCATGTGCAATACGGAAGTCCTACCACCTAAAAATTTTAAGTACGGCGTCACACCCGAGCTGTTCGTGAACTTGATCTCGATGTCGCTGGTCGGCGTGATCACCATGACCTTGCCGAGAGCAACCGTGCCCATACCTGGCGCTTGATCCAACGTCGCGGCAGGGACCATATAGCGACCGCCCGTACTCTCCGACATAGCAGACGAAGACCACGTCTCGTAAGGAGCAATCTCGAAGTCCTTCTCTGTAACCGGAGTGACGTTCTTGACGGCAGATACCGACATAGACTGGGAATATAGAATGTCGCCCATATTAAAACCTCTTTGTTCTAGTGACTACGGAACCTAGGTTACTGGAGATGATCCCGCCTGGATTCGTGTGGTACATGTTCCCACTAAACGAACCTCCCGCAGCTAAACCGCCAGATCCGCTATTTAATCTTTTCGATGATACTCCACCCTTGTACTCAAACTGCGACCGCAGCTTCTCGTTCCACAGGTGGTGACACCCCAGGACTAGAGCCCGGAAAATGTCGTCATACCCCTTGGAAGACTTCACAATCTTCAGACCGATTTCTTGTACGGTGAGCATCTGCCAGATCAAGTGTAGGTACGGGTTCATCTTCAGCATACTGTTTACCTCGGTACTCCTATCGGCTTTCGCCAACGGCAGTTCGGGCTCGCACAGCTCCAACTTCCCTTGATTCAGTTTTGTCCTAAACATCTGAAAGTCTTGATTAACCAAAGAATATTTAGACGCTTTGATATCCATCTTCTTCAGAGCGTCGATCTGACTCATGCTTTGCCACTGGTCGAAAACGACCATACGGATAAGCAGGCGGTCGCAGAGAACCTTGATAAAGCTCTCGAACATTCCGTCGAAGTCGACTTCGACGCCGTTCTGAGGGTAGATCGCGAAAATCCCCGCCAACTGAATTACTGAGAAGTCCTCTTCCTTTAGTTTTAAGAGCGTCAGACCGTACCCGCAGTCCTTCCGACCCATGTCGATCGAGAGGAGGTAGGGGATTCCCACGTTCTTAGCGATAGCACCTGCGTCTAAATACGAGCCGACCTTACTACTCTTCGTTGACACCTGCCAAAGGGGTCTAGGTAAATGAGCGTGCTTTAGGACGTTGTCGGCAGACGCGATGTACGGGTTGTCAGCGAACGCAGGAATTGCCGCAAAGTTCCGGTCAAACTTCTCGGGGTTGATCTTTCGGATCTCTTCCAGTTTCGCATAAGGGAGGGTAGGGTTCACCTGCCAGGTCGCCAAGTGCGAGATCACCTTGCGGGGATTGTTCTGTCCCGACTTGATCAGCTTGATCATGTAATCGTCCTTCGTCCGGGGGGACGAATGAACTACCATCCAGGCGGTCGGCGTATTGAAGTCGCCGCCTAAAAACCGCGTCTCAGCAGCTCCACGCACGGACATGGACGCAGCTTCGTAGGCGTCGTAAGTCTCATCCGGGTTCGCCTTCTTCGCCTTCTCGCCGCCAAGGAACTGTCCAATCTCGTCAATCGACGTAAATATGGCAGTACGCCCACGAGCCGAGGTGTCGTCATGAGCACCCTTCAAGTACCCTTGAATTCCCTTGTGGGCGTAAGCGAACTTCTCCGCCGTCCACTTTAGGATCTCTATCCCCTTCTTCTTTTCCCAGTCCTTTAGCATGTCGTGGTACTTGTCGAACCACACGCAGTGAGTTACCGACCGCTTGAACTGCATCCAGTTCGAGTCGTTTGCCTGAGCCTTATCAATTGCGATGAACCGCATCGACAGTTCAGACCCTTTCCCGAGACCAAAGTAGTCGGCAGGTTGAGGTAACTGGAGAAAACGGTGCAGGGCGTATGACCCACCTATGCCTGCGGCAAGACTACTTTTTCCCGAGTTATGATGAACAAAACCGTCTGCCGTATAGACGTTGGTCTCGGGCACTTGAACGTCCATCATCTCCAGGTCTTCGCCGTCACGGATGTCTGTTATCCGGACGAAGAAGTATCCGTTGGTAACTAGAGTTTTTAGTTTTTCTGGAAAAGACTCAAAATTCTTTAGGCGAAACCCGCCGATCGGCGTTTTGTAGGTCGTCCGACCTTTTGCTACAGAAGACGTTAGTTTCTCTATTTTTTTCTTAGTAGCGAGCCGTACATACTGTCTGAAAATTTCAATGTAGTTGGAGTCTTTGGTAGCTATGGTCCATACGTCCTCGTGTATATTGCTTTTAGATAAGCGAACCACTATCCCCATGTTTAGGAGTAGCAGTCTGACCTGCTCTATCAAGGTCTTCGACACAGAGGTGTAAGACAGTCTTATTTTCTTGGATTTTTCTACAGGAACGCAACCCTCACCTTCAAACAGACTGCCTAAAAATTCACCTACTATTTCTTTAGGTGACTGGAGGATGAAATCAGGGATGTACTTGTCTTTAGGTTCTAATCCGATGAAGTTTAGCCACTCCATACTAGCTGTGCCGTTTATGCACCAGCATTTACAAAATGGAGACTCACCTTCCCTGTACATCTCTAGCTGCGGCTCTTCGCCGAAGACAGCCAGACAGCAGCGTCGAAGATCCTCGTCTACGTCTGGACTACTGGACATGAACCTTATATTGTGTTTCCGATTGTATGTTCCATCTGAAATCAGATACCCAACTAGACGAGCTAGCTCTGGAGTTACTTCAGTAGGGAAGTTGGTACTGTCGCGGTGGTTCTGTCTTTTAAAGACGCCCAGTTGAAAACGCTCTTTAGCCCATAAGTCAGGAGAATTTAAAACTAGATGATCGCCGATCTTACAGTCCTTCATCTTTTTGAATTCAAGATCCAGGTCGGCGTTCAAGACGGGGACTATATGAGACTCTTTGGAGCCGGTCATAATCCAGTTGTACTCAGTCGTGATCTTCAGGGATGGTAGTTTGCCGGAGTAAATCTTTTTCGCAGCAGCGCCGTGAGAGAGAGATTCGCCCTCCCTTACGTCTTTAAACCGGACTAGCCCTCGTTCGCTGAAGACCCAAGAGTCTAGAGGGACGCAACGTTGTCCCCAACACAAGCTCATCTCTTCAGGCAGCAGCCAGTGCTTGTCGTGGTAGTGATCTAAACGAGTTTTCATGCACTTCGGACACCTACCGTGGTGCAGAAACTGGAGACGGTCTAAAGTGTTGTCCAGATCAATGTCTGCTTCCCACTGCTCCTGGTAGAAATCCCAGTCTGAGCAGTACGGACACACGTCTCCGAAGAGTTTTAGAAGCACCTGGAGTTGGACCGGGTAAATGGACTTAAAGTCCAGGTAGTCGACACTCATCGTCCATTCTACGATGTTTTTGGCGAAACCTAACGCGCGGTCATCCAGCTCCGACACTTTGCCTGCATCGAACCCAGCTTTGACAGCTTCGTCGATCAGGGTTGAAGGGTTAAAATCGTCCATTAAACTTCCGCTCTTACGAGCTAATTATGCAACCTGAATCTGAGAATTACGAGATTCTGAATAAAGCTTCTCCAGGTAATCTTGCTGTTCAGGCTCTCGTGGCGCTGACCACGTACCGTACAGCTTGATAGGAGAACCGTTCAGATAGCGGCGGTCCTTTGTCCTAATCACCCGGTAGTTCGGCTGCTCCATGAACGTCTTAACAGCTTCCTTCTGTTTGGACGAAAGCCTAATAGCATACTGGTACCCGTACTGCTTAGGAGCAAGCTCTCTGATGATTAACCAATAGTCTACTTCTTTAGGGTTTAATATCAACGTAGCGTCACCCCTCTCAGTTATAAAGTCTTTACCTAAAACCGAGTTTATACGTTGCATGTGCTCTCTAAAGAATTTCCCGTGACCACCCGTGAGCTTATGCTCGAACTTATTTCCGGCTGCGTTTTTCACAAAGTCAGCGTGATGGATCAACTCGTGGAGTAAGATCCTCCGCAAGGTAGTCTCATCCCCCATGATCACTCGCTCCAACGTGATAGTGGTGTTACCAGGGTTCGCCGAACTCCAGTGCGTAAACCCTAAAGCTTTAGGATTAGCACTGTGCTTCGTTTTGAAGTGCGGTAAAGGGAGGTGCATGTCGGAGAAGAACTTCGCGAAGTACTCCCTAGTAAGCGTTTCCACACGCGGAGCGATAATCGCCGTTGCTACTATGTGGTAGCGTTCTGATATCGTATTTTTCGGGTTCTCAGGCTTGTATTCTTTGATGATCTTGAAGTCCATGCGTCGTGCCGAAACCATTACCTCTTTCTCTTTCGAGTGTTCTCTGCCTAGCTCGCCGCCGTGCTTGTGGTGGAAGTAGACCCTGTCCGCAGGAGCCGTGATCTCGACGACGTAAGCGTAGTCGTCAGGCTGATCGTCGTGACGGTCCTCAGCGATGGCGAGCGCCGTAGACTTCAGCTCTGTGAACGACAGAGGATCATCTGAGAAGATGTCGTCGCCTTCATCGACTTCGTCGCCGTAGACGAAAGCCCGATAAACCTTGTAATTTTCATGACCTAACTGCGTCTGAAGCCATGCTTTGTATTTCTTGACCGAAGCGTCTGCCGCTGAAGGCAAGCCACCAAGTCCCCGAACGTACTGCTGAATGACCTTCGGCGGTTCAAGGAACTTTGTCTTTTTCGCGGCTGCAACGCTGGTTACAAAGTAAGCAGCTTCTATTTTTTGTTTCCAATTCAGCATTCTTTAAATTCCAAAACTTCTTTAACCCGCCACTCGCCGTCGTAGCACTTCCATACGCTGACGACACGTATGGCGAGGATCTGATCGTTCTTTGCGTGCATAGACACCAAACTCACAAAATCGTGTTGAGCGTCCGACCGGGTACTGCGGGCGTCGTAATACGCTCGCCAGTCCCCCGTCAGCACTCTGTATTGAGCTTGGAAGTATTCCACTTAGATCGACCGCAGGGTCGCCAAACCCTCGAACGTGTCGATGGCTCCCGACAGCTTGTCGAGAAGACCCTTGAACCATGTCGTAAACTTGCTGAGCATCGCTACTATGTTGTCGAACGGTCCCGCCGTCACCTCAGAGGCAGCCGTGACCTTCAGTTTCTCGACCATGTCGTTGTACTTGAGCAGAGCGTCCCTCTGCTTCTGAATGTCGTCCATGTTCAAGATCACCGTTAAAACCGTCTCCAGAGACTTCTGAACTTCCTTCTCGTAGGCGACAGTCGTAACCGGCGCGGTGTTATAGGCGTCGGAAGCGTGCTTGACCTTCTTCTCTTGAGCAATAAGACCCTTACGCATTTCGGCGATCTTAACTTCGTACATATTGAGTTGAGCGTCCCACTTCGGAATACGCTCCTTGTACTTCGACTCCTGACCCGACTTGTTCGTCTTGGTCGAGTACTTGGCAATCTTTCCTTTAAGACTAGCAGCTTCCTTCTCCAGGAATGCCAAAGCTTCCTTCGCCGACCCAAACGCAGTACCGATGTTGTCGAGCAACGTCTTCGTCTTCTCCGCTTCCCGCTGCCAGTCCTCCGGCTGCTCCTCAGGCTTCGGAATAGCGATTTTCGGAGCAGTGGCAACTTCGGCAGGGATCTCTTTCTGGATCTCTTTTGCCTTCGCCTTCGCTCCGGAGTCCAACTTCCCACCCTTGGCTTTCATCTGCCCGTCCAACCAAACAGAAAACTCTTGGCGGTCAAACACGTTCTTCTTAACGGAGTTGAGTCCAACCACTGACGCCGCTGCCCAGTTGGTGCGGGTCTGAGGATACTTCTCAAGAACTCTGTTCCACTGGTCCATGATCGCTCGACCGGCTTCCGACAGACCGAGCGTCTCGCACTCCTTGATCATGCTGGCAAGGTTCGACGGCGGATAGTCCCTCCCAGGCAAAGCTGCGGCAAGGGCAAGGTTGTGGGGGGACGACAGCCAGAGGGCACTGACGAGCAGACGTTGAACGTCCTTATCGGTAGTGGCAAGAGCAGCGCGACGAATGAAGGGAAGGGACTTCTTTAAGGACGAAATGTGCATAGCAGTTTCCTATTATTGAATGATGTTAGTCTGATTCTTTGAAGACCACCCCAGGTCCATTTTAAAATTCGTGCCCGCAGCTTTAGGTCAGGAAGTCGATGATTTCGTAACGAACTTTAACCTTCAAGTTGGAGTCACCCACTGAGATAGGGTGGCTCGCCATCAGTAGAAGTGACGCTGCGGTAGGCATATTGAAATTATTAGCGAAGTTCAGAATCACTCGACGGCGAACGCTCGTTGCATTCAAGAAGTCCTGCGGGAACGCCGCGCCTACAGGAATTTGCAGACCGCCCGTGTAGTTACCGATGTAGTTCAGGAATAGGTAGCCGCCACCTGCAAAGGTGTACGCCGTGGTATTGTAATCTAAGAACAGCTCAATGCTGTGGACAAAGATCAACTGACTCGGCGACAGACTCGTTGCATCTATTAAGGTAACTCCAGGGTAGGTGTTCAACGTGGTCAAGTTAGCAGGGGTCAACGTCAACGTCGTAGCTAAAATAGTCTGTTTAGTCGCTAACGCATCAAAGACCGCGTTTTGCGAAGGAGCTACGTCGACCACAGCGTCAGTGATAGAGTCAGCTACCGTAGCGGTTTTCGCTGCTGCGGTAAAATCTGTAACGTCAGCAGCTACGTGAGTATGACCCGTGTTAGACTTAAGAGCTAACGCATCAAAGACGGTGTCCTCACTAGGAGCCTTCGTTGTTACGCCGTTAGTTATCACTTGCGAAATAGTAGCAGTCTGAGCATCCGTACCGAAATCTCCCCAGCTCAAACTACCGTTGCCGCTACCGTTAGACAGATAAGAGCCCGCAGCTCCCTGGTCGTCCGGAAAAACGAAGTCGTAGTCGGTGATAACAGAAGGAACCTTTAGGGTGACCGCTCCGCTCACACTACCCAGCAAGGCAGCTACGCCGCCAGATCCTGTGTTCCGTGCCGTGAAGGCATAGCCAGACCCCGCATGAACTACGTTGACACCGCCGCTGGCGTTTCCGCCAGGCATGGTAACGTCCACGCCAGCGCCCGCACCTAGTTGTTCTAGGTACATACCGCTGCCAGTACCAAACTTAGAAATGAGAACCGCATGACCAGTAGCATTGTTACCATGTAGAATCGTGAGGGCATAATCGCTGTTACCAACACCTACGTCAGCATCTATAAAGACCGCCGATCCGGAAGGATTCGTAAAAACAATGCTCTGACCACCCGTAAAAGAGTTACCACCAACCAGAGCAGCTTTACCTGCTAAAGCATCAAAGACCGCGTTTTGCGAAGGAGCTACGTCGGTTACGCCGTTTACGAGAGCGTCAGCTACCGTAGCGGTTTTCGCTCTAGCTGCCGTAAAGTAAAGATTAGTAGCACCTT
>Ga0163151_10008291_pt1 | contig 11807 bp, 4 predicted proteins | sample OliLakLV19MP5IB2_FD_145596 | JGI IMG/M metagenome (GOLD analysis project Ga0163151, IMG submission 145596) | Freshwater microbial mat bacterial communities from Lake Vanda, McMurdo Dry Valleys, Antarctica - Oligotrophic Lake LV.19.MP5.IB-2 | ecosystem: Environmental > Aquatic > Freshwater > Lake...
TGCCCATGCTGTGTGCGACATATCTTTCGGCAATGATTTTGTACTTGCAAATGGCAACGGCAGCTACGATTATGACCCTACGTTGAATGCATCGGATGGTTCCTGTGAATTCAATGGTGTGGCTTACCATGCGATCGAGTGTGAAATAGAATTTGACAACAATTTGTCGGATACGGCGGATGCGACCGGCAAAGCATTTGGCTGGTATGGTTGTAATATCTACGGCCCATCACATCAGGACGAGCATGGCAATTACAAAGACTATTGTGAAGACAACAGGGATAGCTGGTCTCCGGTTTATTGTCATACCTGGTTGTGCCTGGACAGAAGAGATTCTGTGGGCAAAACAGACCCCCGGACTGCTTTCTATACCCCTGTATTAAGAAGTGGAGGACGAGGTGAGGATGTATCAATAGGTCAATTCATCATTTGGGATAATTGTGCCCTGGGTGATACCTCCGTCAAGGATACATCTTATATTGACAATTGCGGCAATGGCTGGGTGAAAAGAACCTGGACCATTAAAGACAAATGTAATGCGACCATTACGTGTGATCAAAAAATCATTACCCGGCATCGCTCTGATTTTGAGGTTGAATTCCCTCAGGATGTGACGGTAAATTGTTTGTCAAGCGGAAGCTTGACTCCGGAGATCACAGGCATTCCGATGATTATGGATGATGATTGTGAATTGGTCGGTGTAAATTATGAAGATGTACGATATGACATCGTTCCGGATGCTTGTTATAAAATAGTCAGAACCTGGAAGTTGATTGACTGGTGTAAGTATGATCCCACTGCCCACAATCGCAATCCTGAAGTCATCGTGGACGACCGCAAAGTCGCTCATAGCAATGAACGTTTTTGTGTATACCGCCACCTGAAAGACGATGGGGATGGTTATGTCACGTATACCCAAATCATTAAGGTCATCGACGAGGAAGCCCCGGCTATTGTTTGCAAAGACACCACCATTTGCCTGTACTCCGGTACGGACGCAGATTGTACTGCACCGAATCTGACCATACCCTTCTTTGCAACAGATAATTGCACGCTGTTGGATAAGATCAGTTTCCGTTGGGAGTTAGATCTCAATGCATCCGCAAGCGATATCGCAGGTAAGGTGTTTAACAAATCGGCTATCAATTCAAAAAGCCCGACCTACGTCAAATCGTTTACATCCAATACCATTAAAGACGGTACCCATTTGGTCCATGTGATTGCAGAAGACAATTGTGGAAATCAGGATACCTGCACCTTTGTGCTCACCGTTAAAGACTGTAAAAAACCGACTCCATATTGTTTTAATGGTATAGCAACCGTCATCATGCCTACTACCGGTGAAATCGCCGTATGGGCCAGTGACCTCAATGCCGGAAGTTTTGACAACTGTACCCCGAAAACCAGTCTTACGTTTAGTTTTGGTCCGGACAAAACCGTTACGAGTAAGGTGTTTACCTGCGCTGACATCCCCAATGGAATCAGTGCTACCATCGAAGTAGATATTTATGTGTGGGATGCCGCCGGAAATAATGATTATTGCCGCACTTATCTGCTCATCCAGGATGGTAATGGCAACAAATGTCCCGACCTCACCGGAGCTGTTGGATCTATTGCCGGGATCATCAAGACAGAAAACCAGGACGCTGTAGAACGCGTAAAACTCGAAGTAAAATCTTCGATCAATATGCCGGCGTACATGAGCGATGTAAAAGGCAATTATTCTTTTTCCAGTCTGCCTTTCAAGGAAAATTACACCATTGTTCCTTCCCGGGATGACGATGCCATGAACGGGGTCAGTACGATAGACCTGGTCCTGATTGAAAAACATATCCAGGGCGTGAATACGTTTAATTCACCGTATAAATTAATCGCAGCGGATGTGGATCGCAACAAAGACATCACGGTCGTAGACCTGGTGGAATTGAGAAAATTAATTTTATCCGTTTACGATAAATTACCAAATAATACCAGCTGGAAGTTTGTTCCGAAGTCATATGCTTTCCCATCCACCGGCTCACCGTTAACTGCGAATTACCCTGAACAAATTGATATCAATAAATTGAGCCAGAATGAACTGAACCGTGATTTTGTCGGGATCAAAATTGGTGATGTCAATATGACCGCTACCCCACACAGTCTGTTGGGTGTCGAAGTAAGGGAAAATAGCGGATCACTCCGTTTCAAAATAGATGAAAAAGAATTGAAAGCCGGAGAGACAGCCACTATTGAATTCAAAGCAGACAATTTTACTTCCATAGAAGGTTACCAGTTTTCATTGGCTTTAAGCGGATTGTCGCTGGTCGATATTAAAAAGGGTGATCTTAAAGTAGATGCGACCCATTTTGGCTTGACCAAATTAAATCAGGGTTATATCACTACCAGTTGGAGCGATGTCAAATCGGGTGGACACGGGACCACGTTGAGTCCCGGAGCTGTGGCTTTTAGTTTAAAAGTAAAAGCAGATAAACCCGTCAAACTCAGCGAAAGTATCCGGATCAACTCCCGCTATACCCGGTCTGAAGCCTATGCTTCTGATGGATTAAACACCCGGTTTTTAGGCGTATCGCTGGAAGTTGGCAATGCGGTTTCATCCACTCCATATGCTTTGTTCCAGAATACACCTAATCCATTCAAAAATCAAACCGTCATCGGATTTGAATTGGGTAAGGAAGAAAAAACAACGATCAGTATAACCGATGTCACCGGAAAGCAGATAAAAGCATATCAGGTTGATGGTGTCAAAGGGATCAACAAATTGGTTGTTAATCGGTCTGAATTTGGTGGAGCCGGAATCCTCTACTATACTATAAAAACGAAAACATTCAGTGATACTAAAAAGATGTTGTTGGTTGAATAATCCGGCTGTCTTTAAATAAAATCTGGTTCAGATTTTATTGTAGAAATGTTGTCTTGATTTTAGGGACCTGGTTTGACCGACCAGGTCCTTTTTTATTTTAAGGGGTCCGTATTTGATTCCTGCACCATAGCACAGAATTCATATTACAGCCAAACTTATCATGTCTTCTATTGATAATTAAATCATTATATACAAACATTAAAGTTAGCTTGTATAAGTTAAAGCAATATTCCAAAAACACCCGTTATAAGCGTGTTATTTGAAGGCAGATAGACTAAATTTCGGTTTTATAATCAATTCATAATCACCGTGAAAAGCCTATTTAGATTCTGCGTAGTTGTAAGTGTGTGGGCATGGTTATTTCCATTGGTATCAAACGGTCAAAACTGTAATTTGATTTGTAATGATCTGGTCCATGCTTCTTTGCCCAGCAACACCTGTTCTAAAATGTTGGTTCCAATGGATTTTCTTGAAAATCCTGATCAATCCTGTGCGTATTCGCTTCGATTAAGTTACCCTTTTGGAACCTCTAAATTAAAAGGAAATGATGTAGACCGGTCTCATCTCGGGTATACGTTTATCTACCATGTTTATGCAGGATTTAATAGTTGTTGGGGATATGTCACGATAGAAGATAAGGCCCCGGCTCAACCCTTTTGCCGGAACGATACCATCTCCTGTTTTCAATTGGCGCGTTTAAATGAATTACTTAATACCATGGTGGACAATTGTTCACAGGATGGGCGATCGATCATCGAACGATTGGATTGGTCAGATTACGGATGCGATTCTGTTTTAGCAGTGGGCAGGGTCATCCGGCTGATCCGCAGCTTTGATAAATGGGGAAATACCTCAACCTGCCATGATACCATTACGGTCCGTAAGGATTCTTTCCCCTTGATCAAATGTCCTGATATGGTCAACCTGGGTTGCAGGGTATTGTGCAAAAAGCCCGGAAACACCGGTTCTTCATCTAATCCGGCCAATTTTGATGTCCTGTCGCTTTCACCTGTTGTAACGAGCCCTTACTACCCCACTCCCGAATTACTGCTCACTTTGCAGGAAAGGGATACTTTTAAAAACGGCCTTAAAAAATGTATTTCCCCCTCGCTGAAGGTGGTACCGTATATAAAGGATAGTGTATTCAGTTTAATCAACGATGCGTATGTCCTGACCGATACCTGCGTAAGGATGTACCCTTCAGGGGGTCAATATTGCAAATTGATATTTAATTACAACGATTTAGTATTTCCCATATGCGGGACCGGATTCAAAATCCGCAGGGAGTGGCGTTTCACCGATTGGTGTAAGGGCAAGGATACCATTTGTGTACAATACATCAATGTGGAGGACAAACAAGCACCCTTGGTCACCTCGAAGTTTACATTACCTTTTATATTCGATGGCCAGGGTATAGACGTTGAAATTCCCGGATACCGTGTTGATATTACTACCAACGCCCACGATTGTAATGGCAGATTTTGTCTGGACAGTTTATCTGTAGACGACTGTAACCGGGTTAAACAAAATTACAACCTGACCTATATTGACCCCAAAAACCTCGGTACCAGTATAGTGCGTCATGGTAATCCCAAAGATTGTTTTACCCTGCCAGCCGATCTCAAAGACTATTATTTCACTGATATCATAGGACCCAACGCTTCCTTTGCCTTATTAACCCTCAGGGATTTTACGCTGCCCAGAGGTTGTTACCCATTTATTATTCAGGCCCAGGATGAATGTTTCAATACAGCCAACAGTCCGGTCCGATTAATCAATCAGGCAGCCGACACTACCCTATTCGAATTCAATGCAGGTTTTGCGGGCATTGCTTTAATTTGTATTACGGATCAAAGCCCTCCCATTCCGGTGTGCGATGAGCTTACGCAAACTACCATCGATCCCGACCAATGCTGGAGCAGAATATATGCCGAAGAATTGGATAACGGAAGCAAAGACAACTGCTGTGATATCCTTCACTTTGCCGTTGCCCATATGGATTCCGTCAATTATTACCGGGCTAAATACTCCAAACAAATGGAGGATTCCTGTGGTAAAGCGGCGTATTGGAAAGACAAAGCGGCCTATGATGAAATCATTGAAGCCTGGATTAATTGTTATGTCTTTAAGGACTATATCGATCTGACCAATTGCGCAGAAAATATGATCGTGTTAAGGGTATATGAAGCCTGTGGGGTTCCGAAGTATGATCCCCATGTTTATCCATGCAGCCCGCACTCCTGGTTTTGTTACAATAGCTATCCATCGTTTATGCTCTGGCACAATTATCAGTTGGATGTCAAACCAGCTAGCAAGTGCGAAACTGCACTCCCCTGGTTGTGTTTAGAAAAACATCAGGCCTGGATAGAAGGCCTGGTCACCCATCCGAATAAAGATTATTGGTTACCTGCCTATACGGGTGCCACCTTCCTCATATTAAGTAAAAGCCTGCCTATCATTCCATTGTTTTGCTGGCCAGAATTCGCCTATAAACTCGGAGCAGCCACTTCAGGAGCGCCTGCGCCTGGCAAGACTTGCAGCAGAAGACTTTACAGTGATTGTATGATTCGTATTCTCGTAGATGACAAAACGCCTCCCGTAGCCCAGAAGCCTGCTGATATATTCTGGTATTGTGACAATGTCTCTTCTGTGGAAAGTGATCAATATGAATACGCAATTTGTACCGATTTTAACTGGATCCTGGACAATGCCCAGGACCTGGTATGTCAGGATCAATACCGGATTCCTTATCATGCTATTGAAAGTACAGTTGAAAACGATAATGACTTATCCGATACCGCAGATGCAACCGGAAAAAATTACGGTTGGTATGGCTGCAATATCTACGGTAGCTCCCATCCTGATGAACATGGTGAAATCCTTCCATGTAATCCCCAGGAGAACTCCTGGTCACCCGTCTATTGTCACAGCTGGCTACGTCTGGATAAAAACGATGCAGCCGGAAAAGTCGATCCAAAAACGGCGTTTGCATCCCCGGTGTTACGAAATGGCAATCCGGGAAGTGATACAGCCGGAACCGGTAAATTTTGGATCTGGGACAATTGCTGGATTGACACCACTTCCTTTACAATTAAAGACGAGTTTTATTTTGATAAATGTAACAACGGTTGGATCAAGCGCAGCTGGAATGTCAAAGATCGATGTGGCAATGCGGTGACTGTAGACCAAAAAATAGTGACCAAACACCGGTCTGATTTTGAGGTCATGTTTCCTGAAGACAAAGTTACTGTTTGTGATAATAAAGAAGATGTTTCTCCGGAGGCTATTGGCAAACCTATCGTGATGGACGATGAATGCGAGTTGGTCGGTGTAAATTATGAAGACCAGCGGTTTGATATCGTCCCCGACGCCTGTTATAAAATAGTGCGCACCTGGCGTATTGTGGATTGGTGCAAGTTTGATCCCGGACTTACTTCCAGGGGGCAGGATGTTATCGTGGACGATCGGGTAGTCGCTGATACGGTTAAAAGGCCATGCGTATACCGGCATTTAAAAGACAATGGCGATGGGTTTATCACCTACATCCAAATCATTTTAATCAAGGATACCATTGCACCCGTCATTACCTGCCTGGATGACACGGTCTGTATTTTTTCTGAAAATTGTGAATTACCCACTGTATCAATCCCATTTAGTGCTACAGATAATTGTACGTCTGCAGACCGGATAAGTTATCGTTGGGAACTCAATGAAAATCCTTCGGCTTCAGATTTGCTGGCCAGGGCCTACAATAAAAGCAGCATCGATAAAAAAAGTTCCGCCTCGGTAGCTTCACTCTCGATTGTCCAGCCTCAGGGGAAATCCCTGGTCACGGTGATTGCGGAAGACAATTGCGGCAATGAAGATACGTGCACCTTTATATTGACGGTCAGAGATTGTAAAAGGCCTACACCCTATTGTTATCATGGCATTGCCACAGTGATTATGCCGTCTACCGGCACTATAAAAGTCTGGGCAAAAGATTTAGATGCCGGCAGTTTTGACAACTGCACCAGCCAGGGAAATCTGAAGTTCAGCTTTGGTCCTAGTATAGCGGATAGCTGTAAAATATTTGATTGTACCGGCATTCCCAATGGGGTAAGTTTTACCATAGAAATTGATATTTATGTTTGGGATGAAGCAGGCAATTTCGATTATTGTTCGACTTTTATCAATATACAGGATGGCAACGGCGATGTGTGTGAAGATGCAAAAAGTGTTGCTGGAAGCATTTCCGGAGAAATCAGGACTCCGGCAAGCCAGCCGATCGAACATGTCCTGATTGAAGCACAATCCAGTCACCACCTTCCTTCATTTAAAACTACATTTAACGGACAATACGCGTTTTTAAATCTTCCCTTGAATGCGCCTTACCTGATCAAACCTTCCCGGAACGATCAACCTTCCAATGGGGTGAGTACCATTGACCTGCTGATGATTCAGAAACATATCCTGGGTATGGAGCCCTTCCAAAATGGTTATCAATACCTGGCTGCCGATGTCAACAATGATAAAGCGGTTACTGCGCTGGATATGCTGGAACTCCGTAAACTCATTCTTTATCTTTACGATGAATTGTCAGGAACCAAAAGCTGGAAATTTGTACCTAAACAACTCGAAATCAATACGCAGAATCCCTGGATAGTGCAGGAGTATATCGATATCAAAGGCCTGAAAGCGGATGAACTTAAGAAGGATTTTGTTGGGATAAAGATCGGAGACCTGAATCATTCTGTTATTGCGCACAGACTCGCAGGACTGGAAAACAGATCCATCGATCATTACCTTACTTTTTCCACCGAAGACCGTTTATTGGTGGCCGGTCAGGAAACTATAGTGTCATTCTCTTCCCCTAACTTTTTGTCCATGGAAGCTTTTCAGTTCAGTTTAAAACACGAAGGATTGGAGATATTGGATGTTCAGGGTCATGCCCTGGAATTGGATCAAAGGAATTTTGGGGTCATCAATGGTTATTTGACGACCAGTTGGACCCAACCGTCAGCGCTCACGGTTACGGACCAGCAAACTTTGCTTTCCATTAAGGTGAAAGCAACTAAAACTGTAAAATTGAGTCAAAGCCTGGCCATCAATTCTATGTATACCCGGGCTGAATCCTTTAATGGGAAAGAGGCCGGTGGAGTAAATCTGGTTTTTGATAATCAAAGCAACAAAACCCGGCATAATTTTACCTTGTACCAAAATATACCCAATCCATTTCAAACTTATACCCTGATTTCCTTTGACCTGCCTCAAAACGAATCGGTTACTATTCAGGTCACGGACCTGACCGGACGGGTTTTGATCAACAGAAAAATTTACGGGGTCCAGGGTTATAATCAATACCGGCTGGAAAAACAGGAGTTAAACCATGCCGGAGTATATTATTATTCTATTGAAACGAATTCCGCCCGACATACCCGAAGAATGATTATGGTCGATTGATCTTCATTGAATTAAAATATTTTTTTGTGCCAAATGCAAAGGCCTTTGAAAATTTCAGAGGCCTTTTGTTTAGATAGAAACTTTACAACAAACAAATTATATTTGACCACTCGATGAGTGTCTAATAAATTCTAACCAAAACCAAATTGAACCATGAAAATCGGCGTACCTAACGAAATAAAATCCAGCGAAAACCGGGTTGCAGTCACACCTGCCGGAGTCATGGAATTTATTAAAAGAGGGCATATGGTAAGTATTCAGTCCACAGCCGGTGAAGGGAGTGGTTTTTCAGATGATGATTATAAAGAAGCCGGGGCGGTTATCATTCCCACTATAGAGGAAACGTATGCTTCCGCGGAAATGATACTCAAAGTCAAAGAACCGATTGCTTCCGAGTATGATTTGATCAAACCCAACCATCTGATTTTTACTTATTTTCATTTTGCTTCAAATGAAACCCTTACCAACACCATGATTGACCACGGGGCCGTTTGCCTGGCTTATGAGACCGTGGAAGCCCCTGATCGTTCCCTGCCACTCCTGGTCCCGATGTCCGAAGTAGCTGGCCGGATGGCCATACAACAAGGAGCAAAATACCTGGAAAAGCCATCAAAAGGAAGAGGGATACTCTTAGGAGGCGTGCCCGGAGTCCCGCCAGGAAAAGTACTCATTCTGGGAGGTGGTATAGTTGGTACTCAGGCTGCAAAAATGGCTGCTGGCCTTGGCGCTATGGTCACTATCCTGGATGTCAACCTGAATCGATTGAGGCATCTCTCTGATATTCTGCCCCCAAACGTCGTCACGATGTACAGCAACGAATACACGGTCAGGAGGTTAATAGGAAACCATGACTTGATTATAGGCGCTGTATTGATCCCTGGAGCTAAAGCACCCCACCTGATCACCCGTGAAATGTTGGGTGATATGCGGCCAGGTACCGTATTGGTGGATGTCGCCGTTGATCAGGGGGGGTGCATCGAAACCTGCCGCCCCACTACCCATGAAGACCCGACTTTCGTTATCGACGGAATCGTTCATTATTGTGTTGCCAATATGCCGGGTGCTGTCCCCTACACCTCTACGATTGCGCTGACCAACGCAACTTTACCTTATGCAATTGATCTGGCTTCAAAAGGCTGGAGACAAGCCTGTACGGATAACCTGGGTCTCCGAAAAGGATTAAATATCGTCCATGGAAAAGTAGTGTATAAAGGGGTCGCCGATGCTTTTGACCTACCCTACCATCCTGCGGAGAGCGTCCTCCTGACCTAAACGGAGGAAACCGAACCCGTTAAGCACTGTTTTAAATGATGTGCCTTGCCCCTGCTTTTTCTATGGCAAAAAGTTAGTTTGCCCTATCTGCTTTTCAGGTCGCGTTGTATTTAAAATAAAATTTCTTTTAGTGTTAATAGCAGAAATCCCCTTGCAATTGGATTAGAAATAATTTAAATTGAGGGGTTCAAAATTTTTGTTCATCCAAAACCACTTGATTATGCATATAACCTTTGAAGAATTACGGCAGATTAAACACAGTTTACCGACCGGAGGTGTTTCCCAAATCGCCCATGATCTAAACCTCGATGAGCAGACCGTGAGAAATTATTTTGGAGCTAAAAAATTTATCGATGGTACCATTGTGGATCAACACATTCAACCAGGTCCAAATGGTGGCATAGTTGAATTGGAGGATACCACTATATTGGAAAAAGCACAGGAATTGATTAGCCGGTCACATGTTGCCGCTAATTAGTTTAAAAAAGGAAACTTTACAAGACTCCCAATACTGAAATAACCGTTTCAGTATTTTCATACACCCTGAAATCATAGGGTGTCAAATGAACCTGCTGTTCTTTTTGAGCATTAAAGGTTTGCTGGGTCAACACGTTCCTATATTTACCGAATAATCGGGTACTATTCATTGAAAATTCAGTTTCCTGATTGCTCAGGTTAAATATTCCGATGATATCGTGTACCCCTGCCCTCCCAAGTTGGATGGAAAAAATCCGGTCATCATTTACCAAATGATTGAATGTTACCGGGGCCCCTGGACGTTTGATATTTTGGTTGGATTTTCTCAGATACAATAATAAAGTATAAAAATTGTCCAGGGCAGGGTTATCAGAGCCCCACGGTATTTCATCTTTATCAAAAAATTCTAACCGGTGTGTCACGGGGAGTTCCTGACCGGAATAGATCAGGGGTATCCCATTGGGCAAGATCATGTTTAAAGCAGCAAATAACAAAGCGGCCGGACCATAACGCTCATATTCTGTGCCATTCCAACTGTTTTCATCGTGATTACTCGTAAAAAAACAAATTTTCTGACCGGATGCTGTAATTGACTGATATTTTTCCAATAATTGCAGCAGCTGGAATTTATGTTGCTCACCCCTGGCCACAGCGGCCGTGAGATGCATCCATTCCCAACCATACATGAGATCAAAAACAGACAGGTAAGCCGGGTCTTCACATTCAGCCAACCAGATCAGTGACTTTAATTGATCCAGTGTACCACGGGCTTCCAACCAAAAATCCAGGGGTACCAGCATCGCCATATCACACCGGAAACCGTCAATATTAAATTGGTCGACCCAGTATCGCATGGCATTAATCATCGCTATCCTCATCGAACCGGAATCATAATTAAGGTCAATCACATCCTCCCAACCATTCCTTTCGTAAAATTGTCCTGCTTCGTTTTGGCGGTAAAATTCTGGATTGGTATGTGTCCAGGTATGGTCCCATCCGGTATGATTAGCTACCCAATCGATGATTACTTTAAACCCATGATGGTGCGCCTGTTCGACTAAATGCTTAAAATCATCGGTTGTGCCAAATTCCGGATTTATAGAAAAATAATCTGCTGTTGCATAATAACTGCCCAGACTGCCTTTGCGTTCTTTCTCCGAGATAGGCGTCAAAGGCATAAACCATAATATCTCGACGCCCATTCTTCGCAATCGGGGGAGATACGCTTCGAATGCTTTTAAGGTCCCATCCCGGGTATATTGCCGGATATTGACTTCATAAATATTGCTGCCGAAAAGGGTGGGATTCAGGGTAAACGACATGAAAAAAAAATTAAAAGTTCAGATAAAAAGGCCGGGTCAGGGCCTGGTATGCTTCTGAATAAGCAGTTTGGTCTGCATGGATAATTAATTCTTCCCGGATTGGTGTTATGGAACGGTCATAACTTAATTCTAACAACAACCTTTCTACCGGCTTGTCCGCTCTCGTCCTGACTACGGTAATTCTTTTAGGATACAGACCATATGATTCTGAAATTTCAATAAACCGCAAGCCCTGTAAATAGGGTAAAATCAAACCCAGACTGCCCTCTTTTAGCAGCAGGCGGCTGACTGCACGCAATAAGTCACCATGGGGCAATTTAATGGTATGCCTTACATCATTTTTAGTATTAAATTCTGAAAGCATTCCGCCGGTAAAAAAGGGCGGGTTGCTGACGATGATATCATATTTGCGAATTACCCGGTTTGAATATTCC
>Ga0163151_10008292_pt1 | contig 11806 bp, 10 predicted proteins | sample OliLakLV19MP5IB2_FD_145596 | JGI IMG/M metagenome (GOLD analysis project Ga0163151, IMG submission 145596) | Freshwater microbial mat bacterial communities from Lake Vanda, McMurdo Dry Valleys, Antarctica - Oligotrophic Lake LV.19.MP5.IB-2 | ecosystem: Environmental > Aquatic > Freshwater >...
AGTGCCGTTCCCACTCTTTTGGCTTGGAACAGTGGGAACACCCGCGTCATTCCAACTCCTTCAACCTCAACCAGTGGGAACGGCACTCGCGTTCCCATTCTTTCGGATCGGAATAGTCGGAGCGGCCGAGCCGGCCCCACTCTTCGCCTCCCAATCAGTCGGAACGCCGTGGCCGGGCCTTGTGTTTCGGGGCTGCGGACACTTCTTTCGGGGAGGAATGATTCGAAAGAAGCGTTCATCTCACTTCTTCAACGCCTCAACTCATTTCCAAAGACGCATTTTCGCGGACGTGCAAGACTCGGGCGGTTGCGGGCGTCAAGAGACTGCGAATTTGTGACGATCAATCACACTGTTACGGCTGCGCGGAGTGGGGTCGCGCGTCAGATTCAGATGAGGTGCACTATGCCGGATTTCATTCCACGATCGGACAACGGCTGTCTCGCGTGGTCGGCAAGTTATGCCGGCCGCATCGGCGCCGACCCGGCTATGTTTGGGATCAGCGCCGCCGATGCGGCGCTGCTTGCGTCGTTGCAGGCGGACTTTGCCCAGAAGCTGCAATTGGCGCAGTCGCCGGGGACGCGCACGCCGGTGGGCATCGCCGCCAAGGACGCTGCGCGGGCCGCCATGCAGCGTGTGGCGCGGCGGGTGGCGAACCGGGCCCGCGGGGTGCTGATGCAGAATCGCGCGGCACTGGTCGGGTTGGGCTTGTGCATCGGCAAAGGCCGCTCGGCGAAGCGGTCGAGGATCGCGCCGCCGCAATCGCGGCCGAGCGTGTTCGTCAAAGACGTGCGCGGGTCGAGCGTCTCCATCGTGCTGCGCGATGCTGATGCGCTGTCGCGGCGCGGGAAGGCGCATGGCATTTCGGGCGCGATACTGTTCACCTGCGTCGGAGATGTGCCGCCGACGGATCGCGCGCAATGGCGAATGCACAAGATGACGTCGCGCACGGATGCAACGCTCGATTTCGGCGCGCGCCATCCGCCGGGCACGATGATCTGGATCTGCGCCCAGTGGATGGGCTCGCCCTCGCAATGCAGCCCGGTGAGTGCGCCGATCAGCACCTACCTGAATTATCCAAACCTGACCCGCGCTGCGGCGTGAACGCGGGGAATTAGCGCCCTCGCCTGGTACGCCGGGAGAGGGATCATCCATAACCCTCCCGCGGCGTACTAAGGCGCGGCGATCAGAACTTCCATCACCGCGCGCACCTTATCTTGTAAATCAGTGAACGCGCCGACGTGCTTCAAGTTGGGGTGTGATTGATACAGCCGCAATAAAAGCTTGCCGGATTCAATCGCCGCGTCGGCGTTTTCAAATCGCACCGTGTTGCTGGCAGCCCCGTCATACATCCCCAGCGCCGCCGCGGTTTCCAGCCAGATGATCTGGTCGTAACGCGACAGCTCTTTCTCAAGTGAAGAATGCAGATCGGCCCAGTAGGCGTCGGGGCCGTCGGGCCAATAAGCGGCGCCGTCGATCGTGCCGCGGTCGAGCAGGAGTGTCTTGTCCGGATGAGCGGCGGCGAAATGGTCTTCCTGTTGCAACTGCAGGCGATAGATCATCCGCTGGGCTTCTTTGCGGTTGGCCAGATCGAGGCGATCCCAGGTGGTGCCTCGCTGCGTGTAAACCTGCGTGGCGGCTTCGGGCACAAGGATGAAGCGGGAATTTCGCCGCACGATTTCGTCGGCGATCACACTCTTGCCAGCGCCAGGCCCGCCGGTGAGGACGATCTTAGTTAAACACGAAGTTCGCGAAGGCACGAAGCAGTCTCCGGACTACCGTACCATTCGCTTGATTCCTTCTTTGATCAACTTCACGTTGAAATTGATTAAGAAGCCAAGTCGGTGGCCGGTCAGTTTGAGGTAAGTTAGAAGTTGTGCTTCGTGGATGGGCAGAAGTTTATCAATTGCCTTGACCTCAATAATAATGCTCCCTTCAACGAGCAGGTCAATTCGCAATCCATCGTCAAGAATTTCGCCGTCGTATTCGATTTTCACCACCACTTGTCGTTCGACGTGGAGGCCGCGCTTCTGTAGTTCTCGCATGAGGCAGCGTTCATAGAGTGATTCGAGTAAGCCGGGTCCAAGTTTCGAATGGACTTTGAACGCCGAATCGACCACTTCCGTTGCAATGCGTTCCAGCGCAACGGGCAATGTATCACCAATCATCGCTTCGTGCCTTTCGTGACTTCGTGGTTAAATCATACCGCTGCTGGCCGCCGGCGTGAGGGGACGCGATATGGCGTGAGATGATCGACGGGCCTCAATCCAGCACGCCGTCGATTTCGTCGCGGTCTTCGCCGCCGTCGGTGACATCGGCGCCGAGGCCGGTGGCCAGGGTGTCGCCGCCGTTGCCGCCGCGCAGGGTGTCGTTGCCGTCGTCGCCGAAGATGACGTCGTTGCCGTTGCCGCCTAAGAGGCTGTCGTCGTTATTGCCGCCGGACAGGGCGTCCTTGCCGCCGCCGCCGTCGAGCGTATCGTTGCTGCTTCCGCCGCTCAGCCGATCGGCGCCGTCGCCGCCGGTGAGGAGGTCTTTGCCTTCGTTGCCCTGCAGCACGTCGTCGTCTTCGTTGCCCAGCAGGGTATCTTCACCGGCGTTGCCGATGAGCAGATCGTTGCCGGAGTTGCCGGCGATGAAGTCGTCGCCGTGGCCGCCCTGCATTTCGTCGCGGCCGGCCCCGCCGAAGAGTGAGTCGTTGTTCTTCCCGCCGATGATCAGATCCTGGCCCTCGTCGCCGCTGAGGGTATCGCGCGCGTTGCCACCGATGACAGTGTCGTCGCCGCCGTTGGCGAATACTTCCAGGCGGATGTTGACGGGCCCGGTTGCGGCAAACTTGCGGGTTACCGAATCGTCGCGGTTTTCTTTTTCGCTGAGCAGTTGATCGACGGCGTCCTGCTGCACCTCGATCACATCATTGCCCCGGAACGCGGTGACTTTAATGCGGTCAACTCGCGCGCGGTCAAAGTAGTAGGCCTTGCCATTCACTTTTACTTCCAGCAGGTCGTCGCCGGGGAGGACTTGCGTAAAATCGCTGTCGTCAGGCGTGAACTCGGTGCGAAAGGCAACGTTTCGCAGCGTGATGCGATCGGAAACGCCGGTGCCTTCCACCGTTACGTTGGAGGTCGAACTGTTGAAAACGGCGCCGGAGAGAAGCCGGCGCGGCTCAAGCGATTCAACTTGCCCGGCGGACGCGGAAAAAACTTGAACAACATTCCGGCCGGACAACATAATACCTCCGCGACTTTTCAACGTGGGCTGATTCATCGATGCTATGAGATCATGCAATGTACCGGGTGACGAGCGGATACATCAAGTCTGCCGCCGGCATCGAACAGCACCCATAAAGCCGCGACCACTGGTCGCGGGGTAACGCGGAGTTCCTTCTACAGTAGAGAACACACAAGGATTCGAAGCATTTTCGCACTTTCCCGCCGCCGGTGGCGTCGGCTTTATAAAGGATGAATGGGCTTCGCACATGGCAAAAACAGATCTACAATTACTTCTGCTGACGCTGGATTACGGCTTCAACGTCGCCAGTTGGCACGGGCCTAATCTCATGGGCGTGCTGCGCGGTGTGTCGTCGACGGCGGCGCGGCGGCGGTTTCCGGGGCGCAAGTGCATTGGGGAGCAAGTCCTTCACGCGGCATATTGGAAGCAATGCGTGCTGAATAAGGTGATCGGCCCGACACCGTTTCCGCGGCGTGGCAGTAACTGGCCCACACTGCCCGACGCCCCAGCCCTTGCGGCGGCCGACGCGTTGTGGAAAGCCGATCTTCACCTCCTGCGTGATCTGCACGCCCGATTGCGGGCCGGTGTCGCCAACCTCTCGGCGGTGCAGCTCGATGCGAAGTTAACGCGGATGATCATCGGCGCGGCGTTTCACGACATCTACCACGCGTCGCAGATCAAGTTGCTGAAGCGGATGTTGATTAAAAAACAGGGCCGCCGGGTTTCGCCGCTCCGATAACCCCTTTTTCACGATCATCGTGATAACGATCATCCGCTTACCGGTAAAATTTTTTCATTTTGTCGGCCATTTCGCCTTGTAGTCGACCGCTAAAAATTGAAAACCCTTTATCTCCCGTTGGCAGTGGTACGGCGGGTTTGGGTGCTTTCAATTTGTTCGCCGTGTCTTCCGGAGTTTCGCAAGATTTTGCGACGCAGTCCGGGGAAGGAAAATGTCAATGTCGAAAAAGCTCATCGAATCGCTCGAAGATCGCCGGCTGCTGTCCGTCAGCGTGGGCGCTGATGGATGGACCAACCTGGGCGCATCATCCGACAGCCGGCTGATTTACGTCAGCAGCAGCGGCGGGAGCGACAGCAACCCGGGTACGCAGGCCAAGCCGATTAAGTCGCTGGTTCGAGCCAAGACGCTGGTTCGCGATAAAATGCCCGATTGGGTTCTGCTTAAACGCGGCGATACCTGGAATGAAAGCTTCCCGGACTGGACTGTGAGCGGCCGCAGCGCCAGCGAATTGAGCGTCATCACCGCCTACGGCACGGGAGCGCGCCCCAAAATCCTCACTGGCTCCGGCGGAGGGATTACCATTGCTCAAAAGTACAGTTACCCGCTGAACCACGTCGCCGTCACCGGGCTGCATTTCAATGCCAACACCTACAACGGCAGCAACGGCACGGTGAAGACCGCCGGCATCCGGGTGATGCGCAAGGGCAGCAATATTCTGCTCGAAGACAACTTCATCCAGGGTTTCAAAGACAATATTGTGATCGACCCGGATGGTTCGCTCACCGGCGTGAAGATCCGCCGCAATGTGATTGTCGATGCCTTCAACGCGCAGCAGGTCGGCAACGGCCACGCCCAGGGCATTTACGGCGGGCCGAACGCCGATGGAACGCTGATCGAAGAAAATATTCTCGACCACAACGGCTGGAAGGAAGGCGTTTACAAAGCCGGGCCGACGTTCTTTAACCACAGCATCTATTTCAACACCGGCTCGAGCGGGCTGGTGGTACGCGGAAACATCATCACGCGATCGAGCCTGCGCGGTGTGCTCTCGCGCGGCGGCGGGATTGTTGAAAACAACGTGCTGGCGCAGAACCCCGTGGCGATTCAAGTGGGCTACGGCAGCAGCACGGTGCAGAACAACGTGATCCTCGAAGGCAAAGACCTCGCCGGCCAGCAGGAATTGGGCAAGGGTATTGAAGCGTTCAGCATGAGCCAGTTTTTGGCGCGCAACAATGTCATCGCGCACGAAACCAGCACCGGCGTCTACAACAACATTGCGGTCAACGTCATGAGCGGCGTGGGCGGCGGGCAGATCACCGGCAACACCATCTATAATTGGCAGAACGGCATCAAGAAAGTGAGCGGCTCGTTCAACATCACCGGCAACAAAATCAACGCGACGGGATACACCGATCCGAACCGCCTCCTCGGCAAATATAATGCGACCCTGGGCAAACCGGGAACGCTCGAATCGTTCGTCGCGTCGGCCCGGAATCAATCGCGCACGTCATGGGACAGCCGCTACACCGCCAAGTCGGCGGGCAACTATGTGCGCGCGGGGTTCAACATTGCGGCATCGGCCAGCCGTTTGGCGCCATCAACGGCACCCGCGGCCATTGCAACGAAATTGATCGACTCGATCTGGAGCAATCAGCAGATTGAAGCGGCGGCGCTGTAGCACTGGCGTCTCGCCAATGGCGACGGTACGCCGTCGCACGATCAACGCAAAATGAGTGCGGAGCGGTTGGGACTGTCAGGTCCGCGATCGCTCCGCTCTCGTTGTTTTGGCTGCTAATGATTGGTTGGAGCACCAACCCCATGGGCGGGACGCCGATGGTAGGTGGGCGCGTTGATGTGACGGTCACGCGCGGCGCCGGTAGATCCGGGCGACCATCAGCAGCGCAAACGGAATGCCCACGGTCGGTTCTGGCACTGGTGCCGTTGCGCGCCCGGCGGTCGGCGCGGTGGTGATGCGATAGATGTTGCCGCTGATGAAGTCGGTCACGTACAGGCCACCGGGGCCGGGGAGCAAATCGGTCACCAAGCCGAAATCACTTCCGAAGAGGATTGAATCCTGCTCGGCGAAGCGCGCGTCACTGGAATTGTCGGCCACGAAGTCAGCCAGTCCGCCGGCAAGGGAAAGACTCTTGCGTGTTGCGGACAATTCGTAGCGAAGAAGTTTTCCGCCGCGCGTGGTGCCGACGAACATGTCGTTTTTGTATTTCGCTCCGAGGCGCGCGCTGGGAAAGAATTCGATGTCGGTCGGCGCAACGGGCGTGGTCCATGCAAACTCCGGGTCGCTGTACGCAGCGCGCTCGCCGAGTGAAACCAGGTCGGGCATCGTCCCACCGTTGCGGCTTACCGGGCCGATGATCTTTTCCCAACCACTGTTGAAGCCCGGGATGACGCGGTTGATCTCGTCGAAGCTGCCGGCGCCGTTTTCGGTATCCCACAGCACGCCGCTGATCGGGTCGAACGCGATGCCGAAGCTGTTGCGCACGCCGTAAGCGTAGATTTTACTGGCATCGCCGCCGAATGGGTTGTTGGCCGGCGTCGTGCCGCTGGGATTGAGTCGAAGGATCGCACCGGTGTTCTGGATCGCCCGCCCGCCGTAATTGCTGGTGGCGTTGTTAAGATTCAGATCGCCAATGACCGCGTAAAGTTTGCCGTCCGGCCCGAACGTCATCCGCCCGCCGTTGTGGTTGGGGCCGTTGTCGGCGGGAAGATCGATCACCTTGCGATCGAACACCAGCGCCGCGCCGTCATACCGATAGCGGCTGATCTTATTGCCCAGCGCATCGCCGCCGTCGGCCGTGGCGACCGTGTGATAAAGGTAGACCAAGTTGTCGCTGGCAAACGTGGGTGAAAGCACCATGCCCAGCAGCCCGCGTTCGCTGTCGTTGGCCACGGGCAGATCGAGCAGCGTGCCGCGCACTCGCCGATCGCGCACCACCTTCACCGCGCCGGTGTTCTTCTCGATCACCAGCATATCCCCGCGGCTGTTTAAGAACGCGGCGCCCGTGGGGTTATCGAGACCGCGCGCCCAGGTTTGAACCACCAGATTCGCATCAACCACCGACTGCGCGGCGGCGAGCAAAGGAATCGATAGCAGGAAGAATGTTACAGCAAGCCTTTGCATCAAGGCATTCTATCGACGTTCAACTTCCTGCGTAATCTGCGATATCTGCGGTTACCTTTTCTGAACGTTGATACATTCGGCATTAGCAAGCATCATTCAACCATGTTCGGCAACGCTCTGGGCTGGTGTCTCAGTCTTATTCTCGTCATCGCCACGGTTGGTTCGATTGCGTATATCGATCGCACGACGCGGCCCACGCCGCCCGATGCGTTTGGGTTGATTGCTGAGAATTCCGCGCCGCTGAGCTTGCCTGATATCGGCGATATCGTCTCGCAACAGCCCGGCGAAGCCGAGGCCACTGCAAAGTATGCCGCGGCGCTCGATTTGGTTTCGAACCATCGCGATGCGTTCGACGCCTTCGCGCAGTCGAGTGAATCCGAAACCCCGAAAGCCGTCACGACGGCCCTCCAACTCCTCACCCAAGCCGCCCGCTTCAGCGGCGGATCGATCTTCCAAACCGCGCCGCCGTTGCTCATCCACTACAACAACGAATCGCCCAAACTCAAAGACGCCCAACGGCTGGGTAAAGCCTCGATGCGTGCCGCGCAGATCGTGAGAACAGTCAACCCCGCCGCTGCGATGGCCCATTTGCAGGCGGCGTTTGTCCTGGGCCATCGATTGTTCGACGAACGTATCACTTACGAAGAGTTGAACTTGGGCCTGCAACTGCTCGCCGAATCCGCCGCCGCCATGAAGCAACTGGCCCGCGAAACAGGGGCCGCCGACCGATTGGGGAGAATCGAAGCGTTCGACGCGCAGCGGCTGTCGTTAACCAAAACCCGCGTGCTGCCCATCGCGAGCAGAATCCGCACGCTCGACGGCGCAACGCTTAGCGCGAATGTCGGCAACATCCGAAATTGGGCGAAAGACAAATCCACCGACCGCGTGTGGCGCGTCGAAGCCACGCTCGCGTTGGGCCGGCTGCGCTTCGGCGTCGGCCCGACGGGAACATCAGGCGACCAAACCGCGGCGGGGCGGTCGCTGCAAGTGCTGTTAAAGGATGAAGACCCCCAAGTCCGCGCCGCCGCCGCGCAGGGCCGATCGCTGACGATCGAACAGTTCAGGCAACTGCGTTGAGGATAGCGGGGTAAGCGGATAGCGCTTCTGCGTGCTCTCCGCTCTCCGCTATCAGCTATCCACCACATTCCGCACCGCCGTCACCGCTTCGCGCCATGATTGCGTTGATTCGGGCATCTCATAGTTCAGCACGTCCGCCAGCGCCACAAAATCGCGCGATTCCAAGGCGTCGCGGATCGTGCGAAGCTGCTGCGAAAACGCTTCAAAAAACGCCGTCAGCGGCCGACCGTCGCCAAGCGCCAGCCGGCCGAGGTCCAGCCGCAGCAGTTGGCTCACTTTCAGCACCGATTCCTGCACGTGCTGCCACCGCTTAAAGCATCCGGCCAGGTTCTCCATCGCCTTCACCTGCTGGCCCGATTGCATCAGCGCCCCGGCGTCTTTCCCCAGCATTTCGGCAGCCACAATCTGGTGCTCCACCTCGTCCAAAACCTCGCGGGCCATGGTTTGCGGCTCCGTGGTTTCTACAAAAATGGTGTGAGAATCGGTCGATGCCGACCGCAGCGCAGAAATCCGCTCCAAATCCGGCTCTTCCCCGTCAATCAGCACATGAACCACCAGCCGGTTTTCCCGCTGCAAATGCGCCAGCACCTGCCCGAACGTGCGCAGGCCCAGCGAGTCGGCGGAAATGTTTTTGTGATCAATCACCAGCGGCATACGCGCTCCTTGCCGGCCACTTGGAATTCGTTTTTAACCACCAAGGGCACTAAGGCACCAAGGTGAGGACTGTGTTCTTTCGATGACCCCGCCAACAACCTCCCCGCATGAACTCCATCCACGTGTGACCTTTGTGGTTCCAACTTCGGTCGTGTTTTCAATTGCGGTTTGATGCTCATTTCTATTGAAAGATCGACCGTTACCCCATCAAATCTTCACATTCGTCCTATAAAGTTCCGGGATGAGAAATGGGTGAGTGCGGCGTAATTGCAGTTCCGCAATGTATTTACGTTGCCTCACTCGATTGTGCTGTAAGAGGCCCATGAACGAACAAGTTTATTGCGTGGCTGTCCGATAACTGGTTTAATAAACGTTCGGCGAAGGTAATGGCTTCTCATGCGCTCGGGTGCGGGGAGTCTTGGTTTTGGCGCTGCAAGTCTCTTAGGGCGCGATCACTGTTTTATTGAGGGTTAGGAGTGCTGAATGATTATGCGCAATGGTCTTAGCAACTGTGCTTGGTGCGCCGCATGGACCTTTATGGTGCTGCTTGTAACGACTACTGCCGCGCGTGGGGATGTATACATTTCTGAGTATTATGAGGGGGTAAGCAACGACAAGTGGATCGAGATTTACAACTCGGGGACCGATGCAATCAACTTGGCCACGGGTGATTATCGCCTCGGAGTCTGGAGTAACAGCCCGGCAAACGTGAACTGGAAGACGGGCACTGCGGCGAGTGGTTCATTTTCACTCAGCGGAACGATTGCCGCTGGTGGTGTGATGATTTACGCAAACAGCAGCGCTGCATTGCCATTTTCGCAAGCCCGAGGCAACCTGTCGAATAGTACGATCAACTTTAATGGCGATGACACTGTCGCAGTTTTCACCCCAGCGCCATACGCATTTGGCAATGTGAGAGATGCATTTGGTATGACGGCCACCGGCACCAGCGGCAGCCCCGGCACGAATCAAGCATGGTCGCGAAAAACAACGGTGACGACCGGAACCAACACGGATTTCGACTCCAATTCATGGGATTCGTTTACGAATACTCTTGTCGATTCCGCTGCGATAACAACCAACGAACGGATTGGTATTTACAAGCGCGGTGGTATCACCGTTGTTTGGGATGGAAACAGCAATACCGCAGGCACGGGCGGTACGCAGGTGTGGGATGGCAGCAGCACTTTTTTCAGGTCGAAGCCGAATGAATCGTTGACGCTGGCTGAGTACTACATCTGGAACGATACTGGAGTTAACAGCAACGCCCGTGACAACCTGTTGTTCTCTGGAACCGCAGGCACTGTGACGATGACCCTGGACCGGACTGTCGGCGGACTAATGTTTTCCACGAACGGTTACGCTGTTGCCGGCGCGACTCGCTCCATGACCTTCGACGGCACCGGCAACATCGACACGATCGGCGCTGCGCTAACGGCGACGATCGGCGCCAAGATTGCCACCACATCGGGCGTAAGTGTAAACAAGATTGGTGTCGGCACACTGATTCTCACCAACGACAATACTTACACGTCTGCCACCAACATTAACGCCGGCACGCTCGCGATTAGCGGTTCAGGAGCGCTAAGTGATTCAACAGCTGTCACGGTGTCGGCAGCAGCGGCATTTGACATTAGTGCGGCTACGTCGGGAGACACGGTCGGCTCGATCGCCGGCGGCGGCTCAATTTTGCTCGGGTCAAAGAACCTTACCGCAGGCGGTGACAATACATCAACCGCCCACTCCGGCACGATGACGGGCACGGGTGGAAGCTTTACGAAATCCGGGACGGGAGTTTTGGCGCTCTCTGGTCCTAATTCATACACAGGCACGACAACAGTGAATAGCGGAACGCTGCGAGTCAACGGCACCCACACCGGGGGCGGGGTGTACACAGTCAAGAACACCGCGACGCTTGGGGGGATTGGAAGCATTGGATCGGGCGTTACTGTGGAAGCTGGCGGAAAGCTTTCGCCCGGCAATAGCATTGGCGACATCACCGTAAGCACGTTGAGCCTTGATGCGAATGCAATTTTCGATGTTGAGGTAAAAACGACGCCTACCGAATCATCGGACCGAACGTTGGTGACGGGTGCCTCGGGAACCACCGTTACATTAGGCTCCGGCGGCGATTTCCCCATTCTGCAGTTCACATTTACGCCGGCGGAAATCGCAACGTTCAGTCCGGGCAAGGCGTTTGTAATTATCCAGAACGAGAATGCCGGCACGATCACGGGCAAATTCAAAGGCACGGCCGGTGCAAGCACAGTGCAAAACGGGAACAACACGACGTCCGTCAGTGACGGCTTGCTGCAATACGTGGTGTATTACGGTAACTACGCCGGAGCCGGCTTGGTTTTTGGAAACAACTCGGGCGGGAACGATGTTGTGGCGGAGTTTAACGCAGTCCCCGAACCGTCGTCGGCGATCATCCTCGGCGCCGTCGGCCTCGGACTCGCGGCCCGGCGGCGGCGGAGCATGTAGGAGTGCGTTGTTGGTTGTTGGTTGTTAGTAGTTAGTTGTCAGTGCAATGATTTTTGCTGGCAACTAAAAACTACCAACTGGAAACTTCGCTTCAAATCTGGCAACAAAAACCTACCAAATGTCAACACTGATCTTAACACTATGTTAGGGTCGGTGTTTTTTGTAAATCGATATAAATATAGTGCGGGCATCCACTTGCGATCGTTTTGCGCGATTGTGCCACGTGGCACAATTTGTAGTCACGAGGGGGAAAGCGGAGGGCCGAGAGCGGGGAGGGGAAAGCTGAGAGCGGGAAAGCCGATGGCCGTGAACTAAGAGCCGAGAGAGAAGAAGATTGTGCCACGTGGCACATTTTTCTATCGGCATCGACTGCAGCGATCGCCGATCGGCTCTCCTCTCGCCGCCATTCGCTCGCGAGCGGTGGTTCGCGATACACTGCCGGCTCGATGGATGGTGCATTGGACGAACAACGAATGCCTGCCCGCCGG
>Ga0163151_10008293_pt1 | contig 11805 bp, 8 predicted proteins | sample OliLakLV19MP5IB2_FD_145596 | JGI IMG/M metagenome (GOLD analysis project Ga0163151, IMG submission 145596) | Freshwater microbial mat bacterial communities from Lake Vanda, McMurdo Dry Valleys, Antarctica - Oligotrophic Lake LV.19.MP5.IB-2 | ecosystem: Environmental > Aquatic > Freshwater > Lake...
GGGTTGGGGGTGAGGGTGCCTTTCGCCTTGGGTCTTCGCTTCCGTTCAGCAGCGAAATCCAGAAGGCCAAAGGCACCCTCACCCTAGCCCTCTCCCACCGAAGCGGCGGGCGAGGGGAGCAAAGCCGCAGACACATTGCGTCCTGTGTTGTACACTTTCGGCAACACCCGCAATCCCCGAAAGGTCCGCCCGATGCCCGCGCCCACCGGTCAGTTTCCGCTCACCTGGGAACTCGATTCGTTCTTTCCGAAACCGGCCACTTCCGAATTCCGGGCCGTGCTCGAACAGTATCAGCAGCAACTGACGCGGCTCGCCGACGAGTCCGACCGGTTGCCGGCGTTCGCCCCGGCACAAACCGGACCGTGGTCCGCGTTCGTGCAGTCGTGGGACACGCTCGAAACCCGCGGCGGCGATCTGCGGTCGTTTGTCGGCTGTTACGCGGCGGAGGACGCCGAGAACAAACTGTACCAGCGGCTCGAAGCGGAACTGTCCGCGCTCGATCCGTTGCGGGAGCGGATTGCGACCAACGTCGAATTCGCCCTGCAAGCCGCCGAGGACGCGACGTTCGCGCAGGCCGTGGCCGCGTCGCCGGTGTTGACGAAATTGAAATACTTCCTGACCGTCCGCCGCCGCGAAGCGAAAATGCGGCTGCCGCGCGAGCAGGAATTGCTCGCCGCCGATCTCGCCGTCGATGGCCTGCACGCCTGGGGCCGGATGTACGACCGGATGTCCGGCGCGCTCAAGGTGACGGTCGTCGAAAAGGGCCGGACGGTCTCCAAGTCGCCCGGTCAGGTGCTGTTCGATTCGCCGCAGCGCACCGTCCGCGAGAACAACTTCTTCTCGGCCGACGCTGCCTGGACCAGCATCGCCGATTCGTGTGCCGATGCGCTCAACCACATCGCCGGAGCGCGTCTGACGAAGTACCGCCGGCTCGGCCTGGCCAATCATCTGGTGGCCCCGTTGTCGTACAACCGGATGAGCCGCGAAACGCTGACGGCGATGTGGGACGCCATCACCGCTCGCAAGCCGATGCTGTCCGAATATCTGTCGCGAAAGGCGAAGCTGATCGGGCAGGAACAACTGGCGTGGTACGACCTGGCCGCGCCGCTCCCCGTCATTCCTGGCAGCCGCAACGTGGACGACATCTCCTACGATCAGTCGTGCCATTGGATCGTCGACGCCTTCGAGCGGTTCAGCCCCGAACTGGGCCGGTTCGCCTCCGACGCGCTGACCGGCCGCTGGATCGAGGTCGAAAACCGCTCGGGCAAGCGACAGGGAGGCTTCTGCACCGGGTTCCACGGGCACAAGCAATCCCGCATCTTCATGACGTACACCAACTCGGCGGACAGCATGTCCACGCTGGCCCACGAACTCGGTCATGCGTATCACTCCTACGTGCTGCGCGATGAGCCATCGTTCCTGGCCGATTACCCGATGAACCTCGCCGAGACCGCGTCCACGTTCGCCGAAGCGGTGCTGGGGGAAGACCGCATCCAACGGGCGCAGTCCGATTACGAACGGCTCGCATTGCTGGATGGAGCGCTCGGCGACGCGGTCGCGTTCCTGATGAACATCCATGCCCGGTTCCTCTTCGAGGACGCCTTCCATCGCGAACGGGCCGCGGGCGAAGTCCCGACCGACCGGTTGTCGGAATTGATGGAATCCGCCCAGAAGACGGCCTACCTCAACACGCTCGCCGCCGATGGCTGGAACCCGCGGTTCTGGGTCTCGAAGCTGCATTTCTACATCACCGGACTGCCGTTCTATAACTTCCCGTACACGTTCGGCTACCTGCTGTCGCTCGGCGTGTATGCCATCGGCCGCAACAGCGGGCCGGGGTTTGCCGACCAGTATCGCCGGCTGCTGATGGCGACCGGTTGCTGCGACGCCGAAGACGCCGTGCAATCGACGCTGGGGTACGACCTCCGCGGCCCGGAGTTCTGGAACCGCAGCCTCGACGTCATCGCCGAGCGCGTGCAGCAGTTCGTGGAACTGTCGGACAAGGTCCTCGCCAAGACGGCGACGGTGTGAAGTCGTCTGTAGGAGCCGGGGCGTGTCGCCCCGGTCTTCTCTTCGAGAACGCCAAGACCGGGGCGACACGCCCCGGCTCGGAAATGCGATGCCGCCCCGTCTGCCGCGACTGATACTCCGCCGGATCGTCATCGTGACGGTCCTTGGCACCTTGGCGGCGTTGTGGTTTGCGTATCGCGATCAGTTCACTCTGGCGGTGATCGCCGATCGCGAAACGGAGCTGCGCGAACTGATCGCCGAACACCCGGTCATGATGTTGGCCGCGGCGTTTGCGATCTATGTCACATTGACGGGCCTGTCATTGCCGGGGGCGGCGGGATTGACGCTCCTTTATGGCTGGCTGTTCGGATTCTGGCGGGGCCTGGTGCTGGTCAGTTTCGCCTCGACACTGGGAGCGACGATCGCGTTCCTATTGAGTCGCTTTCTCTTCCGCAACGCGATTCAAGCCCGCTTCGGCGAGCGGTTGACACGGTTCAATGAATCGCTGCGGAACGAGGGAGCGTTCTACCTCTTCACGCTGCGGCTGGTGCCGGCCGTGCCGTTCTTCATCCTGAACGCAGTCATGGGACTGACCCAACTGCCGACGTGGACGTTCTGGTGGGTCAGCCAGTTGGGCATGTTGCCGGGCACGGCGGTTTACCTGTCGGCGGGGGCGGCGGTGCCCGATTTGCAGACGCTGGCCGAGCACGGACCGCAGGGCATTCTTTCGCCGCAACTGTTCGCCGCGTTCGTGATTCTGGGCATTTTTCCGCTGGTAGTGAAGCGAATTGTCGCCGTGTGGCGACTTCGGATTTCCGCAACGCCCACGGCTGCGAATCCGCCCCGCGGGGATTAGACTACGGGGACACAGACGGATTGTTCTCGCGATGAGCAGAATGTCGTCCGGACGACGCTTGCGGTTTCGCGATCTTTTCAGTTTTTCTCCAGGAACGGTGACACGATGGCAGCGGCAGTGACGGAAACCGAGATCCCCCGCGGCCTGCGCGGCGTGGTGGTGGCCAGGTCGGCGAAGAGCTACGTCGACGGCCAGGCCGGCGTGTTCAACCTCTGCGGCTACGACATCCGCGACATCGCCGAAAAGATCTCCTTCGAGGAATCAACCTACCTCCTGTGGTACGGCCGACTGCCGAATCGCCAGGAGCTGACCGCCTTCGAGCAGGCGTGGCGGGCCGCGCGGGAGCTGCCGCCGGAGCTGATCGCGTTCCTGAAGACCGTCCCGCAGGACGCCGTGCCGATGTACACGCTGCGGACCGCGGTGTCGGTGCTCGGGATGCTGACGATGAAGGAGCTGCCGGCGCAGACGCCGGCCGAAGCGCTGGCCAGCGTGCAGAAGCTGGCGGTGTCGCTGACGGCGAAGATGGGCCTGATCGTCCCGGCGATCCAGCGGTTCCGCACGGGACAGGACTTGCCGCCGGCGCGGAAGGACCTCGGCGAAGCGGCCCATTTCCTGTACCTGCTCACCGGCAAAGAGCCGTCGCAGGACGCCGCGGACGCCTTCGACACCGCTTTGGTCCTGCACTGCGATCACGGGTTCAACAACTCGACGTTCACCGCCCGCGTGGTCAGCAGCAGTCTGACGGACATCTATTCGGTGCTCGTGGCGGCGATCGGCGCGCTCAACGGCCCGCTGCACGGCGGGGCCAACGTCCAGGTGCTGCCGATGCTGGAGGAGATCGGCGACCCGTCGAAGGCCGAGGCGTGGGTGCTGGACCAGCTCCAGCACAAGCGGGTCGTGATGGGGATCGGGCATCCGGTGTACAAGGTCGTCGATCCGCGGAAAGACCCGCTCAAGCGGATGGCGATGAAGCTCACCAATCAGTCGGGGGCCAAGCTGATCAGCATCGCCGAGAAGGTCGAAGAGGTGATGGCGCGAGAGAAGAAGCTGCACGCCAACGTCGATCTGTACTCGGCCCCCTTGCTGTCGGCGATCGGCATCCCGGCCGACCTGTTCACGCTGATCTTCGCGGCGAGCCGGACCACCGGCTGGCTGGCCCAGGTGATGGAGCAACTGGAGGACAACCGCATCTACCGGCCGGAGTCCGAGTACGTCGGCCCGCCGGTGGGCCGCGCGTTCCAGGCGATTGACGAACGGTAAAACCAGGAGAAGATCGCGAAACCGCAAGCGTCACTCAACGCACGCTTGCGGTTTCGCGAGTCTTTGATTCTTCGACTTTTCTGCCGATCACCCATCACCTATGACTTCCCCCGTACTGCTACAGAGCGACCTCCCCGGCGTGCCCGTCCGGCGGGGAAAGGTGCGCGATGTCTACGACTTCGGCGACCGGCTGCTGTTCATTGCCACCGACCGCATCTCCGCGTTCGACTGGATTCTGCCCACCGGCATCCCGGACAAAGGCCGCATCCTCACGCAAATCAGCCGGTTCTGGTTCGCGCGGCTGGATGTCACTCATCATCTGCTCGATGCCCCCATCGAAAGCCTGCCGCTTCCCAAAGGGACCGATGTCGCCGCGCTCCGCGACCGCAGCCTGGTCGTGCAGAAGACGCAGGTGTTCCCCATCGAGTGCGTCGTCCGCGGGTATCTCGCCGGGTCGGGCTGGAAGGAATACCGGCAACACGGCACCGTCTGCGGATTGAAACTGCGCGACGGCCTCCGCGAAGCCGACCGGCTCGACGAGCCGATCTTCACGCCGGCAACCAAGGCGGAGACCGGCCACGACGAGAATATTTCCTTTGAGCAGGCGGCGGACATCATCGGGGCCGACGTCATCGCCGAACTGCGGCGGCTGAGCCTCGCCATCTACCGGCAGGCCGCCGAGTACGCCCGCACGCGGGGTCTCATTATCGCCGACACGAAGTTCGAGTTCGGCCGGGCCGCCGACGGCCGCATCCTGCTGATCGACGAAGTCCTCACGCCGGACAGCTCCCGCTTCTGGCCCGCGGACGGCTACGTGCCGGGCCGCAATCCGCCGTCGTTCGACAAGCAGTTCGTCCGCGACTGGCTGGAAACGACGGGCTGGGACAAGCAGAGTCCGCCCCCCGCGCTGCCGGATGACATCGCCGCGAAGACCCGCGCGAAGTACCTGGAGGCGTACGAACGCCTCACGGGCACGGCACTGCCGGAGTGATTGTTCAATCGTATGCCGCGATTTCGGGTGCCACGGTCGTCCACGAATTTGTTCCAAAGCTAAGCCATTTAATCCACAGATTACGCAGATTTCACAGATTCAAGATTTGGTGGATCACGCCGAGTCAGGTAGGTTGATTTCCTTCGGCCTGAATCTGCGAAATCGGCGTAATCTGTGGACAAAAACCGCTTTTGTTCTGCGAATTCGTGGACGGTGTTGAGTGGCACCCTCAAACAGCGCATGAATCAGCGCGGCCTGCGGCCCGTCACCACGGCGTAGTCCTTCACGAACTCGCTGCCCACGTCGTCGTAGCCCTTGGGCATTTCTTCCACGAACCATGCGGGGGCCTTGGTGACGACGGTCAACAGGCCGCCCGGCTGGAGCGCGCGGTAGGCCGTGTGCAGGAACAGCTCGGCGATGCGGTAGTGTGAGAAGTACGGCGGGTTGGCGAGGACGAGGTCAAACGCCTCGGTGGGAATCGCGTCGCCGGAGGCGTCGAGGGCCGTGTCGAGACCGGTCAGTCCGTTCTTCGCCGCGCCACGGAGTGCGCACTCCAGCGCGCGGGGATTGGAATCGACGGCGAGCACGTGGACGTTGTCCGCCCGGCAGAGGGCGGCGAGGCCGACCGCGCCTGAGCCGCAGCCGAGATCGAGCACCTGCAAGCCGGGCGTGATGGTCATTGTGTTGAGCAGCGTGCGGGCGCCGCCGTCGAGGCGGCGGTGGCTGAACACGCTCGGCCGCGAGTAGGCGTAGATCAGCCGACCGGCGTCGCGGAAGGCGAACTCGCAGTCGTACTGCTTGAGCTTGTCGAGCGGCTCGGTCTTGGTGGCGAGGTACAGCACGCCGTCAGCGAACGGCCGCCGCGTCACCTTCGGGAAGAACTTCTTGAGTTCGTCGTGCAGCCACTGGTCCTCCTCCTTGTCGGTCGAGGCGACCATCCGTCCGCCGAGCTCCAGCCGGTCGTAGCCGGTTTGCAGCATCTCGCGCGTCAGTTCCGATTCACCCCGCCTTCCCAAGGCCCACGCGACGAGATCGACGGGTGCTGCGGGGGGATCGGAGGTGCAGACGAACGACAGGTTCGGCGATGATTCCTCGCCCGCTTCCGCCTGATCGCGCTGGTAGATGTCGAGGAACCAGCAGGTCGCCGTGGCGGTCGGATGGGCTGCGGCATAAGCCCGCGCGAACTGTCCGCGGCCCGAGGTGTTGCACAGCAGCCGCCCGGCGGGCAGCTCGCTGACGACGTCGATCAGCAGCCGCTCCTGCGGGCGGATGCGCGGTGCGGAGGGAGTTTCGTTGTGTCGTTTGGGGAGTTTGACGCGGCGCGGCACGGGATGGATTCTCAGGGATGTCAATGAAAAAGACGCCCAGGGATTGCTATCCCTGGGCTTCCGCGGTCACACCACGCGGCAGAGGTAACACTTGAGGTAGTCGGATTCGAGACAGTGAATGCTCGCGGGATGATCGGCGCTCGGGCCGCGGGCTTCGAGGATCTGGATGTGGCGGCCGGCGTCGAGGCCCACGCGGGACAGCGTCTCGACGAAATGCTGATGCGTGACCACGCCCGAGCAACTGCACGTCATCAGCAGGCCGCCCGGATGGAGCAGATCGACGGCCAGGCGGTTCAGGCTGAAGTAGCCGCGGAGGGCCGCGTCGAGCGCTTCGCGACGGCGGGCGAGTTTCGGCGGATCGAGGACAATCACGTCGAACCGTTCCCCCGCGCCGGCGAGCCGTTCGAGCGCTTTGAAGCCATCTTCTTTGGTCACGCGGTAGCGCTCGGCGACACCGTTCAATTCGGCATTGCGTTGTGCGAGGTTGACCGCTCCGTCGGAGCCGTCGATGGCGATCACCTCCGCCGCTTGGCCGTTGACGAGGGCGTTGAGGCCGAATCCGCCGGAGTAGCAGAACATGTCGAGCACGCGGGCGTTTTCGACGAATGCATTCAGCCGCTGGCGGTTGTCGCGCTGATCGAGGAAGAACCCGGTCTTCTGCCCTTCGGTGAGATCGACGCCGTAACGCACGCCGTTCTCGGTGACGAACATCGGCCGCGGCGGGGCGTCGCCGCGGATCAGGCCGTCGGCGATCTCCAGCCCCTCGGCGTCGCGGATGCCCTTTTCCGTGCGGATGATGATGCCCCGCGGTTGCAGTCGCTCCTGCAACAGGTCGAGCCACAGGTCCTGTCGCTGGGCCATCGCGAGCGCGGTGAACTGCACGACGAGCCAGTCGCCGTAGCGGTCGATGATCAGCCCCGACAGTTGATCGGCCTCGCTGTAGACGAGCCGGCAGGCGGTGTCGGGGGTGAATGCACCGAACAAGCGGCGGCGGAGCGCTACGGCTTCATCGAACCGCTGCGCCCAGAACGGGGCATCGAGCGTGGCGTCTTCACTCCACGAGTACAATCGCACGCGGATGTTGCTGTTCGGGTTGTAGAGTCCGCGCGCGACGAACTGTCCCTCGGCGGATCGCAGGACGACCTCGGACCCCGCCGTCAGGTCCGACGGCGATTCCATCACCGCGGATTGAAAGACCCACGGATGATGGCTGAAGAACGGCAACGCCTTCCGCGGCTTGAGGCGCACTTCGGAGGAGATCGCAGTGGTGACAGTCATGGAGGCGGAAGTTCTATCGCGCGGAAGTAAGCCGTCAGGTTCCGACGCCCTCGCGCGGAGACGGTTGCCATTGTACCGAAGCGGGCGCATCATCACACGAGGGGTTCGGAGATTCCTCGTGCAGCCCCGGCAGGGGCGACCGGACTGTAGCCACGGGTGGAGCGGCGCGGTGGCGTCGCCACCCGACGCGGAACCCGTGGTTGGATTGAAGGCGTGAAATTGCCCCGGCAGGGGCAAAGGGAGCGCCTGTCAGCCGCGAACTTCCGCCGGCCCTCCGGGACGGATCACGTCTCCCCACGCTTTCCACGGGTTACGCTTCGCCCGAAGCGGGCTGCGCTCCACCCGTGGCTACAGTCCGTGGCCCCTGCCGGGGCCAACAAGGAGTTTTCGCTCAACGTCCCCCACCAAGTCACCCATCACCACCGCTCCAACCGCCGGTTCTCGCACTCCACCGCAAGTTCTGGCACAATCCGTTGCGGGAAGCCGGATCAATATGACCGTGGGGATACTCCGCGTGCGCGGCATTTGGGCGCTGTGTGAACGATCGCTGCGGCTCGATGGCCGGCAGGTGCCCTTGCACCTGCAACGGCTGATCGTCGTCGGGCTGGTGTACGTCTTCGCCGTGGTCATGGCCGACAACATGGCCATCTTCGGCGCGCCCGGCCTGCGGTTCTTCACGAGCATGGCGTACATCAACGCCGTCTTGATGCTGATCTTCGGCGTGCAGCAGTTCGCGTCGGTCATCACCGAGGAGAAGGAGCACGGCACGCTGGGGTTGATGATGCTGACCGGTCTCAACCCGGTCGCGATTCTGCTGGGCAAAGCCGGCAGCCGGTTGTGGCAGATGGCACTCCTGCTGGTGGTGCAGTTGCCGTTCGCGCTGTTCGCCATCACGCTGGGGGGCGTGACGCTGAATCAGATTGTGTGCGCGGTGATTTCGCTGGCGGCGTTTCTGTTCTGCCTCACGAATGTCGGGCTGTTGTCGTCGGTGGTCTTGCGACGGACGGGCGACGCCGCCGGCGTGACCGGCGTGTGGGGCATGCTGTACTGCTTCCTGCCGCCGTTCGCGGGGATGTACGCCTTCGAGCTGCGGCGCTACGGAGTGGGTCTGCCGGCGGCGTTGATCCCGCCAGTCGCCACCGTGTTGGAACTGGTTCGCGATTCCTCGGTGTTTTTGCGGCTGTCGCAAATCCTGACGACCGGCTTCACCGGTTCGCCGTGGTCGATTCAGGTGCTGTCCAACGTGCTGTTCGGCCTGGTTTGCTTCGGACTGAGCTGGTGGCTGTTCCCTTTGGCCAACCGCGACCCCGACCGCGACACGGTTCGCCGGGGGTTCGTGACGGCGATGTCGTCGCTGCGGCAGTCCACCTGGCGGACCGCGGGGCGGCCGTGGTCGTGGCCGCTGGTGTGGCACACGTTTCACTTCACCGCGGGGGGCTGGCCGGCCGTTGTCTTGAAGCTGATCGGGTATGTCGCCATCGGGGTGTTGCTCGCCTGGATGATGTCGGAACGGATGTCGCGCCCGTTGCGGCTGCTGGAGTTCCTGACCGCATGGACCTCGATCCTCACCGCCTTCGTGCTCGGCGAATCGCTGTTACAGTCCGGACGGCTGTTTCCCGACGAGTTCAAGCAGCAGACGTGGACCAGTCTGCGGATGCTGCCGCGGTCGGTGGCGTACATCGGGTATTCCAAAGCGCTGGGCATGATCCTGTCGCTGCTCCCCGGCGTATTGTTCTGCGGCGGGCTGTGGGTGGCGGTGATGAGTCAGACCCCGCGACTGTGGGAAGTCTTCGAGCAACCGGCGTTCTGGATCTTCGTGCTGGCGATTCTGTCCGTGATGCATCTGCTGGCGTGGCTGTCGACGTATCAGTCGCAAACCCAGATGACGGTGCGGCTGGCCATCGTCGTGGCCTGCGGCGTCGCGCTGGGCTTCGCGACGCGGCAGTTATTCGTCTGGAACGAGACCCTGGCGGAGCGATTATTATGGGCGTTGATCTGGCCGCTGCTGATCGGCTGGTGCGTGTTGACGCACTGGCTGTCCGGCCGGCAATTGATGCGCGGCGAAGGGGAGTGAGCGGGGAAGGGTCTGTTCCAGAGCTAAGCATTTGATCCACAGATGACGCAGATTTCACAGATTCAATCTGGTGGATCATGCCAAGTCAGTTAGGTTGATTTCCATCGGCCTGAATCTGCGAAATCGGCGTAATCTGTGGACAAAAACCGCTTTTGTTCTGCGAATTCGTGGACGGCGTTGAGCGGCACCCAGAAGGTTGGAATCGCTGTATGTTGTCCGGCGTGTGGGCCTTGATGGAGCGATCGCTGCGGACCGATGCCCGCGACCGGTGGTCGCATGCGCTGCGGCTGGTGGCGCTGCTCGCCGGGTATGGGGCGATGATCAGCGCAGCGGAGTCGGCCCGCTCCTTCGGAGCGCCCGGCCTGCGGTTCTTTCAGATGCTGGTGATGCTCAACGGCTGGCTGATCGCGCTCGGCGGCATCGGCTATTTCTCCTCCACGATCACCGAGGAAAAGGAGGAGGGAACGCTGGGCCTGCTGCTGATGGCCGGCATCAACCCGCTCGGCATCCTGCTGGGCAAGTTCGGCAGCCGGTTGTCGCAGGCGGGGTGCCTGGTGCTGCTGCAGATCCCGTTCGCGCTGCTCGCGGTGACCCTGGGGGGCGTGACCCCGAAGCAAATTGCGGCGGTGATGGCGGCCCTGTTGTCGCTGCTGTTCCTGGCAGCCAACGTGGCGCTGCTGGTCTCCGTGCTGTCGCGGAACACGCGGCAGGCGGCGTTTCGGATGACGCTGATCTGCCTCGGTTACTGCCTGCTGGCGTTTCTGATTCACGAGCTGCGACGAGTCTTCCTACTCGGCGGAGCGATGGGAGCCAGCATCCCGCGATGGTATCCGGAACTCGAGAAGTCGCTCTATTTCACCCGCGTGTATTCGGTCCTGTCGTCGGGCTGGTCGGGGTCCGCCATCTCCCAGCACGAGATCGCGAATCTGATTGGCGGCCTCATCGCCTTTGGGCTGGCGTGGGGCCTGTTCGGCTGGGCGACGCGGCAGCCGGACACCGAAGCCGTGTCGCGGGGGTGGCTGGGGTTCCGTTTCGGCCGGCAGCGCTATTTCACGCCCGGCCGAACGTGGACGGCGGCGATCGCCTGGAAGGAGTTCTACTTTCACGTGGGGGGGTGGTCGTGGCTGGCGTTCAAGGCGGCGGGCTATCTGGCGCTGATGGCCTCCGTCTGGGCGTACTGGCATCTGTGGATGAACTACTCGGCCACTCGCTGGGGAATGGACGACGTCGCCGTGGAGGTCAACGTCGTCTTTCTGTCGCTGCTGCTGGCCTTGGAGGCGGCGCTGCTGGCGAGCCGCATCTTTCATGACGAAGTCCGCGGCCAGACGTGGTCGGCGCTGGCGTCCCTGCCGGATTCGCTGTCGTCCATCGCCTACACCAAGGCGTTGTCGGCCTTCGCGGGGCTGATCCCGGTGCTGGCTTGTCTGTTCTGGATGTGCCTGCTGACGGAGACCGGCCGCCGGGGCCTGGAAGACGCGATAGAACACGCCATGTTCTGGGGCATTGTGGCGATGTTCACGGCGGTCGCGCATCTGGCGGCGCTGTTGTCGCTGTACGTGCGGTGGGGCATCGTGCCGCTCGCCGCCGCAGCGGTCTGGCTGCCGTTCATCGGGTTTATGATGGTCATGAACCCGTCGGGGGTCGATGAAGACACGGTCGGCGCGGGCATGATGTTCGTCTGCGGCGGCGTGTGTGTCGCGTGTCACGTCCTGATCGGGAAGCGGTTGCAGGAGCTCGCCGCGGCGTGACGGAAGCCCAGGGATTGCTATCCCTGGGCTTCCTGGGACGGAGCGTCTTGGATGACATCGCGCAGATTGCGTTCGATGTTGTCGCAGATCTGTTCGAGCGGCAGATCGTTGTCATCGGTGCCGAACGGGTCTTCGATCTCGACGCCGATCTCTTCGATGCCGAACAGAATGTACGCGATGAAGAACGTCGCCGGGATCGTCTCCCAGCCGAACTTTGACACCAGGGCGAACGGCAGCGTGAAGCAGTACATGATGAGCGC